>Ga0182015_10002376_pt1 | contig 22861 bp, 26 predicted proteins | sample 712P3MmetaG_FD_120478 | JGI IMG/M metagenome (GOLD analysis project Ga0182015, IMG submission 120478) | Permafrost microbial communities from Stordalen Mire, Sweden - 712P3M metaG | ecosystem: Environmental > Terrestrial > Soil > Wetlands > Permafrost | place: Sweden: Stordalen | collected...
ATCTTACCGCGGGGGATCCACCCGTTCCCATCCCGAACACGGAAGTTAAGCCCCGCAGGGCCGATTGTACTGCACGCGAAAGTGTGTGGGAGAGTAGGTCGTTGCCGGCATAAATAAAGGCCAATCATGGAAACATGGTTGGCCTTTTCCTTTGGGTTTAACTCATCTCACGAGCGGATGTGAAGGGTCGAACGTGCGCAGAATTCCAGAGCTAAGGCCTTCCGTTTGTCTTTTTCAGTTGGCCACCCAGCAATATTGACGTGGCGGGGGTGATCCTCTGGCGTCGGCTCAACTCTCATATGCAATTCGAATATTGATTTACACTCAATATCGCCGCGTGCAAGCGCGGCTTTCCCTCGGTTCTTACCTGCATAGTCGCCGAGATCCCATATCTCGTTTTCGGTCAACTGATCAACGGAAAACATGGAGATGGCGGTCTTTTCCCTTGGGGGCATCAAGGCTGCAGGCCTTACTCGGCCTCTAGAATGATAGTCGCGAGAAAAGATGTACCTGCTGAGTATTTCAAATTCGTTACGAATGTCAGCTGTACTGGTCGGTTGTCTTCTCAATACCGCGAAGAATTTCTTGCGGACACGAGTCAGAAATGTGTTCAATCCCATGAACTTTGCTCAGTTCGCTGAATCGACCAGCGTATAGTTCTCGGTACACTTCAATATCTAAAAGGGGCTGGGTTTCCTTTTCCTCCCGGTATTTGAACTCATAATTAAATGCTTGCCCTGTCACGGTGCTTTCATTCATAAATTACGCTCCCTAGTCAGTCAAGTATATTATTGCCTTAATAAAGGCCACGTTCAGAAATGAGCGTGGCCTTTTCCGTTTTGGGATGGACGCCTGCAATAAAGTGGGATCGACTCTCATGAAGAAGGGGATGGAGTTTATATTGACGGCTAAGGAAAAATATCCCCGTGAAGGACCCGCTCGGACGCAGGAAATGGGCAGTCAGGAGGAGATTATGTGCATCATCTGTGAGCGCGAACTATGGGGCGAGCACCGAGCGCTCGAACGCGAGTTCTTCAAGCCCTGCAAGACATGTAACAAGTTTCCTGGTACTAGCTCCGAGGGAACCTGCTACCACTGTTTCGCGATTCGCGACATGATCGATGAGTGCCCCGAGTGCGCGGGCAAACCATGGACTGAAGAATTCCTAGAGGCCAAAGACGAAATCGAGGGCCCGGACAAGCTGCTGGTCCCGTTCTAGAGCCGGAGAGCGTAGGTCGTGCCGAGCGAGTTTCGCGGCATCGGCGCGCGACCGACCCGGTGCTTGCGCCCGTCCCTGCACTATTTCGCTTGTTCGGAACTCCTCGGGGGCGCGGGCCGTTCGGCTTCCCCTTCGACTACGCTCAGGGCTTCGGCTAAAGCAGGGCAGATCCGCGCCGAACGTGATTACCAATCGATTCGCTTGGTTCCGGACACCAAATCGAAATGGCGATCGCGGCTCAAGAGGGGAAGAGAATGCTGCCGGCAGAGTGCGGCAATCCAGATGTCATTGGTTGGAATTGGCTTGCCCTTGCGTTTTAGTTCGAGGCTGATCTCGGCGTAATGATGCGTGGTCGGCTCCTGAACGTCGAACACCATGCAGTCATGGAGCAGTCCCGCCAGCCAGTTTTCGTAGCTCGCCCGATTGCGCGACTGTGCGATGCCGTGGCGATACTCGCCGAGCACAATTACGGGGAGCACGATCTGTTCGGCGCGGGCTAGAACGGCAATCAAACTGGGATCATCGTCAGCGGCGGCGGACAAGGCGTTGGTATCGAGGATCATTTCCAGAGAATCATTGCCAGAAAATCAGTGCCAGACTTCCCGATCGATCTGCTCGAATGCTTCTTCCACCCGCTTTTCGATTTGCTTTCTCTCCTTGTGCAAGTGTTTGAGCTTTCCGAGATGTTTCATCCAGGGCTTTTCCTGGGAGGTAGTTCTCAATTTCTCCTGGAGCGCCTCGGTGACGAGCTGGCGCAGGGGAATACCCAGTTGCGCGGCGGTTGACTTCGCGCGGCGGAACACGAAATCGGGGAGTTCGAGGGTCGTTTTCATGCAGCGCCCATATTACCATATTTATGGGTTCGGGGGGAGGCGTCCCAGCCATATCGCCACAAGTTGTCGGCATAAATAAAGGTCACGTTCAGAAATGAGCGTGGCCTTTTCCTATGGCCCATATGGAGCGGACACTCCTGTCCGCCGCCTTTTGACTTTGATTTTCGCCGGGCATAGGGCTTGGGTTCCGGCATTCGCCCTACGGAGTAAGAATCTGGCGGGAAACGCTCTTAGCGACCTCCCACATCATCTGGGCATCTTCTTTTGTCAGAGTTATATTGTGCGAATACTCCCCTTCGCTGCGCTCAGGATTTCGGCAGCAGGCTCCCGCTGCGCTCACGCCTGTTAAGCGCCTCAAGTTCGGTCCCTATCTGAGTGGGCGCAGGAGAGTTGAAAAGCGGCCCCCCTTCGCCGCAAAGAACGCGTCTCAGGATTTCGGCTCGCGGCTTGGACGCCGCGAAGGCTCCTCAAGTTAGCGATCCGGTGGTTCTCCAACGCCGGTTAGCGTCTCTCGCGCAGCAGCGCTGCGATCGTATGGGGGTTGCGGCGTCCGTGAAGGACTGCGATCACAATAAGGGGCTTTTTGTCTGGAACGTACGCGATCACATAGTCTCGCAACGATTGAAATCGCAGAGGCTTGGATGTTAGGTCTGGACGGATGTGTCCTTGGTGAGGAAAGGTAACGAGGGAGTGGATTGCTTCGTGTAGCTCTTCAAGAACCCGGTCGGCGGCATCGAGGTTATCGGCTGCGATGTATTCCCATATGTCCTCGATGTCTGCGGCGGCCTCCGGGTGGAGGACAAATCCTGACATGATTTATGAACGGCACGATTATGATTGGCTGCCGCGGCGAGCGTCATTACTGCTCTTGCGCCGCAAAGCGGCGAACGTTTCTTCGCCGTCGATCGGCTTCACACGGCCGCTTGCGAGTTCGTCGTGACGACCATCAAGCATTTCTCGAACCTCGGTCAACTCTTTCAAATAGCCGGCGACAGCTTCGTCCACAAGATCATTGGGCGGACGCCCAGTCTTGGCGGCAAGTTCTTGAAGGCGTGACTCGGTTTCAGGCCGAAGGTTTACTTCCATAAGGGTTAGTGTAGGGAGCGCTTGGGCCAGTGTCAAAGCGATTACGACATCATCCGGTAGGGACTAAAGAGCGCGGAGAACTGCGCGTTCAGCGGCTTGAGGTAATGAGACGGGGACGAAGTATTCTTCTGGGTAAAGGTAGTCTTCGCCGGACTCGTCGACGACCCTGATCTGCTGAGGTCTGGCGGCTTCGGCATCCGCAATGACAGAATATACAATTCCGCATAGAATTCGGAAAAAATCGAGTAGACAGCGATTGTTACAATCACGTTAGTGTCAACTACCTTTTCAATTGGGGCAGCAAGCGGGCTAGCACGGCGGGCAAGTTTGATTACCCCGAACGGCAGCGTCGAAACGCCGGTCTTCATGCCGGTGGGAACGTGTGCGTCGGTTAAGGGCGTCTCGCAAGACATTCTCGAAGAACTGGGAGTGCAGATTCTGCTTGGCAACACATACCATCTTTATTTGCGGCCGGGGATTGAGCAGATCAGAAATCTTGGCGGGCTTCACCGCTTCATGTCCTGGCCGCGCGCGATTCTCACGGATTCTGGTGGATTTCAGGTTTTTAGCCTAAATAGCCTGCGGAACGTTTCCGAGGAAGGCGTGATGTTTCGTTCGCATCTGGATGGCTCGTCCCATTTCTTTTCTCCCGAGAGTGCGATGGCGGCGCAGATTGGTTTGGGCGCGGACATTATTATGGCGTTCGATGAGTGTACGGAATATCCGGCCGACGCAACTCGAACCCGCAATTCGATGGAATTGACGCTGCGATGGGCGGAGCGCAGCAAGAAATATTTTGAAGATCACAAATACGAGGTGCCATGGGGCCTATTTCCACCCAGAAACGCACACGTAGACGTAGGGACAGCCGCCCTCGGCTGTCCAAGCGAGCGCAAGTTTACGGATGAGCTCTCCCCAGTTTCAGAACGCGAGAACCCTGCCGAGCTTCGCTCGGCTGGACAGCCGGGGGCGGCTGTCCCTACGCGGACTCAGGGTTTGTTTGGGATTGTGCAGGGCGGGATGGATCTTCAATTGCGTAGGGAATCGGCGGAGCGGACGTTTGAGATTGGCTTTCCGGGCTACGCCATTGGAGGGCTTAGTGTGGGCGAGCCGCGTGCGCTCACGCGGGAAATAATTGAGGCGACGCTGGAGCATCTTCCGAAAGACAAGCCACGATACGTGATGGGCGTCGGAACTCCCGAAGAAATTGTCGAATACGCGAAGCTGGGCGTCGATATGATGGACTGCGTTTTACCGACGCGGGCTGCAAGGCATGGGCTGCTTTTTACTTCGGAGGGAAGAATATCTATCAAGCAGGCGCGCTACGCCTCGGATGAGAGCGCTCTCGACGCTAACTGCGGCTGCCGCACTTGCGCCCGTTATTCGCGGGCTTATTTGCGGCATTTATACGCATCTAACGAAATTTTGGGTCAGGTTCTGAATAGCGTGCACAATATCAGCTTCTATCTTGACACTATGCGGTCAGTGCGTCATTCTATTGGACTTGATTCTGGTGCACCGTATTCTGGTGAAAAAGGGAAAGGGGCTCATTCGGCCTTGGAAAGCGGTCGCAGATAAATCCAAAGCTCTCCGTCCCTCGTTTCTTCTGTGGTATGGATTTCCGGCCTAACACGCGAGAATTCCGCGATCAATAACCAAGGCCCGCGGCACAAACAAGCGCAGTTGCGGATTCTTAACGCAAAATAAGGTTTGATTTCATGAGTTTATTGGCGTTTCAGGCTGGTGGATTGAGTTGGGTGGGCTTTGCGCCCCTGATTTTTATCTTTGGCATCTTTTATTTTCTGCTGATCATGCCGCAGCAGCGCCGGCAGAAGAAGTGGCAGGCAATGTTGGGCGAATTAAAGACAGGAGACAAAGTCGTAACCAGCGGAGGGGTGCGGGGAACCATCGTTGCGCTGCGGGATGATTATATTCACCTGCGAGTTCCGCCGGATAATCTACGGCTTGAGGTGAGCCGGGCATCCGTGACATCGGTGACTTCGGGGGAAGAAACAACTAACAAGTAATTTAGACGGGAAACAAGCATTCAATTATGAACAGGAATTTAGGCTGGAAGCTCGGAGCTATTGTCGCGACACTGCTCGTATTTCTATATGGCATATTTGGCGTGCCTGAAAGCTGGTCGGGACATGGGCTGGTGGCCGCACTCGAAAATCGCATTCATCTTGGACTCGATCTCAAGGGCGGAACTCACTTAATTCTGCAGGTGCAGGTTAACGACGCAGTGAACGTCGACACCGACAATGCGGTTGAGCGACTGAAGGAAGATCTTCGAACGCACAAGATCAATTACGCCGAAATCAGCAAGCCAGATCCCGTCAACCATCCTGAGGAGATTTTGATCAAGGGTGCGCCGCCAGAGGCCAGTTCTGATCTGCGATCCATCGTGGACGAGCGGCTTCCGGAATACGATTTGAAATCCGGCGCGGAAAATACATGGACTGTTTCCATGAAGCCGCAGGCGCTTACGGAGCTTAAGAACCGGGCTGTTACCCAGGCAATAGAGACGATCCGCAATCGAATTGATCAACTGGGAGTTACCGAGCCCACGATTCAGGAGCATGGGCTGGGCGAGTATCAGATTCTGGTGCAGCTTCCCGGCGTAGACGATCCCGCTCGCGTGAAAGAAATAATGCAGTCCACCGCGATGCTGGAAATTCGGCAGTCGCTCGGCGGACCTTATCCCAGCGAACAGGCGGCGCTCCAGGATAAAGGCGGTGTTTTGCCTCCGGATGCGGTTCTTTTGCCGGGACGCAGTGTAGGTTCAAGCGATGGCGATAACGGTGAGCGGTGGTATCTCATTTCTCGAGCGTCGGCCGTAACGGGGCGCGATTTGCGTGATGCCAGCGCCACCCGCAACGAAAATGGGCAACCCGCCGTGCAATTTAATTTGACCGGGGAAGGTGGCAGGCGTTTTGCGGCATTTACCGGCGCGCATGTCGGCGATTATCTGGCCGTGGTTCTGGACAATAAAGTCCAGGAAGTTGCGGTGATCAAAAGCCAGATTCATGATACTGGCACGATCGAGGGCGGATTCAACGAGCAGAGCGCGAAAGATTTATCGATGATCTTGCGCTCCGGCGCTTTGCCGGCGGGTATTAAATATCTTGAGGAGCGCACGGTCGGGCCTTCTCTGGGAAGCGATTCGATTCGCGCCGGTGTGCGGGCTGCGGTGGTCGGCATGGTTGCGGTACTGATCTTCATGCTGGTGTACTATCATGCCGCTGGCATTAACGCTGACATTGCGCTGATCTTGAACCTGGTCATTCTGCTCGGATTTTTGGGCTTTACCAGTGCGACGCTGACATTGCCGGGGATCGCCGGCGTTATTTTGACGGTTGGCATGGGCGTGGATTCTAATGTGCTGATTTTCGAGCGCATTCGCGAGGAGTTGCGGAATGGAAAGACGCCGCCGTCGGCCGTGGAGCAGGGATTCGGGCATGCGTGGATCACGATTGTGGACACGCACGTTACCACCATCGTTTCGGCGGCAATTCTTTTTATCTTTGGAACCGGGCCGGTAAAAGGCTTCGCAGTCACTTTGAGTTTTGGTCTGTTCGCAAATCTGTTCACGGCGGTGTTTGTTTCGCGGGTAATTTTTGACTGGATTTTAAGCCGCAAGGCACGCGGCGAAGCATTGAGCATTTAAGGCCTGTGTGGCGCGGGCACTCTTGCCTGCGATTTTTTGAGAAGGGCTCGCGGGCAGGAGTGCCCGCGCCACACAAGCAAGGGCAATATAAGCAAGAATAAGAGGACGAAAGCAGAGTGGAATTTTTTCGCAATCCGAATATAGATTTTCTGGGAAAGAAGTGGTATTTCCTGGCCTTCTCGCTGGTCTTCAGCGTGGCCGGACTGTGCTCGATGCTGTTCTGGCACGGCATTCCGGAAGGAATCGATTTCCGCGGCGGGACGCTGGTTGAAGTCAAGTTTGCGCAGACGCCGGACGACAACGCTATTCGCGCCGCAATTGACCGCGCCGGGTTGCATCATGCGCGGATTCAAAGCCTGACTGGCACGAATGAGGTCTTGATCGATCTGGCGTTGCAAGAAACCAGCGAACAGGCCCTCGATCGAGGCAAGACGCAGATCGTAGATGCGTTGGAGACCAACGTTCCTGCCGGCAAGCAGGATTTGAATAACACAAGCACCTTGACACTCACCAATTACTTGATGGATAAAGACCCACTGCACGCCGGCACGGATGCCAATCAGCGTTATGCGGCGCAGGCGCAAGCCATCATTGATTACAAGGACAAGCAAAAGGGTGGAGTGCTCAACACGATGGACGATTTGAAGGGCGTTGCCGATCCGGCTGTGCTGTCGTCCGTTCAAGACGGCTTCTTTGTCTCTAACTTTGCGATACGGAATGTGGACATTGTCGGTCCACAGGTGGGGGCCCAATTAAAGAAACAGGCGCTGTTGGCAATCGCATATTCGCTGGGAGGGATGCTGATTTATCTGGCATTCCGCTTCGAATGGATTTACGGTGTAGCGGCAGTTATCACCGTGTTCCACGACACGTTGATCACGGTGGGCGCGTTTTCGCTGCTGAATAAAGATATTTCGCTGACGGTGATCGCGGCGATTCTAACCCTGGTGGGTTACTCGAATAACGACACCATCGTAGTTTTTGACCGGATACGAGAGAATTTGAAGTTGATGCGGAGGGAAAAACTCTCCGACATCGTGAATCGCAGCATCAATCAGACGTTGAGCCGGACGATTCTGACGGCGGGGCTGACCTTCCTTACGGTTTTGGCCCTTTATCTGTTTGGAGGCGAGGTGTTGAATGGATTTTCCCTCGCCCTCGTAATCGGCATCTTAATAGGGACGTATTCGTCAATCGCGATTGCCGCGCCTATTTTAGTCGCGTACCAAGATTGGCGTTCGCAACGGGGCAGAGGAGTTGCGGCAGCGGGTGGAACCGGAAGGCAACTGGCCGGTACGGATAAGGGGAGCAAAAGCAAACCTGGTCCGGCAAAGAGTTCGAAGGCGGGTGTAAATAGTTGAACGGGGGGCTACCTGATGCTTCTTGAAACTGGGAGCAAAAGGAAAGCAGACGGTGTCTAAGCAATAGATGGGGTATCGCGCAGGAGAAACCGTATGTTTGAAGACAGCCTGATCGAATCTGGCAACAAGCTGAAGACCAAGCGCGGGGTGACCAGCATGGTCGCCTTTACTTTTGAAATCGCGCTTATCGGGATCATGGTTCTGATTCCTCTCTTATTCACCGAGGCTTTGCCGAGGGCGCAGCTGATGATGTCGCTGGTAGCGCCGCCACCGCCTCCCCCGCCGCCGCCGCCGCCGACGGTGGTGCATGTGGTGAAACAGGTCCAGACCAACATCATCAACGACCAGCTGCGGACCCCGACGAAGATTCCGAAGAAGATTGAAATGATTAAAGAGGATGCCGCGCCGCCGCCGATGACTGCGGGGGTGGTTGGAGGCATCGACAGCGGTCCCGGTCAGGTCGGTGGCGTGATAGGCGGAATCATCAGCTCAACGCCGGTAGCCGTGCCAAAAGTGGCCACGCCGTCGCGAATACGAGTTTCCCAAGGCGTGACTCAGGGATTGAAGATTAGAGACGTAAAACCGACCTATCCAGCCCTGGCGCGACAGGCGCGCATCCAAGGAACAGTAGTGTTGCAGGCTGTAATCAGTAAAGAGGGCGCGATTGAGAACCTGAAGGTTTTAAGTGGTCATCCAATGCTGGTTCCCGCGGCTATTGATGCGGTTAAGCAGTGGAAGTATAAGCCATACATTCTGAACGGAGAGCCGGTTGAGGTCGACACCCAGGTTACGGTGAATTTCACTCTGGGTGGGTAAGTTTTGATAGATATCTGTGAAAAATCTTAGGCAGAACGATTTCTGAGGAGGGAACGTAACTCATGTTCGTCGCAAACCTGGCAGCACATACTCTCAGTCACGTATCGATGACCGCGACCTGGTTGTTTCAGGATACCGGCGCACCGCAGTGGGACCCACTATCCCTGTGGCGCGCAATGGGATGGGTCGCAAGAGCGGTCGTCATCCTTCTATTCATCATGTCCGGATGGTCAATTGGAGTCATGATTGATCGTTGGATGGCCTTCAATGCAGCGCGAAAACAATCTCGCTCCTTCGCTCCGGCAGTCGCAGGCGCGTTGCGCGACGGCAAAATTGACGAAGCCATCAAAGTGGCGGAACGCAACAAGAAGAGCCACTTGGCGAAGGTGGTTACTGCCGGCCTTATGGAGTTTAGGGCGCATCAGGAGAGCGGCGAAATCCCGGGCGAAACGATTGAAGCGTCGAAGCGGGCGCTGGAGCGCACGGAAGCCATCGTCCATGCCGAACTCAAGCGCGGACTGGGCGGGTTGGCGACCATTGGATCGACGGCGCCATTCGTTGGACTGTTTGGAACGGTCATGGGTATTTTGCATACGTTCCAGGATATGTCTACGAGCCACGCTACCGGTTTGGCTGCGGTTGCTGGTGGTATCGCCGAGGCATTGGTTACGACCGCTATTGGTTTGCTGGTCGCAATCCCCGCCGTCATGATGTTTAACTACCTCACGGGACGCGTGGAAGCTTTCGACGTCGAGATGGATAACTCATCCAGCGAACTGATCGACTACTTCCTGAAGCGTCGTGGAATAGCCCGGCGGCCGTAGCTTCAAAGGATAGGATTCGCGATACGGTGCCGGAGGAATTGGCGCCGTATCTGCGCGATTGGATGAGTCGCGCGGGGAGATAACTTAGCTATGGGGATATCAGTACGAAACGAAGGGGCCAAGGTAAATTCAGACATCAACGTGACGCCGATGGTGGACGTCATGCTGGTACTGCTGATTATCTTCATGGTCATCACACCTATGTTGCAGAAGGGCGTGAGCGTTGACCTGGCGAAAGTGAATAATCCCGAGGCCATGCCCGACGCTGAAAAAGAAGACGCGCTGATTGTGGCAGTAATGAAAGACGGCTCGATTTTCCTCGGCAACGACAAAATGTCGGCCGATCAACTCACCGACAAGATTAAAGATCGTATCGCAAACCGGGTTGATAAGCGCGTATATGTGCGGGCCGATGCTCGAGCTAAATATCTCTCGGTGGTAAGCGTAGTCGATAACGTCCGCGCGGCGGGCGTGGACCAACTTGGCTTGCTTACCGATCAGAAAAAGCAGACCCCTCCGGGCGTGCCTCCGGGTGCTACGCCTGGAACCGGCGGTCAGTAATAATTAGGAGATAACGATATGGCAATGGCAACTGGTGGTTCTAGCGGCGGTCCGACCGCGAGCATGAATGTGACGCCGTTTATCGATATTCTGTTGGTGTTGCTGATCATTTTCATGGTCATCAATCCACCGCAGATGAAGGGATTGGACGCCCTGGTTCCGCAGCCCCCGAAAAAGGATGAGCCCAAGAACGATGACCCGCTTCGTACTATTGTCGTTCAGGTTATCGATCATGGAGGCGGGCAGGAGCCTGGCCTGAAGATTAATAGCGATGACTCTACCTGGGATTCTTTGCAAGGAAGATTGACCGACATATTTAAGACTCGCGCGGAAAAGGTGATGTTCGTAAAGGGAGATGACAATGTCCCATTTGCCGACGTCGCAAATGTGATTGACATTGCCCATGCCGCGGGCGTAGACAAGGTGGGGCTCATTACCGCCAAGATCGAATCTGGCAACTGAACCACTGTTCTTTTCAGTAGATAAGAGGTGGCCCGGGTCAAGTCCCGGGCCGATGTGTGTCGACTATCTGCATCAGGCCGAGGGGGATCGTAAGCGATGAACAGAAAAGTACGACTTGCGGCGGTTTTGGCGATTGGGGCCGCAGTATTATCCTCCAGCGGATGTAATAAGCTGCGGGCTCGCGATCAACTGAACAAAGGCGTAGCTTCCTACAAGAACGCGCAATATGAGGCGGCCATCGATCATTTTCAGAATGCGGTTTCGCTCGATCCCGGCCTGCAAAATGCCCGTCTCTATCTCGCTACGGCTTACACGCAGCTATACATCCCCGAAGTGGATTCTCCGGATAATCTTCGCATGGCAGAGCAGGCCATCGACCAATTCAAAGAGGTCTTGCAGCGCGACCCCAAGAGCGTAAATAGCGTAAAAGGCATCGCGTATCTTTACCTTCAGGAAAAGAAATTCGACGATGCGAAAGAGTACTATCACAAAGCTTTGGAAATCGATCCCAACGACCCGGAATCGTATTACACGCTGGGCGTGATCGCCTGGACCCAGAGCTACAAGCCGAGAATGGAAGAGAGAGCCAAACTCGGCCTCAAGCCCGATCAGCCGTTGAAGGACCAGAAAGTCTGCCAGGGTCTAAGAGATAAGAATTGGGGAATCATTCAGGAGGGCTTGGACGACCTGAAAAAGGCGCTGGATTTGCGTCCCGATTACGATGACGCCATGGCGTACACGAACCTGTTGTATCGTGAACGCGCGGACTTGGAATGCGGAGACATGGCAGCCCGCGCAGAAGATGACAAAACTGCCGATGACTGGGTAAACAAGACCATGGCCACCAAGAAAGCCAAAGCGGAAAAGCAGCCGACAGCGCCCGGAGCGGAACAAAAGTGATTTCGTCGCAGTAATCTTTCATAAGCCCCTTCATCATGGAGGGGCTTTTCAATTCGTCATTATTCTTGTTGCCTGAGGCCCATGTTCAGGAAAATTCTCATCGCGAACCGTGGAGAAATTGCGGTTAGAGTCATTCGCGCCTGCCGCGAGATGGGAATCGCATCCGTAGCCGTATATTCCGATGCCGACCGCGCCTCGCTTCACGTCCGCATGGCGGCCGAGGCATTTTCGATCGGAGCGTCTGCTGCCGCCGAATCATATTTAAACATCGAAAAAATTCTGAGTGTCGCGAAACGTCGCGGGGCCGACGCGGTGCATCCCGGATATGGATTTCTTTCGGAAAACGCTGATTTCGCCGAGGCGTGCGCGAATGCGGGAGTGAGATTTATTGGGCCCTCTCCGTATGCGATGCGAATCATGGGATCGAAGACCAGGGCGCGGCAGCACATGGAAGCAAGCGGCGTACCCTGTGCTCCCGGGAATTCTCAGCCGCTGGCATCATTCGAAGAAGCTGCGGGGATTGCGAACGGCATCGGATATCCCGTGATGCTCAAGGCTGCGGCTGGCGGCGGGGGGAAAGGAATGCGTCTGGTTCACGCGGCCGAGGAATTGAAATCTGCATTAGAGACTGCGCGGAGTGAGGCGGAACGCGCATTTGGGAACGGCGAAGTTTACGTCGAAAAAGCCATTCTTAATCCCCGGCACATTGAAATCCAGATTTTCGCCGACGAACATGGCAATACGATTTATCTGGGCGAGCGCGAGTGTTCCATCCAGCGACGGCACCAGAAAGTGCTTGAGGAAGCGCCATCGCCGTTCGTAGACGCTCAGTTGCGGAAACGAATGGGCGAAGTTGCAGTGCAGGCGGCTGCATCCGTCGGATACACGAACGCCGGGACCGTCGAGTTCCTCGTCGACAAAAATAAAAACTTTTACTTCCTGGAGATGAATACGAGATTGCAAGTGGAGCATCCGGTGACTGAATTGGTTACCGGTCTCGATCTTGTACACATGCAGATTCACGCGGCGGCCAACGAGAGACTTTCTTTCATGCAAGAGGACGTGAAGATCCGCGGTCATGCCATTGAGTGCCGCATCTACGCGGAAGATCCGGATAACAATTATTTCCCCAGCCCCGGAGTAATTACTTCCATGCAGGAGCCGTCGGGTCCCGGCATCCGCATGGACAGCGGCGTGTACGAAGGCTGGACTGTGCCCGCGGATTACGACCCGTTGCTGGCGAAATTGGCCGTGTATGGGGAAAGTCGGGAACAGGTTATTGCGCGGTGCTTGCGCGCCCTCGACGAAATATTTGTGGGAGGGATTCAAACTAATATCTCGCTCTTCCGGCGAATCCTGCGGGACTCGGCGTTTCGGGATGGAGAAATTGACACGGGATTTCTTGACCGGCTGGTGCCTGAGCACAGCGGACCAAACGTAGAGAAAGAAAAATTGGCTGCCATTGCTGTTGGTGTTTTTCATCTGCTGAACTCAAAATCCTCCCGATCACTTCCAAACTCCAACGAATCGTTTCCTTCGAGCGCGGCATGGAAGAGATCTGCAAGAATTGAATCCATGCAATAGGCGTAGTGCGAACAAAAGGGATGACCTATAACGTAAATGTCCGCGGCACAGGTTATCGTCTGGCGATTGACCGCAGAGGTGACGCCTGGAATTGCGAGCTCGACGGCGCCCCGATTGAACTCGATGTACGGCTCATCTCAGAGGACGTCATATCGCTGATCAGCCATGGCAAGAGTTACGAAATCAAGCGCGATGAAGCCGGGAAGCAGACTCGGTTATGGATCGAGAATGTCCCGTACATCGTGAACTTGTCCGACCCTCGCTCGTTCACTGCCAGTTCGCGCAAACAGAACTTAACTGGAACCGCGACGCTTCTCGCATCCATGCCGGGAAGGGTTCTTCGGGTGCTCGTGGCCGAGACGCAGCAGGTTGAGGCCGGACAAGGGCTGCTGGTCGTGGAAGCCATGAAGATGCAGAACGAAATTAAGGCGCCAAGTAAGGGGATAGTCAGGCAGGTGGTTGCGGAAGGAAGTTATGTGAATGCTGGCGATACGCTGGCAATCGTGGAGTGAATCATTCCCGACAGAGACTGACGTCATCCTGAGACGTTAGTCGGCAAACGATCTGGCGTGCTCTGGCAGAAAGTTCAAACGGTACGCGCCAGATCCTTCGCGGGCTCAGGATGACTTCTTTTAATTAATTTCAGTCTCCGAGGCTTAACAGCTATTTGGAGATGCCGTTGTTGGCGAGAACTTTCTCAGCGAAGTAATTCTCTACCTTGGCCTGGTCGCGCAGAACTTCGTAGTAGGCGGCCTTCAGCAACTGTTCCCGATGATCGCGCAGTTGGGAGCGAATCGCCTCTTGCACGCGGGGATCAGAAAACTCGCGCTGGCCCGCCGGTTCTTTGGCAATCAGCTTTACGATTTGGTATCCCACGAATTGCTTGTTCGTCGGATTGGTAATTGCGATTACATCGGTGTATTGCCCGGCCTTCAACTTCGATACGGCATCGCGGGTGGCGGGGTCGGTGTTGCGCAGCGAAGATTCCGGCATGAATCCCAGATCGCCGCCATTGCCTGCGGTTTGCGTGTCCTCGGAATAATTCATCGCAAGCGTGGCGAAGTCATCGCCGCTTTCAAGGCGATTCAATATCATCTGGATTTTCTTTTGCGCCTCCCCCTGGTTCTGCGCTTTATTGTTCTGGTTACGGGTTTCGGGGCTGGGCAGCGGAGTAACGAATATGCGCGCCAGATGATACTGCGGCTCGATCAGGTTGAACTCCGCTTTGTGCGCGTTGTAGTAATCGGCAATTTCCTGATCCGAGACATTTATCTTCGAGGTTATTTCTTTATTCATCACTTTATCGACAGTCACCGTTCGGCGGATATCGCGTTTGAAGTCATCAAGCGTGATGTTCTTCTCCTTCATGCGCGCGGCGAAGTCTTCCGCGCTGAAGGGCGATTTGATCTCGTTTAGTTTGCGATCTACTTCATCGTCTGTGGCCAGGAGCCCAAGCTTCTCGGCCCTCCGCATCAGTATTTCGTTATCGATCAAGTCGCGCAGAATATTCAGTTTGACAGTAGTGGCCTGTTCGCCCGCGGGATGCTGGTTGGAGCCGGAGGTCTGATTCTGGTAGTACTTCTCCACGTCGGAGAGATAGATTTTATGGCCGTCGACGACAGCCGCGACATCATTGCCGCCAGCTTCCCGGTTGCCGCAGCCAAAACCAATGGCTAGAGTCAGCGAGACACCCACAATCAAGAATATTTGCCGCAGCTTCGGATTTTGCTCCAAAAAGCCTCCCATCCATTCGACAGCTAAAAAAAAATGATTTACCGATTTTATAGCAGCGGCTGCCAACTTATTTAGCGCTTGATCCCTGGGACGAGGTTGAAGCGCGAGCGGCTTGACCAGGCGCTGCAATTCCAGCCTGTTGCAGGGCTCCATCGAAAATCGCCCGAATATCGCCCGCCGAAAGCGCACCGTCGACTTCCTGACCATTCACGAACATGGTTGGAGTTGCCGACATCCCCAGCGATTCAGCTTCTTTCATGGAAGCTTTAATGGCGTCATCATTTTGAGCTTTTATGCAGGACTGAAGCTTGGCGCCATCCAAGTTATTTTTTTGTCCTTCAGTTGAAGCGATGCGATCGAGCGCCGCAAATTGCGCTTCATGCGTGCTTTCTGAATTTACTTCGCGCTGATTTGCATGGATATAGTCGGCAAATTCCCAATACGCATCGTTACTCTGGGATGAAAGACAGCCGGCATCTACGGCCGCGTGCATCGCCCAAGGGTGAATCTCGGACAACGGAAAATCCTTGTAAACAAAAAGCACTCGATCGCCATATTCCTTGAGCAATTCGGGAAAGAGCGTCTGGTGCAGGCGCGAGCAATAGGGGCATTCGAGATCGTCGTAATCGACCACAACAACCTTAGCGTCTTTGTTTCCCCGCGAAGGGTGACCCTTAATATCGATCTTATCCATGACCTGGGCGTAGGGATCTTTCGTCAAGTCGAGCTTCGTCATGCGGATCAGGGTTTTCTTATCCCTCGACAGTAGGAAGTCGTATGTTTGTTTTTTCTCACCGCCATCAAACGTAATCGTCAACGCGTCGTATTGCGGAAATTCGCTGGGTTTGAGGGGACTGATCACGATTTTTACGTGCGGTGGAATCGTGTAGTAAGCCCGCACCTGACGCTCCATGCGCTGCACAACATCCGGGGGAGCCGACTGCGCGGAACATCCGAGACAAATTAACAGGAAAATAAGAGAGGTATGCCGAAAAACCATTATCAGAAGCCGCCTGTCGTTAACGGGAGATATGCTGAGATTATCTCATAAGGGCGCAGGCGTTCCCGGAGTGAGGGATTGGTTTAGTGGGGCCTGGAGAGTACAGTTTGATAGGGGTCCAACAGGATTTTGCGCGTGCCCCGGGGCGCCGCGAGACGGAATTGGGTTTCCGGCCCGTCCGCGAAAACTCTTCCAAGCAAAACATTTTTACCACCCAGCGAAGCGTAGAGCGGTACGGATGTCACGAGCGTATCCGGGGCGTCTTTTTGTTTAATGGTTCCGGTGGCGAGAGTCGAATTCGCCTGATCGCTGTATTTAACGCCGTGCAATTCCAATTCGGGGATGGCCGTTCCAGTTATCCAGCCTTGATAAAACCAATCCAGCGAGTCCCGATTTTCGTGCCAGGAGGATCGTGGCAGGAGTTCCGCAAAGACCCGCATCAAATCGGCAGTATCGATTGGCCGTGTCGAGTATCGTTCTGCCAATGTGTGCAACGCCTCTAGAAAAGGCTCGTTACCGCGCTGGCGAGGACTTTTCGAAGCGGTATCGCGCATCATCGTGCGCAGCATGTGGAACAGCCATGTGCCCCGCTCGTAGGCGATGGTTTCGTAGCCGTCAGGGAATTTTGACGAGGACAACCGCGACCCCAGTGTAACTGGGCCGGCATCCATCAATCCCAAACCGTCTTTGTTTTTTTCCAATAGGTCCGTACGATATTTTTCCAATACCGCGCGAAACTTCGAAGGATTTCCCGATTCTAGAAGTAGCAGGGAACTGTAGTTGGCGAGAGCCTCGGAAATCCATTGATCACGATAGCCGCTCCACATCACCAGATCTCCCCACCACTGGTGAGCGGTTTCATGCGCAATGATTTCGTCGCTGAGCACTTGATCGACTGGAGACATGTGAAGCGCCGATTTTTGATCGTCCGTAAGAAAGGAGAAACTGGAAAGAAAGATAAGTCCCGGCCATCCCTGGCTCAATGGGCCCGGCATTTGAGTAATTGAAAAATCATTGTACGGATACGGTCCAAAACGAGAGGCGTAGAAAGCGACGGCTCGAGCCGCATCGTCACATACGGACAAGGCGTTCCTGGCGGGGGAAGGCGGAAGCGGCAAGACAGGAATCGTAAGTGAATGTTGCGCCGGAAAAATCGGTGGCCCGGGAAGAATTTCCGCTTCGCGCGGCTGAGGAAAGGCGCGTTCCATTGCTGAAGCGGCATATACATCTATTTTTACCGGCCCTGCATGTTTCGAGACGACGACATATTTTCCGAGGTTAAATCCAGCAACCGGAATTGGGCGTTCGGAAATCCACCGGTTTTTCTGTTCGGAACCAGATGCCGGATTCGAGCTATGTGGCATTGTCGCGGCGGAGGATGACTCGCCGGATTTTCGTTCGTTCTGTCTCGTGCCGGTGGCAACTAAAGTCCAGGATTGCGGATAGCTGAATTCCATGTCGAAAATTGCCTTCGACAGGCCGCGGTTCGGGTACCAGGTTCCGCGCGCCCCAACATAAAGCAGACCGCTGCCGGCATCGGACAGCACCGCGCCTCCATAAGAAAAATAAAGTTCGATATGCTGCCCGGCGCGCAACGGCTCCGGAAATATGATCGCTACTAAATCGTCCCCTTGTCGATCGAGTCGAGTTCCCTCCAAAGACGGGTTGTGAATGAACTCGATATCGTGTCCGTCCGCTTTTACCTCGCGTATTTTCAAGTAGCGCGAAAGCTCAAATAGAAGCGCCCGCTCGCCGCTGCGGTGAACCGTCATTTCAAGACGGGCGTCCGCGTCCAGTTGAGTTGGTGGGCTGATTTCGGCACTGATACGGTATTTAGAGATTTCAATATCGCCTTGATCTTCTTCTTCTCCAGCCATTTCAGAGTCGACTTCGGTTTTACGTTTTTTGGTGGAATCGTCGGTTAAAGCGAACGATGTCCACACATCATAGTTTTCTACGCCATTCGCCTTCTTTAATTGGCCGGCGACAATTTGTTCGCGGGCGGTCGCATCGAAAAAAAGATCGAAAATTCCCAGCGTTCGACCCTGGACTTTCAGGTGCAGCATCTGATCGTTCGGGTCCAGAGCAGAGGCGCGGCCGGAATCGGCGATACGAACGGGAAGCAGCCGGCTGAAGCTCATTAGCAATCGCAATGCATCGTCCGCCGCCAAGCCTTGCGCGCCTTCATTCCACTGGGCAACGAATGCGGCGGAGGACGTGGACGGGCGCAAGAAGGCCTCCAATTCCTTAAAGGTATCGTCGTTAAAACGCAGATAAGCGGTGGAGAACTTTTCTTCGAGAATTGCAGCGCCGGTAAAGAGCGCCATCGACGATCGCTCGGTCTGATTCGGAGGCGCCAACAGAACCTCGCCATCGCCAGCGAAAAACGCTCCGGTGATTCTGCCGGCCACGTCCTGAGTGAAGGCAATCGTGCCATCGTTGAGCGAGATGTGCAGGGCGGACCGGTCGAGCGACGCATCCCGGACTTGATACACGCGCGAACTATCCAGTCCGACAGTGCGCAATTGTTCATAGAGGATTCGGGCATTAGCGGGAACAGAAACATGGCCAACCTGGGCGGAAATTTGCGAACTAAAGAGAAAGGCCAGCGAAAACAGCGAGATTCCAAAGCGGAATTGAGCGGTTACCTTCGGCACCTAGGGTCACGTCCCTTTAGGTTTTAGAATGCGCTTGCGTGCGTGCATTTGTCATCTTCTTATTGCAGGGCTTGATTTTTACCCTGGCGGCGATGCCCGTCAAAGTTCTGGCGGAGATTATCCATCTAAAAAATGGCCGCACCATCTCGGCCGATCATGTGCGCAAAAATGGCGAGCACGTCGAATATGATATTGGGGAAGAATCTTATGCGATTCTAACTTCATCAGTCGATCGTATTGAGGCCGGAAGTGAATTCATTCCTACGGCTTCGGACAAGACCATTTCTGGCGTTGCGACATTTGCTCCGGCGGAAACGTTTGGCGGCGACGCCAGTCTTCCCGATCGAATTGTTCATCACGGCGTGGTAGATGCCGACGCACTCTCTCAGTTGGAAGCGGGCGACCCGGCGACTGCGGCCGCAGGATATTATCTGGCCGGAAAAACCGAATTTGAGGGCGGAAATTTTGCCCGGTCGCGTTCCTATTTCGAGTGCGCGCTACATTTCGATCCGCAAAGTCCTGCGATCCTGAATTACTACGCCGCATTGCTGGTGCGCACCGGCAACGCTGCGCAAGCATTACCCATGGCGGAAAAGGCGGTCCGCGAAGCGCCAAATTCACCCGATGCCCTGGCGGTGCTGGGCTATGCGCAATTCGCAACCGATCACAACCGGGAAGCTATAGTTTCCTGGAAGCGGTCTTTATCTTTGCGCCCTGATTCGGCATTGCAGGAACATTTAAAAAAAGCGGAAAGGGAGTCGAGCGTGGAAGCCGACTATACCGAACGTGAAACCAGCCATTTCACTCTGCGATATGAAGGCTCACAATCTTCGGAATCGTTGCGGGCAGAATTGATCCAGACTCTCGAATCTGAATACGACGATCTGGTGCGCGAGATGGGAATCGCTCCGCGAAACAGCATTGCAGTAGTGCTATATACAGATCAGGCTTTTTTCGATGTAACGCAGGCACCATCGTGGAGCGGAGCGGTCAACGATGGCAAGCTGCGGATTCCCATCCACGGGCTTACTTCGATCACTCCCGAGCTGGCGCGAGTTCTCAAGCATGAACTGGCTCACTCGTTTATCAACCAGCTTTCTGGGGGACGATGCCCGCAATGGCTGAACGAAGGCATTGCGCAGGCCATGGAACCCAAATCGCTTTCTTCCAGCGGAAACCGCCTGGCGCAACTCTTTCGCTCCCAACACGAAATTCCATTTAATTCGCTGGAAGGGAGTTTTATGGGATTTTCACCGGTTGAGGCGTCCCTCGCTTACGACGAATCGCTCGCAGCGGTGCAGTACATCAGCCAAACTTATGGCATGAGCGACTTGCAGCGTATTCTCGCGCGGCTGGGCGACGGCAGCTCGACGGAAGCGGCATTGAGAGCGACCATCCATTCGGACTATGGCGAACTTCAGGTCGAAGTCGGGAAGTATCTCACAACTACCTACGGAAATTGATTATCAGTACAACCCGTCTTATAAATACCTCGGCAAGATCAAACAGCAACCTGGAGTATTCCAATAAAGTTTTCAGCGTAGCGTTCGAACGCTCCCCAATCAACCGTCAGGAAAAATGGGAAACGTCCCGTATGTCCCCACTCCTGGCCTCCCTCTCCCTTTTTTTATTTGGTCGATATATTGGAATCATGGATTTAGAGGGCACGAAAACTTGCGATCTATTGTTATGAATGGGTTAGGGGTAAAATCCGTAATCCAAGGGACTTATGGGTTTTTGTTGAAGATTAGGCAAGCTAAGACCAATCTTGGGCCTCCTTTCCTGGTGTCCTAAGCTAGTTATCGTCCTGAGCTAGTTTCACGGATTCAAAAAATGAGGTCAAGAGTCGGAAGGGCGGCGGGGGCGGTTGCAGCCGGGCTTATAATTTCATCATGACGCAAGAGGCCCAAGAACTTTTGCAAAAGGCGTTGGCTCTGCCGGATCACGAACGTGCGGAACTGGCGGGAACCCTGATCTCCAGCCTGGATGCCACCGTCGATCCGGACGTCGACGCAGCCTGGCAGCAAGAGGTCGTGCGCCGTCTGCGTGAGGTTCAGTCCGGCAAGGTAGGAACTGTCTCGTGGGAAGACGTCCAGCAGAGGGGACGTACTCTTCTGGATGTCAAGTAGGCCGCTTCGATTTCATCCTGAAGCGGAGCAGGAATATCTGACGGCCATCCAAATAGTTATTGAAACCTGCCCCCTCTGAATTTCTCTTGACCCATATAGTGATATCGCCATATCCTTATACCTGCGATGACCGATGAACCGCCGCTCAAACCGGTGACCTGGGTCGGCACAAGCCTTAAAGACTTACGGGAGTTCCCCGCACCTGTCCAGGACGTAATTGGCTACGCTTTGTATCTCGCACAACGCGGCGGCAAACATCAGGATGCGAAGGTTCTGAGCGGTTTTGGCGGTGCAGGCGTCCTCGAAATCATTAAGGATCATCGTGGTGACACCTTCCGAGCGGTGTACACGTTGAAGTATGCAGGGAAGGTATATGTGCTTCACGCGTTCGAAATGAAATCGAAAACCGGACGGGCAATGCCGCGCCGGGATATGGAATTGATCAGGCAACGGCTGCGCGAAGCCGAACAGATTGCCAGGGGTAGAAAGCAATGACCAAAATAACCAACAAGAAACGAAATGGGACTGGAAGCCGCAATGTGTTCCAGGACATCGGCGTACCGAACGCGGAAGAGCATTTAGTCAAGGCGCAACTGGTATTCAAGATTGACGCCATCATGAAAGCTCGCGGCCTCAAGCGAGTGGAGGCCGCAGAATTATTTGGAGTCCGCCAGCCCGATGTTTCCAAGATGCTGCGCGGTGAGTTCCGCCAGTTTTCCGTGGAACGCCTGCTCCGCTTCCTCGTGGCGCTCGATCAGGATGTGGAGATCGTAGTAAAGCCGCACCGTGACAGAAATAACGCTCCAGCGTTGCAAGTTTTCTGAGGGATCTCGGCCCGGTTTTGGCTTGCTGGGGCGGGAGTCCCGTGAAGTGGGGCTTGGTCGCATCGCCCGACGGGCGTGAGGATTGGGCAATGGAGGAGCTTCGCGACTACGTTAGCGGGCGAGTATGGGGGGTGGAAGTCGAATCACAATGGGCCGCCCGGGAGCGGGAACGGCTTGGAATCGTTCGCTTGGGGTTCATCCGCCTCGGGTTCATCGGATAGGATGCCGGCGCGAGATGCCTTAAAGCCCCAGCCTTCGCAAAGAACGCGAAAGGCTGGGCCACCCGTCGTGTCCTGAGCCATTTTCGCGTAGTCCTTGCGCAATTTGGCGGGGGCCAGGTCCGGGTCATGCAAGAGCTTAATTGCACACATACGCCGGTTGCCCTCAGCAACCATGAACGTGCGCCGGGAACCCTTTTCTTTATCAAGAGGAATCAGGGCGAATAATTCCAGTGGGTTGAGCCCTATTTTTACGATGTCCTTTGCTAGCGCGAACACATATTCTTCACGGCAAAGATATTCAATTACTTCTGATTCGGTTTTGTATGGCTTGTGCCGAGGGTTAGCGAGATCGAGAAAAATTCGATCCACGGAGATGGTCTGCACGTTTGCAACCGCATTTGCCATTCGACGCAACCCCCTTTAAAAGAAAGAACAATCTAATACAAAAACGATGCCGATGACTACCAAAATGGGGCGGTGCCATAATTTCGCGCCCTACTTTTGCACTAACCCTTCGATGAGATCAGCGTAAGCTCTGGTCCGAGAAACGCTAGCGCGGGTCCGCCGGTAGAAAGCGTGTCGCGATGCCGAGCTGTTCATTGCGACTCAATCTCAAGCGCCCCTAGTTCGCGGAGTGCGTGATCCGAAGACTGCTTCATTCTTACTCCGCTGGCCTTACTCCGGTGGGAATGCGGCCGACTTCACTTCGCCGGATTCCGAGGAACTTCAAGAGCCGTGCCGGGGGAAGTAGGATGTGGGGAAGGGCACGACTTTCAGTCGTGCCGTAAACTCGTCAAGCGTTTTTTTCGGCACGGCTGAAGCCGTGCCCTATCCAATTTTTTGGCCTTGTCCTCTTCACAGGTTGAACTGCCGATGCATGGGTCCTTCGCTGCGCTCAGGATGACAATTTTATTTTGGAATTTGCAACTGAAGTTAACTGCCCAACTCAAGCCAACAGAGGGCTTGAATGGCGACCCGGC
>Ga0182015_10002377_pt1 | contig 22852 bp, 16 predicted proteins | sample 712P3MmetaG_FD_120478 | JGI IMG/M metagenome (GOLD analysis project Ga0182015, IMG submission 120478) | Permafrost microbial communities from Stordalen Mire, Sweden - 712P3M metaG | ecosystem: Environmental > Terrestrial > Soil > Wetlands > Permafrost | place: Sweden: Stordalen | collected...
AAAATGGAGTGGCTGCTCGCCGAACTGGCGAAAACGGACCACCCGATGTCTTGCCCGCACGGCAGGCCGGTGGTCCTGCGGTATTCTGTAAAGGATATTCAGAAGGCGTTTAAGAGAATCTGAGCGAGAAGAAGCAATTAGCAATCGGCAGGTAGCAATTAGCGGCTCGCAGATGCGCTCACGGGTGTTGAGCCCAAAGCGGACTGCTAATTACCAATTGCCAATTGCTAACTGATCTCCTTATGACCGAACAGGATCTGCAACAACTGCGGCGCGAGAAGTGGCGACTGGATGGCAATCCCATCCGGACCATCGAAGAAGCACGCGTGTTTGTTGAGGACGTGGGATTCTGCCTGATGTATCCGGTGCGCCCGACCATGCCGGTGCCCACGTTTATTGGAGCGTTTGTTGGTTCCGATCATCGTCTTCCGACGTGGCAGCATGCGTATTCCGATCCGCGGGCGTTGGCGGCCACGGAACTCATGGTGCGGTTGTTGCGCGAGCGGGCGGCCTACGAGGCAAATCTCTTCGAGGAGAACAATGCGTTCCTCATCGCGGCTTCGGCCTTTCCTTATTTTTATGCGCTGGTGGGCGAACGCAATCCCAAGCTCGGGCCCAAGCAGGGGCCGCGATCTCCTTATTCGCCGCTGGCTTGCGATGCCTTTGAGCTGATCCGGCGCGATGGGCCAATCTCCAAGCAAAAGCTGCAGGAGGCGCTGGGCGGCAGCGTTTCGCTTCCCGCGCTCGATAAAGCGCTGGGGGAGTTGTTGTCGAAGCTGCGCATCACGCGCGTGGACTATAAGGCCGGCGAAGGCTCGTTCTGGGATGTGCTGTACCGCTGGGCGCCGGACGCGGTGCGCGAGGGCGTGGGATTGTCGGTGCAGCAGGCGCTCTCGGCGCTGCTCTCGAAATATATGGATTGCGTGATTGCCGCCGACCAGACGGAGCTGGAAAGCTTCTTCGGAAATTTTGTGGCGCGGTCGCGGGTGAAGGAGGCTGTGAATGCGCTGCTGGCGGCGCGAGAGCTGAGCTTTGTACACGTGAGTGGAAGATCGATGCTGCAGATCACGCCGGCGAAGGAAACGGTGGTGAGCCAGATTGAGGCACCAGTCAACCGCGTTCGTTCACGGCCCGTTGTCGTGGCACGTACGCCCCGCCGAACCTTCCTTCCTAAGCATTGAGATCCAAAATTCATAGCTGTTACAGCGATCTCAGGAAGTTCAGCAGATCTTGCTTATCTGTTCCCGAGAGTTTCCTGAAGGTGTCGATCACGGCGTTGGCTTCTGAATCTGGGTACCGATGATCGCCGCGTCTGGAATGGTTTTCGATCGCCTGAAGCAAATCTGTGGTTCGTCCATCGTGAAGAAAGAAAATCCGCTGGCCCAGGCCCCAGAGCGGAGCGGTACGAAACTCGTCTCCGCGGGCGCGTCCCTGGGCTACGTTGTCGGCGAGGCTCGGTCCCATATGGTGAAGCAGAAGATCGGAAAACAGGTTTGCCTGGATATTGCTGAGCGCAGCCACGCTGGACTCGCTGGTGGTGAATGACGGAGTGTGGCACAGGGCGCAGCCGATCTGCGCGAAGACTTGCCCGCCGTGGGTGGTCGAGGGCGTGGCTGGTGCTGGGCGGGGCTGATCGAGGAGGCGCATAAAGGTTGCGAAGCGGACCAGATCGCTGGGAAGGATGCTTCCATCTGGGTTGAGGGTGGTGGCGTCTTCGGGAGTGCCGTTGAACTGGCAACCGGGAGTGCCGTCGAGTTCGTTGGGAAAGAGTTCGTTGGTGACGCCGATTTCCAGGTTGTCGGCTTCCCCGGCAGCTATTTCCAGCGACTTGTTTTGTGCCTTCCATCCGAATCGAGTGATGGTGGTGTCGTTGGCGCTGACGTTGGGATGGCCGGCGATGCCAAGGCTGCGTTTCCTGGCGGCGTCGGAATTCATGTTGGCCAGGAGCGCGGAGTCGGGGATCGATTCGATGAGGCCGCCACCGAATACGGGAGTCGGTATGCGGAAGATGAGATTTCCACTCTCTGCCGCTTGTTGGAAGTTTGGTTGCGCGAGCTTGCAGCCGGGGGCGTCCTTGCGCCCGGTGATGGTGAACAGATTATGAACGCTGCCATCCGGCTGAAGCATGTCGGCCGAGTAAGGAAGGCGGGGCACGCGCACCGGGCCACGCGCGCTGACAAAGGAAGGGATCTGGTTGGCTGCGTTCTGGGCGATGGCTGCGCCAATTTGAGGGTTAACGGTGGGACTGCTTCCGCCGATCGCAGGCTGGGAGTGGCACTGGGCGCAGGATTGCGCATTGAACGTTGGCCCAAGACCTTTTCGGGTGTTGGGAATTGAGCCCGTGACCGCGGCGAGTTGCCGGAAGGTCATGAGACCGGCAGAGAAAAAAGACTGTTGGGCAGCGGTTAGACCGGCGATCGCCCCGCCCGCACCCACGCGGTCTTCGCGCACGCCTGGGTCGCGGGCGTTTTTTGGCGCCGCGGTCTGCGCGGTCGTGCATGGGACGACTGCCAGGAGCATCAGCAACGATGCCGCGAACGGAATCAACCGTTCTGCAGAACGAGACTGGGCGGAACGAAATTGTTGTGGCGTCGAAAGCATTTGGCCGACACTATTGTAAGCGGAACGGGAAGCGGAAAATCAGGGAGATCGACGTGTACAATCTACTCGCGAAATGACCGACCAATCGAATCACAACCACTCTGGGCGCAAACTGATCATTGCCATCGACGGCCCGGCGGGCGCGGGCAAGAGCACAATTGCCTCCCGGCTGGCGCGCAAGCTGGGCTACGTGAACCTGGAGAGCGGCGCCATGTACCGGGCGCTGGCGCTGAAAGCCATCGATCAAGATGCATCGTTTGATGACGAAACGGCGCTGGTAAAGCTGGCGCAGGAATCGCGCATTCAGCTTGAGCCGACGTTGAACGGGAACCGCACGCTGCTCAACGGGCACGACGTTTCCTCGCGCATCCGCGAGCGCGATGTTACCGAGGCAGCATCGCGTGTGTCGGTGCATCCAAAAGTGCGGGCCTGGATGGTGGCGCGTCAGCGGGAGATGGGCGTGGGCGGTGGCGTGGTGATGGAAGGCCGGGACATCGGAACGAAAGTCTTTCCCGATGCTGACTTGAAAATCTTTCTCGACGCCGACCCGGTGGTGCGCGAGCAGCGGCGCATGGAGCAGCAGAAAATTAAAGGGGAAGTAGCTGCGAGCGTGGCCGCGGACCTGCGCGAACGCGACCGGCGCGACCGCACCCGTGCCGCATCTCCGTTGATGGCGGCGGAAGACGCGGTGGTGATCGATTCGACGGAGTTGGGTGAGGATGAGGTGCTGGCACGGGTGGAAGAGCTGACGCGGCGTAAGTTGGAAGGGTGATTCGTCGCTGCCGACGAGATCCAAGATTCAATCCAGCTAACCAAACCATCGGGCTGCGCCCGAGGACAGCCGAGGGCGGCTGTCCCCACACTAATCCCTCCTCGCAAAGCGCTTGTCTTAGTTTTCTGTTGGTTCCACTTTTGACTTGGGGGCGGGCAGGGCTTTGGCGGGCCTTGCTGGCGCGGCCGGAGGAGCCGGGGGTGCCGTGGGCGCGGCGCTGGATGAGGCTTTGCGGAGTTCGATGCCGTCGTGCTCGTTGTTGATCACGATGTGAGAAGCGGCATTTCCCACGCTGCCGCTGGCGGTGGCCTGGTGGTCGTCATTGTCGATCTTCAAGCCAGGGAAGTCAGACTGGATTTCGCCATCGCGGGTACGGGCGTCGATGTGGAAGCCGGCCTTGTCAGGCACGCTTAGCTGGACGTCTCCGTTGCGGCTGTCGATCTGCACATTTCCGAGGGATCGCATGGAGACTTCGATGCCGCCATTGTCATTCTGCAGGCGGAGATCGCCAGACACATCTACCAAACGAATCTGCTTGGAGCGTGTAGTCAGGTGGACGGGACCGGTGACCTGCTCGGCGTGCAGGTCGTCGGAATCAAGATCTAGATCGCCATCGATACGCGAGAACTCCATGTCCGTGCGGGAGGACTTGAAGGTCACGTTCTTGCTGATGCGGGCGAGCTTGACGCTCTCCTGGAACTCGCCTTCGAGTTGAGCCCCGCCTTTGACGTCAGTAACCGAGACTTCGTTAAGGCGGCCGTTGATGTGGACATCACCGGTGATCTGCTCGACTTTGGCAGAACTCTTCTCGAGACTCAGTTTCACGTTTCCGGCAACGTCTTCTACGGAAACCTCGCCGTGCTGGTTGTTGATCTCTACTTCTCCGTCGCGGCCGGTGACGGAAACATCGCCCCTGCGTGAGGTCACTTGCAGTGTCATCTTGCGAGGGATTGAGATATCGAGATCGCTCTGTACGGAGTGGCCGCCAGAGGCTTGAGTCTTGGCATCGAGCGTTAACAAACCGCCCGTTGTGGTGATCGTCGGGTTCGTTTGTGCGTTGTATTTGTCGGCGTCACCCTGGTTTTCCGCTCCCACACGCTTGCGGACGGTGACGGTGATTTTATTGTCGTCAGCGACGCTGACCCGGACGGCGCCGTGATCGTCGTTCACGCGCAGGCCGGTAGCGGCGGGCGGTATGTTCTGTTCGAGGTGAGCGTCGAAGTTGAAGGTCTCGCCGAAAATGTTATCGAGGTCTCCGTCGTCGATATTCATGTTGTCGCGGATTTCGCCCCAGTTGAAGCGCGAGGCCTGGGTGGCGGCGAGACCGCAGACGACGATGATGATGACCAGAAAAACTCCTCCGGCGCCGATGCCGCGAGCGGGTAATCCCTCGCGCTGGGCCTGGTGGTGCTCGAGCAGCTTGATAACTCCCCAAAGGATCAACAGTAGCGGCCAGTAGTGAGCAAACCAAGCACCCAGATGCGCCCAGGAGAGCAGGTGCAGATTGCCAAGGAGAAAAACGATCCCGAGGACGATCAGCACGAACGGTCCGGCAAAGGAACGGCGGTGACGGCGCGGTGGAAGCGGTGGAGGAACGGGGGGCTGCACCGGATAGGAGGCAGGACTAGACATTGCGCACCTCCCCGGAAGAAGCATCGGGTCCAGGATTAGACGGCGGTGGAGTCAGAGGCGGCGCGACAGCAGGTTGAGTTGGCGACAGCGGACTGACGTGACCGGCTGCGGAGGCATTGCTCTGCAGCAGTTTCACCACGCCAACCACCAGCAGGATGGCTGGCCAGGTGCGATCGAAGCTGGCGACACCGAGGCTCTGGAGCAGCAACAAAGTTCCGATCGTCAGAAGCATGACCGGCCCCATGATCCTTCGCATGCGGCAGCGGTCGCAGCGGCAGTTCAATCCGACAGCTTTGCGCACGCGGCAGGTTGCGCAAGTGCAGCCCACGGGATGAACTCCGATCATTCCCCACTGCCGGGCGAACATCCAGGCTCCCAGGCAGATCAGAATGAGCGGCCAGAAACGGTCGAGGCCGAACTCCCAGATGTTCATGGTGTGCAGCAGGAAGAGCACGCCGAGTCCAATCAGGATGATCGCAACGGCGGGAATATTCTTGGACTCAGTCTTCTCTCCCATGCTGAAGGCTTGTCCCAAACCGAATGGATCTGGCGCGGGCTGGCCGGCTTGAAGAGCGTGAGCCGTGCGTACGGCATCGATAATCTGGTAGACGTAAAAGAATGCGATGGCGACGCCGAACAGCGCATCCCAACTTCCGGCGTGATCGGAGGCGAAGATGAGCAATCCGAAGATGAGCAGGTGGGCCAGTCCCTTGGCGTATTGCGAGCAGTAGACGGCGCCGACGCCGAAGGGAAAGAATCCAGCGAGGATGCCGGCGACTGCGGGATTTGGACCGGAGTTCGCAGGGCGCGTGGCGGCCGGCGTTGCCACCGGCGGATAGACAGCTTGCGGAGGCACGAATCCGGCTGCCGGGACGGCGCCTTCCAGACGGGCTGCGAGACAAGGCTCGCAGTAGACAACTCCGCGAACGTCGCGGGTGCAATTGCCGCAGAGCGGCTTGCCGCAGGTGCGGCAGAATGCGACTGCGGCAGTATCGTTGTGCGTGGCGCAGTTCATACGAACCTCCTGTACGTGGTCACCGACACTACAGGCAGATCGTTTACAGATGGACCCATTGGAGCGCTGGCCAGAATAATACGACTATCGGTCTGGCTATAGTTGCGCTCCTGCTTCTGCTCGGGCTGTTGTGTTGTGTCGTCCTTGTGGTCTTTCTTTACCGGTGCGGCTTCGCCGGAACGAGGTTCGGTGGGCGTGACGTTGCGCTTGAGTTCGCGCACGCGCGATTCCACCTCGTAGACGAACCGGATGTTCTCGTAGTACCGCACCACGCGGGCTTGCGTGTTGTAATACGTGTGCCGTATGGCAGCAGGGCGCAGGCTCACCTGGCGCAGATCGGCGGGTTTTACGCCGAGTACGCTCAAGGCCACCGACAGCGAGAAGAAGGCCATGCCAAACGACATGGCAAACCTCGGCTGCCGGACCGTTCGCCAGATGGGCTGCATTGCCCCCGAGGCCCAGGCTTGTGCACGCTCCACCCAGCCGATGCGTGGCTGTGGCGCGGACACGTTGACCCGCAGGCGTTGGGTGTCAACGCCCGTTGTGGATGCCAGGATGTTGTTGACCAGGCTGACTGGAGGCTCCACCTCCGTGAGATCCTTCAGCCAGTTGCGGCCCGCCTCAACTTCGGCGAACAGCGGCCCGCAGGCGGAACAAGTCCGCACATGAGCCTGGAACCGGTCCAGTTGAAGGCCAGTCAGAACGCCATCGAGGGCGTCGCTGAGCAGGCCGTCAAACTCGTGACACTGCATTCCGTTACTGGTGTGGTCTGGCATCACATCACCTGCCTATAGGTACGTTGTAGTAGACGCGCAAGTTCCGCGCGGCCTCTATTTATTCGAGATTTCACAGTCCCCTCCGGAACCTTCAAAACGGTTGCGATTTCGCGGTAGTCAAAATCCTGTAAGTCCCTTAGAATGACCGCCTCCCGAAGCTCTGGCGAGAGCCTGGCAAGGGCGGCGTGGACGGTTTCTCCGACCTCCCGGCTGCGGACGCGGGCGTCCGGGGGAGCGGATTGGTCCTGAATTTGCTCACTCAGCGGCTGCGCGTCTTCACGGGAAGAGGCCGTGGCGTCAAGCGAGTCGGTTATGCGGTCCTGCTTGGTCTTGCGGAAATGATCGACCAGCAGGTTGCGGGTGATCGTAGTGACCCAGGTGACGAACGCTCCCTTTGAGCTGTCGTAGCTTGTAAGCGTGCGATACATCTTGATGAAGACTTCCTGGGTGAGGTCTTCGGCGTCGTTGGCCGAGCCGGCGAAGCGGTAGCAGATGTTATAGATACGGCGGTTGTAGGTCTGGACGATTTCTTCCCAGGCAGCGGCGTCGCCGGCAACGCAGCGGCGGACCAGCATCGCAACTACCTGGACGTCTTCCAAAAGCTAAGCTCCCGGAAAGCTAGACTGGCGAAGCGCTTGTTTGCGACTTCAGCCTGGGAGGTGGGACGGCACTATATCCCAAGGCCGAATCCCAAGGCCGACCTCCACAAGACAGTACGCGGATGTGGAGCTGTAAGTTCGAGCGTCCTGCGGGCACGCGCAACTTACTTGAAACAAAGCATTGTAGCAGTGAGAGTTTTGGCGCCTCGTCCCGGGCTGGGCTTTGGCCGCCAGCTCGAATGGATCATCGTCCAAGCTCCGCCGGCAGCAATTTGCCAATCGAAATGATCCAAAACCGAGGTATAATGCCGCGCTAGTTTGCCCCTGCAAGCAGTTCCATCCATGTTTCCATTGAAAGCAAAACGATGTGCGGCCGGGTGGGCGCTCCTAGCGGCCTTCGTCATGTTTCCGGCGGTTCTCGCGCGTGGGCAAGGCATGAACCTGGCTCCGAACGCCTCCATGAATGGGTTTAACCCAACGCGGTTGGATATGGTTCTGGAGATCAGCGAGGACAGGTGGCAGAAAAACCTGGAAAGTCTTACTGCCGGGGCGTCCAAGTTGGATCGCAAGGCTCCTGACCGGGCTCGCCGAGAGTATGAAAAGGGCGCGCGATTTTTGATACAAAAAAATTTCAGCGGAGCCATAGAGGAGTTGAAGAAGGCGGTCTCAATCTATCCAAGTTTCGTGACTGCACACAACGCCTTAGGCTCTGCATACCTGAATCTGGGACAGAACGAGCAAGCTCAAGCTGAATTCTCTCAGGCTGTTGCCTTGGACGATCACTTGCCGTATTCCTACCTCAACCTGGGCTGGGCTCAACTCGCGCTCAAGGATTTTCCCTCCGCGCAAGCGTCCATCCAAAAGGCCTCGAAACTTGCCCCCCTCGATCTGCATCTGCTCATGGCACTCGCCTATACCGAGCTCTTGAATAACGACTACAGCGCGGTGATCGCCACCGCTCAGCAGGTGCACAGCCGCAAACACGACGGCGCAGCGGTTATGCACTACTTTGCCGCGGCGGCCTATCAGGGTGAGAACAACCTGCAGGAAACGCAAAACGAATTGCAGACCTTCCTCGCCGAAGCTCCCACTTCTCCCTTCGCGGATGAGGTTCGGCAGATGATTGTGCGAATCAAAGACCTTCAGGATCACCCTCCGGCGGCTCGGGTTGAGATTGCTTACTCCGCCGCGCCCCTTGATCCGGATGCCACGACAGCCGGCATTCCGATGGCGGCTCGAAAGGTCTTGCAGCAGTTTGAGCAACGGAAACAGCTGGCGGAGGTGGAGGCCGAACCGGAGGCAGTCTGTGAATACTGCCCGGAAGCAAACTCCTCTGGTCCTTCAGCATTGCGAGGGCGGACGGCGTATTCCAGTTCAGGAATTGTCCCGTATACGTTGCACAGCAGGGTCAACGAAGTCGCGATATTTTTCGCAGCCACCGATCATGGGAAGTCGGTAAGCGATCTCACTCGGCAAGATGTGGTCGTTCGGGATGCCGGTAAGGCCCCGGTAACGATTACCAACTTTCGCAACGAATCGCAACTGCCATTGCGCCTGGGCCTGGTCATCGATACCAGTAATTCCATTACCCACGAGTTCGAATTCGAGCAGAATGCGGCGTCGTCGTTTCTGAAAAAGTCGCTCACCGGCAAGAACGATCTGGCCTTTGTGGTCGGCTTCTCGAATGCCGTGCTGCTGGTGCAGGACTTTACGGCGGATGGTGGGAAAATTTCCCGAGGAATCGACCAACTCGCCCCTGCCGGGGGAACCGCTCTGTGGGATGCGGTCAAGTTTGCCTCCGACAAACTAGCCGCTCTTGCTGAAGAGCAGCCTGCGGCGAAGATTCTGGTAGTGATCAGCGACGGCGAGGACAACTCCAGCAGCGCCACGCTGAAAGAAGCAATCGAAAGTGCCGAACGCGGAGAAGTTACTATTTACACCGTAAGTACGCGGGAGCTTGCCGGGCAGGACTACGGCGCTGAGATCGCCGACCGTGCGATGAAGGCGCTGGCTGCGCGCACTGGCGGCGCTGCATTTTTCCCAGGATCTGTCGGAAATCTGGATCGTCGACTTTCAGATCTGCAAGAAGTCATCCGCAGCCGGTATCTCATTTCCTACAAGCCGGCTGACTTTAGGCTGGATGGTACGTACCGCCCCATCTCACTGGTGGCGGAGAAATCAGGGCACCGGTTTCGCGTCTACGCGCGCCGGGGATATTACGCTTCTGCAAGCACGGGTGGGGCTCGTTAGAGTTTCCGCAAGGATTGCCTTCGAAGGACGGCTCCCAGCAGCGGGGAGATGCGCGGACGTGTTTTCCGGCCTACTCGCTGGTGAAGTAATCCACGGTTACGGGGTTCTCGAAGAGCGAATAGTCGCGAGTGACGACGGTGATGCCGCTATCGGTGACGAAGTAACGGGAGCGGTCGGCTTCCGTGTCGTAGCCGATGGTGGTGCCTTCGGGGAGATGGACATTGCGGTCGATGATGCAGCGGCGAATGCGGCAATGGCGTCCCACGGCGACGTGGGAGAACAGGATGGACTGGTCGACTTCGGAATAAGAGTTCACGCGCACGTCAGGAGAAAGAATGGAGTTCTTGACCATGCCTCCGGAGACGATGCAGCCGTTGGAGACGATGGAATCGAGAGCGCTGCCCATGCGTTCCTTTTCCGCGAAGACGAACTTGGCGGGCGGATATTGCCGCTGGTGAGTACGGATGGGCCAGTCCTGATCGTAGAGATTGAAAATGGGAGAGACCGAGACGATATCCATGTTGGCTTCGTAGTAGGCCTCGAGCGTCCCCACATCGCGCCAGTAGAGAGCTTCTTTTTTGTTCTCGTCGAGAAAGTCATAAGCGAAGACGCGATAGTCGCTGACCATCTTGGGCAGGATGTCTTTGCCGAAGTCGTGGCTCGAGGTTTGGTCTTCGGCGTCTTTGAGCAGAACGGGGATGAGAACATCGGCATTGAATAAGTAGACACCCATGGAACCGGCTACTTTCTCTGGGTTCCACGGGGATCGCAGTGCGGTCTCCGCGGGTTTTTCTTCAAAGCCATTGATGCGGCCATCCTTATCCACGTCGACCACGCCGAAACGAGACGTCTCTGCGGGATCAATCTGAATGGTAGCGAGAGTGACGTCGGCAGCGGAATCGAGGTGCTGCTTCATCATCTTGCCGTAATCCATTTTGTAGATGTGATCGCCGGAAAGGATGAGGACGTATTTGGGCTGCTCGGAGCCGATGGAATAAATATTCTGGTAAACGGCGTCGGCGGTGCCCTGATACCACTGATCGCTCACCCGCTTCATGGGGGGAAGCACTTCGACAAACTCGCCGACCTCGCGGCCGAGGATGTTCCAGCCTTCGCGAATGTGGCGGTTGAGGGAGAGCGCTTTGTATTGGGTGAGGATGTAGACGCGGCGCAGGTCAGAGTTGAGGCAGTTGGAGAGAGTGATATCGATGATGCGATACATTCCGCCGAAGGTGACGGCGGGCTTGGCGCGGTCACGAGTAAGAGGATAAAGACGCTCTCCGGCGCCGCCGGCGAGCAGGACTCCGAGAGTGTCTTTCATGAAATCACCCCAGAGAAACAGTAGATGGTAGCACAGAGGGCGGAGGTTGGCGGTGATTCGAAGGTGCGGGCTTTGAGGCGGTCTTAACAGCCAGTCCAGCCGAAAGTTAATCCAGGCTAGGGCAGTGTGAAGGCCACGATTGAGTCGTTCTGCGGTTCTTCGGTAACGCCCTGGTGTCCTCCGGCTGCAATCACCAGAAACTGCCTGCCACCTTTTCGCGTCTGGTAGGTCATGGGCGTAGCTCCGCCGGCGGTGGGAAGTTGAGCCTTCCAAATTTCATTACCTGTTTCCACGTCGAACGCGCGGAGCGACGGATCAATCATCGTACCGGCGATAAATATCAGACCGCCGGCGGTAACGATGGGGCCGCCGAGGCTGGGTGCTCCCAGAGGGACCGCGGGATTGCCTGGCGAGAGGGAGCCGAGCGCAACCTGCCAGCGAATTGAGCCGGCCGACATATCGACGGCAGTCAATGTTCCCCACGGCGGTGGCGCGCAAGGAAGATGATGCGCCTTGGCAAACAGCAAGGTGCGAAACAGGCCGTACGGCCCGCCGGACTGCTCGGTGTAGTCCGCGTCCTGTGTATCTTTCTCGACCGTATCCCAGTATTTATCTCTCGGAATGAGGCCCATCCTGGCCGGCAAGTTGTTTGTGTTGACCACGAGCAGGCTGTGTTGCGGGTCGTAGGCATAGCCGCTCCAATTCATGCCGCCAACATTTCCAGGGACGGACAGCGAGCCCTGCAAACTCGGCGGGGTGAAGAGGCCGTCATTGCGGAGGTTCTTGAGACGCTCCCGGCAAACTTCGCGATCTTCCGGTGTGATGCCCCAGGCATCGTCGGCAGAAAGTTTCTGCGGCGCGACGGCTGGTGGCGCCAAAGGAAAAGGTTGCGTGCGAGAGGTCATTTCCCCCGGCACATCCGTCTGCGGTACTGGCCGCTCTTCCACAGGGAATACGGGTACGCCCGTGTCGCGATTCAGAACATAGAGGAAACCAGTCTTATTGCCCTGAATCACCACGGGTACGTTCTTGCCATCGTGCTGTAAAGTGGCCAGCAGCGGCGGCGAGGCCGAATCGTAATCCCAGAGGTCGTGATGCACCAACTGGAATCCCCAGACAAATTCCCCGGTCCTTCCCCGCAGCGCCACCACGGAATCTGACCACTTGTCGTCGCCAGGACGCAGGCCGCCGTAATAATCCGGGCTAGCGCTGCCGGTGGGGACAAACACGAGATCGCGTTCTCGATCCACCACCATCACGGACCACGCGTTTCCTGCACCGGTGCGCCACGTCTTCTTTGCGTCCCGAGCAGCGGATTCGGATTCATTCGGCGGGAGCGGTTCCCACTTCCAGCGCAACGCGCCGGTACGCGCATCGAAGGCGCGAACCACACCACTCGGCATATCGACACGCGAATTGTCGTCAACGGCCGAGCCGACCACGACGACATCGTCGATCATCGCCGGTGGAGAAGTCATGTGATATTGCGCGGGAATGTAGCGCGCGACATCGTGCAGGCTGATTTGTCCACGATTGCCGAACTCCAGGCACGGCTCGCCCGTCGCTCCGTCCAGCGCGATGAGCCGGGCATCCAGAGTGGTTTCAAAAATTCTCCTGCGGCAGGGTTTGCCCTTCGCGCGGGTTGGATCGAACCACGCGGAAACGCCGCGATTGATTAGCCCGTCGCCATACCTTCCGGCGACGTCAATCATCGGATCGTAGACCCAGCGCTGCTTCCCGGTTTCCGGGTCGAGTGCAAACACGCGATTGAACCCTGTGGTCAGGTAAAGCGTCCCATCCACCAGGATCGGTGTGGTTTCCAGGCCGGTGCGCTTCCGGCCCCCGCTGCCATCGGAAATATCGCCCACATGAAAAGTCCAGGCGACCTTCAGAGTGGCCACGTTTTCGCGATTGATCTGCGCCAGCGGCGAATACCGCATCCCGCCCGCGTCGTGACCGTAATAGGGCCAATCGTCGCCCGACCCGTTGACTGCATGCGGCGACTGTGCCGTCGCCCCGGGTATGGCTATGCAGGCCAAGGCGAGAATACCTGCCGCGACGAATCGAACGAGTTTTGACATCTTGATTCTCCTCCGCGATCGCTGCGCAGGTTACGTCACGACCACCTTAACAGGTGGTGCGATTTTAAGTCTTAACCCAGGAGAATCCAGCCTTCGTCTTCCGCTCGGAGCTTTGCTCCTGCCGGGACAGCCGAAAGCCTGCCCTGAGCGAAGTCGAAGGCGGCTGTCTCGACACAGGTGTGTTGCTTATTTTTCTTCTTCGATTTTGATGCGGAGAGACTTGAGGAACTTGAGATCCTGATCGTTGATCTTGAATTCGGGATTGGTGGAGAGGGTGGTGACGAGGGAAGTCTTGTCAGAGGTTTTTTCGCCCTGTTTGCTGACGCCGATGGTGGCTTCGAGGACCAGGAAAACGTCGTAACCGCCTTCTTTGATGCGGGAGACAACTTCGGCGATCTGTTCGGAGTCGGAGAGCGACTCGTTGATGGCTTCGCCGAGTTCCTTCATGAGTTGTTTGAGTTGCTGGTCCACTTGGTCCCCCGATCGCTGTTCCGCGCTGCTCAACCCGACATCGACATTTAGATGCCTGCGGCCGCTGAACGGTTTCGATAGCGGGCGCAGGTTTGCGTTATTGTAGCGCCGAAGGCTGTTAAAATCGAGGCCGTGGGCAAGGTCTCAACTGCACGAAAGCTGGGGGTGGTGGCGCGAGTGGCGGGTCAGCAGGCCAAGCGCAGCCGGACCGTGCGGGCGGCGACTGGCGCCATGGCTACGACGGCTCGAGCGCTTGGGCGGGTGCTGCATCAGTTGTGGCTGGAGGTTACGGGGTTTGTTTTCCTGGTGATGGCAGGGAGCGGCGGGATCGCATCGGCGAAAGAATACGCAAAATATGAGGCCGGGCGAGCAGGGTTGGCACGGGTGGCGGCTGCAATTTGTTTCACAGTGGCGTTCGCGTGGTTTGCCGTGAGTTCGTTCTGGAGGGTGAGCAGGAAGGGAAAGAGCGGAGCGCGGTGAGGGCGATCGAGAGTAGTCCAGTGCTGCACGGGACCGCCGATTCCTCCGCGCTGCACGCTTCGGAATAACAAGAATTTTTGGGATTCGGGAATGGGTTCTAATCGTGGCGGACAGAATCAAAGTGGCGGGTGAAAGGACAGCGGCGGCTATCGAGACGTCTTCGAACATGCCGGTCAACCCGCTCTATACTCCAGCGGATCTCAAGGGCTTGGACTATGAGGGCGAGGTAGGGTATCCCGGGGAGTATCCCTTCACCCGGGGGGTGCAGCCCACAATGTACCGCGGACGGTTGTGGACCATGCGGCAGTACGCTGGCATGGGCGACGCCGAGGAGTCGAACAAGCGCTACAAGTATCTATTGGCGAACGGGACGACCGGGCTCTCGGTGGCGTTCGATTTGCCGACGCAGATTGGCATGGATTCGGACCACGCGCTGGCTGCAGGCGAAGTGGGCAAGGTGGGAGTGGCAATTGATTCGATCGAAGATATGGAGCGACTGTTCGACGGCATCGAGCTGACGAAGATCTCTACATCGATGACCATCAATGCAACGGGATCGATTCTGCTGGCGCTGTATGTGGCGGTGGCACGGCGGCAGGGCGCGGACATCGGGAAACTTTCAGGGACGGTGCAGAATGATGTGCTGAAGGAGTACATTGCGCGCGGAACCTACATTTATCCGCCGCAACAGGCGCTGAGAGTGATTACCGACATGTTTGCCTGGGCGCAGGATAACGTGCCGGAGTGGAATACGATCTCGATTTCGGGCTACCACATGAGGGAGGCGGGAGCGACGGCGGTGCAGGAAGTGGCGTTCACGCTGGGCAACGGGATGGCTTACGTGGAGGCGGCGATCAAAGCGGGGCTGGATGTGGACAAGTTCGCGCCGCGGCTTTCATTCTTTTTTAATGCGCACAACAATTTTCTGGAAGAGGTCGCGAAGTTTCGGGCGGCACGAAGGATGTGGGCGCGCATCATGCGGGAGCATTTCAAGGCGAAGAATCCGAAATCGTGGATGCTGCGGTTTCATACCCAGACGGCGGGTTCGACGCTGACGGCGCAACAGCCGGAAAACAATATTGTGCGGACAGCGATCCAAGCACTGGCGGCGGTTCTGGGCGGGACGCAGTCGCTGCACACGAACTCGTATGACGAGGCGCTGGCGTTGCCCACGGAGCAGGCGGCGCGGATCGCGCTGCGCACGCAGCAGGTGATTGCCTACGAGTCGGGTGTGGCGCAGACGATCGATCCCCTGGCGGGATCGTATTACATCGAAGCGCTGACCAATGAGATTGAGAAGCGCGCGGCCGAATACTTGGGCAAGATTGAAGTGCTGGGCGGGATGCTGAAGGCGATCGAGCGCGGATTCGTGCAGCAGGAGATTCAAAACGCGGCGTATGAATATCAGCAGGCCGTGGATCGCGGGGATGCCGTGGTGGTCGGGGTAAACCGGTTCGAGGTGGAAGCGGAAAAGGCGATTCCGATTCAGAAGATCGATCCGGCGCTGGAACCGAAGCAGATCGAGCGGGTGCGGGCGCTACGGGCTCGGCGGGACGCGGGACCGTGGAAGAGCGCGCTTGCTTCTGTGGAGGATGCGGCGCGCTCGGGCGCGAACGTCATGCCGCGAATTCTGGCCGCGGTGGAGGTTTACGCGACCGTGGGGGAGATTTCCGATGCAATGCGGCGGGTGTTTGGGGAGTATCGGGAGGCAGTGGTGGTTTGAGATGCTTCCAATCCGCATCCTTCCGCGCGGAGGATTCCCTCTGTAACAACCACCTTCCTCTCAACTCTTACAAATAGCTGAGCCACCAATCTTTACGGCGTTGTTTCACTCCCATGAACCAGCGGCAGGGGAAGTAGAGAATAATCACGGCCGTAGTCCAAATCAGATAGATGAATGGGAGATTGTGACCATAACCGCTGGGGATGTCATTGAGGAAGAACCCGCCCTGAAGCAGCCATGCAGCGGGCTGATGGAACAGCAAAGCCACTAGAATTGCGACCCCGTGGATCAGGTATAGATGAAGAATGTAATAGAACAGCGGGACCCTGCCGAAGACTATCAGTGCCGAAGCCAATCCCGAGGTGGTGGGATTTTGTGATATCCGCTTGTCGAGCCAGGCCAGTAGAAGAAGCGAAGGACCCAGCGTCATGAGCAGGAACTGGAGCGAGGGCGGATATTTTTCCACGTCGAAGAAAAGAATCACGGTTTTTTCGACTGTGGGCTGGATGTGCCAGTCACCCTGCGAGACGCCTCCCTCGCCGGTCGGCGGATTGCCGTAAAGATTGGTCGCGCGGAGCAAGACAAATGCGGTGATAAGGACGAGTCCGAGGCGGGCGATTAGTTTAGCGCGGCGATCTGGCGGGAGCAGATACACCGAGCCAAAGGCGTATCCGGCGCCCATTACCGCGACCCAGGGGATGATTTGGAAAAGAACGAACTGCGGGATGTGGAACGGCAGGTATACGAATCCACGAACGTGAAGCAAGGTCCAGAGCCATGCCATGGATCCGAATTGCTTCGGGCGAAGGCCGTCGAAAAGATTGTGAGTGACGATCAGGAGCACGGACATCGCGCCGAGCCAGCGCAACGGGAGCCGGACCGCAGCGGCCATGATTACCATCGAGGCGCCAAGCGCCCAGATCACGCCGAAGAAGCCGAAGGGAAATTGAAAGGTCCAGGCCGTTCCCACGACCGTGAATTCCAGAAGGATGAGCCAGAGGCCGCGCGTCCAGAGAAAACGGCTGAGTTCTGCGGGAGTCCGCCGGCGGCCGTAGAAAAATGCGCCTGCGCCTGCCAAGAAGAAAAACAACGGGGCACAGAAATGGGTAATCCACCGGGTGAAAAAAAGCGCGGGCCAGGTGCGGGCCAGGTTTTCCGGCTCGAAACCGAGATGAGTGAAAAAGTCGCGAGTGTGGTCGAGAGCCATGACCACCATAACAATGCCCCGCAGGATGTCGATAGGTGCGATGCGTCCGAGGACGCGAACCCTCGGCGCGATGATGGCTGGTGCAGAGGAGGTGGTCGAGGACATGGCTACCTTCCGGACGCTGTCGTCCGTTGGCGATTTGGCAGATGGAATGTTAGTCAGATATTGACGCTGGTTCAAGGAGCAGATTTAACCGGAGGTTTTGTAGTCGCAGGCGGTGCGGCAGGGCTCGCAGTACAGGAGGCCGTCCTCGCAGAGGCGGACTTCGAGCACGGTCTGGCAGAGGCAGCAGTATTTGTCGCACTCGCACTGCGCTTCCGACATTTCACATTGGGCGCATCGGTATTTGGCGGAGCCCGTTCCGGTGGACATAGAAATAATGTAACGCTGGAACGGCGCGACGGGGAACGTGCCGTTGGTAACCCCGGCCACTAAGGGCAGCGGAGGGCCCGGAGGAATCGAGAACTCACCACAGCGGCTGAAGCCGCAACCGATTTTGCTGGAATTATGGCACGACTGAAGTCGTGCCCTTCCCAATCGTACAGGAGACTGAGGTAGTGTCTTCGCAACAACCCCGCAGCTCCCCTGCCATATAATTCGGAGCAATGACCTTCCAACAGGTGCTGGATGGAGCGGAAGTCCTCGCGCAAAGCGGGGATCCGGGTGTGAGCAGTGTGGAATATGACTCGCGGCGGGTGAAGCCGGGGTGCGTGTTCGTGGCCATGCGCGGCGAGGCGAGCGATGGCAACCGATTTATCGATCAGGCGATTCAGTCTGGAGCAGTAGCGGTGGTAACGGATTCCGCAGCGGAGAAGCCGCGTCCGGGCGTGGCCTGGGCGGTGGTCGCCCACGGGCGGAGGGCCCTGGCGCGGGTGAGCGCGAACTTCTATAAGAAGCCCGCGGAGCGGATTGCGGTTACCGGAATCACCGGGACGAACGGGAAGAGCACGACCGCGTTTCTAGTGGAATCCATTCTGACGGCGGCGGGGCGCAAGAGCGCGCTGATCGGGACCATCGAGTATCACGTGGCGGGGAAAGTGTTGCCGGCGCCGCATACTACGCCGGAGGCGCTGGAGCTAAATCGCATTTTCAGTGAGGCGCTAGGGCGTGGGGCGACGGATGCGGTGATGGAGGTGTCGTCGCATGCGCTGGCACAGGAGCGCGTGTATGGAGTGCCGTTTGATGTTGCGGTTTTTACGAATCTGACGCGCGACCATCTCGATTATCACAACACGATGGAAGAGTACTTCGCGGCGAAGCGTGTGCTATTTGAGGGCTGCGGTACGGATGCTCCCCGAGCCGTGGTGACGAATGTGGACGATGAATATGGTGCGAAGCTGGCGGAGTTCAGCCGGAAGCGTAGTTCCGTGGTTTTGAAATATGGATGGGAGCGTGGCGATCTGCACACGGAGAAAGTGGAGATTACGACGCGCGGGACACGGTTTGATCTGGTAACGCCGGAAGGGAAGATCGCGGTATTCTCGGCGCTGATCGGGCGGGTGAATGTGTACAACATTTTGGCTGCGGCGGGAGCGGCATTTGCGCGTGGGTGTGCGGCGCAGGCCATCGCCGCGGGAAGCGACAAGCTGGCGTGCGTTCCGGGGAGGTTCGAGCGGGTGGACTGCGGCCAGCCTTTCACGGTGGTGGTGGATTATGCGCATACCGACGATGCGTTGCGGAACCTGACGGCGCTGGCGCGAGAGTTGGTTTCCGGCGCGGGAGCGAAGGGAAGAGTGTTGACGGTGTTTGGATGCGGTGGGGATCGAGATCGGGTGAAGCGTCCGTTGATGGGCGAGGCGGCGGGACGGGGGAGCGATTTCGTGGTGCTGACGGCGGACAATCCTCGAAGCGAGGATCCGCTGGCAATTATCAATGATGCCGTGGTGGGGCTGCAGAAGACTGGCGTGAAATACGGCGTGGAGGCCGACCGGCGTAAGGCGATCGCTCTGGCGATTGGTGAGGCGCGGCCGGGGGACATTGTGCTGCTGGCGGGGAAGGGACACGAGAAGGTGCAAGTCACGCGGGAGGGTGCGGCTGCCTTCGACGATTTAGAGGTGGCGCGCGTGGCGCTGCGGGCGGCGGGTTTTGATTGCGAGGCGGCTCGGGCCGGAGTGAAGGGATGAAACTATCGCTTGCCAGGATTGCCGAATTTGTCTCCGCCGCAGGGGAATTTGCGCGGGGAGAAGTAGCTCAGGGCTACTCGATCGACTCGCGGAGCGTGACGGAGGGCCAGCTTTTCTTTGCGGTGAAGGGTGAACGGCTGGATGGGCACGACTTCGTGGAGCAGGCGCTGGAAAAAGGGGCGGTAGCGGCGGTGGTGCGTAAGGATCAGTTGGGCCGGTATCCGGTCAAAGAGCGGTTGCTTGCGACAGAAGATACGCTGGTGGCGCTGCAGATTCTGGCCATGGCAGTGCGGAAGCTGTGGGGCAAGTCGCTGATTGCGGTGACCGGATCGGCGGGGAAGACGACCACGAAGGAAGCGATTGCGCACGTGTTGAGTACGCGGTTTCGGGTGCTGAAGTCTGCAGGGAACTTCAATAATCATTTCGGCTTGCCGCTGATGCTGCTGAAGCTGGAGCCGGAGTATGAGGTCGCGGTGATCGAGATGGGGATGTCGCATGCGGGGGAGATCCGGGCGCTGGCGAAGATTGCGCAGCCGGAGATTGGGGTGGTGACCAATGTCGCACCTGTACATCTGGAGTTTTTTGATTCGCTGGCGGGGATTGCGCGGGCGAAATATGAGTTGATTGAAGCGTTGCCCTCGAGCGGAACGGCGGTGTTGAATGCGGACGACGAGTATGTCTCGCAGTTCGGGCGCGACTTCAAGGGCAAAGTGGTGACGTATGGCACGCGGGCAACGGCGGACGTTCGCGCCGAGAAGGTGCGAACTCGCGGAGTGGAGGGATCGGAATTCGACGTAGTGGTGGGTGGGGTGCGTGAGCATGCGATGCTGGCCCTGGTGGGAGAGCACAACATCCTCAACGTGCTGGCGGCAGTGGCTGTGGGACTGGAGCGCGGGTTGACGCCTTCGGAAGCGGTTGCGGCGCTGGGCGGTTTAGCTCCGGCGGATCAACGCGGAGAGGTTGTCCGACTGGGCAACATCACGTGCATCAACGATTGTTACAATTGCAATCCGAAAGCGCTGAATGCGATGGTGGACGCGCTGGCATCCATGGCGGCGCAACGTCGTATTGCCGTGGTAGGCGCGATGCTCGAGCTGGGGCCGGCTGAAGAGGAATTGCACCGGCAGGCGGGCGGGCACATCGCGGCGAAAAAAATAGACGTGCTGTTAGGCGTGCGCGGGCCAGCGCAAGCCATGGTGGAAGCGGCACAGCGGGCGGGGATGCGAGCGGAATTTGTGTCTACGCCGGAGGAGGCCGGTGAATGGCTGGCGCGCGAGGCGCGGGACGGAGATGTGGTTTTGTTGAAGGCTTCGCGCGGCGTGAAGCTGGAGAAGGCGTTGGAGACGTGGAAGGCACGGCGCGACGCCAGGAATTGAATGCGTTGCGGGATGGAGGCTGATTGCTCTACTGGCTGTTGTTCCTGAAGCTGCAACATTATTTTCCGCCGTTTCGCATCTTCCGCTACTTGACGTTTCGCACTGCGTTCGCGAGTCTTACCGCACTGTTTACCGCGCTCATCGTGGGGCCGCTGGTGATCAACCGGCTGCGCGAATTCCAGATTGGACAATACATTCGAGAGGAAGGGCCGAAAGCTCATCAGAAAAAAGCGGGAACGCCAACCATGGGCGGGCTGCTCATCGCGATCGCCATTGTAGTACCTACGCTGCTGTGGGCGGACCTGAGCAACCGGTTCGTGTGGATCGCGGTGTTTGCCACGTGCGCGTTTGCGGCGATTGGATTCACGGACGACTACACCAAGGTTGCGCATCGCCGCAACCTTGGGTTGACCGGGCGGGCAAAGATCGGACTGCAGATTGCGACCAGCATTGTGATCGCCGTGATGTTGATCGCCATGCAGACCTATGGGATGTATTCGACCAAGCTGATTGTGCCTTTCTTTAAACAGTTCCATCCCGACCTGGTGGTGCAGAATTTGGAGCGATTTCCGCATCTTTGGCCGCTGGCGTTTTTGCCCTTTATTGGGTTCGTGGCATTCGTGATTGTGGGAGCGAGCAACGCGGTGAATCTTACCGACGGACTGGACGGGCTGGCGATTGGCTGCACGGTAATCGCCGCCGGGGCGCTTTCGGTGCTGACCTATGTGAGCGGGCACGCGACCTTTGCGACTTACCTGGAAATTCCGCGCATGCCGCAGGTGGGCGAGCTGACGATCTTCTGCGGGGCGATGGTGGGATCGTCGATTGGATTCTTGTGGTACAACGCGCATCCCGCGGAAGTGTTCATGGGCGACGTGGGATCGCTCGCGCTGGGCGGCGCGATTGGGACGGTCGCGGTGATCATCAAGCAGGAATTGCTGCTGCCGTTTATTGGCGGCGTGTTCGTGATCGAAGCCTTGTCGGTGCTTCTGCAGGTGGGCTCGTACAAGCTGCGCAAGAAGCGAATTTTCAAGATGGCGCCGATCCATCATCACTTCGAGCTGATGGGATGGTCGGAGTCGAAGATCATCGTGCGGTTCTGGATTGCGTCACTGGTGTTTGCGCTGTTCGCACTGACGACGCTGAAGCTGAGATAAGGACGATTCACCACAGAGTCACAGCGACACAGAGAAGAAAAATAATAATTGGCTTTCTCTGTGTCTCTGTGACTCTGTGGTGAAATGGGTTTTATGGAACTGAACAACAAACGCGTGCTGGTGGTCGGTCTCGGCAAGTCCGGGGTGGCGTCGGCGCTTTTTTTGAAGGCGCACGGGGCGCGGGTTACGGTGTCTGATACCAAAAGCGGAGACGAACTGCGCAACGAGATTCCCGTGCTGCTCGATCATGGCATCACGGTCGAGACGGGCGGACACGGTGAGCGCACGTTTCATGGGCAAGATTTGATTGTGGTGAGCCCGGGGGTTCCGGTAGATGCGCCATTGCTGGTGCAAGCGCGGTCGTTGGGCGAGGCGGTGATCGGCGAGATTGAACTGGCGGCGCAGTTTTTGCCGGGACCGATTGTGGCCATTACCGGGTCGAACGGGAAGACCACGACGACCACGCTCACGGGAGAGATTCTGGCGGCAGGAGGACTTCCGACTCTGGTCGGCGGAAACATTGGAACTCCGGCAATTTCGTTGGCGGAGCTGGCGAAGCGGGAGACGGTGATTGTGCTGGAGGTTTCGAGCTTTCAACTGGAGACGATTCAGACCTTCCGTCCGAAAGTTGCCGTGGTGTTGAATGTTACGCCCGATCATCTGGACCGGCACCGGACGTTGGCGGCTTACGTAGACGCGAAGGCGCGCATGTTTGAAAATCAGCGGGGTGAAGATTTTGCGGTGCTCAACGAAGATGATCCGATTTGCGTGACGATGGCGACGCGGACTCGGGCGCAGGTGTTCTGGTTCAGCCGGAAGAAGGAAGTGAAGCAGGGAGCGTGGCTGCGAGACGGGAATATCTTGTTTCGTGACGGGACTGGGCTTCAGAGAGAAGCTCAGCGCGAGATCATGCTGGTTTCTGAGATTCCGCTGAAGGGGGCACACAATCTGGAGAATGTGCTGGCGGCGGTGTGCGCGGGCGCGTTAATGGGATGCGAGCCGGAGAAGATTAGGCAGGCGGTCCGCGACTTTAAAGCGGTCGAGCACCGGCTGGAGTTTGTGGCAACGATTCGCGGCGTGGATTACTACAACGATTCGAAGGCCACAAATGTGGATGCGACTATCAAGGCGCTGGAGTCGTTTCCGGCGAACATCCACCTTATTCTTGGCGGCAAGGACAAGGGCAGCGACTACAGCGTGCTCAACGATCTTCTGCGGCAGCGGGTGAAGCGCGTGTACACGATTGGAGCGGCGGCGGAGAAAATCGA
>Ga0182015_10002378_pt1 | contig 22828 bp, 20 predicted proteins | sample 712P3MmetaG_FD_120478 | JGI IMG/M metagenome (GOLD analysis project Ga0182015, IMG submission 120478) | Permafrost microbial communities from Stordalen Mire, Sweden - 712P3M metaG | ecosystem: Environmental > Terrestrial > Soil > Wetlands > Permafrost | place: Sweden: Stordalen | collected...
ACGTGGGCGGCATGATTGCGCAAATTGCTACGGCGGCGACGGAGCAATCGAGCGCTACCGAACAGATCAACGCCAGCGTGGCGCAGATCTCGAGCGCGACCCAGGAATCGTCGGTGGCGGAGGGGCAAACGGCGAAAGCCTGCACCGATCTTTCCGGCATGGCTACTAGACCTGCAAAATATCGTAAGCCAGTTCAAATTGGATTCCGGTCCCAGCACGAAGGCTGCCGCGGCTGGTGCAGGCTAGGGCGGAACTTTTCTTCCAAATGCAAAACGAGGATGCCGTGAGGCATCCCCATTGCGAAACGTCACCCCCAGACTCAACCAATGTTATGCTGCGGCGCTTTGCGCGATGGCTACGCTGCGCAGGACCGAGGTCAGAACATTTTGCACTTCATCGGCGCGACAAACATCGCTCGCGCCCGCCTCCAGTGCATCAATCCACAACTGCTCATCCGGGATGCGATGCGTGCAGACAATCGGCAACAATGGAAAATCGTGGTGCAGGCTTCGCACATCGGTCAGACGTGAGTATTCCATGTCGACGACCACGACTTCCGGACGGTTCTTGGCGACGCGCTCGCGGAATTCGTCGCCAGAGTGCGTCAAGTGGACCGCGTGAAAGTGGAAGGAGAGCTTACCAGCCAGACACTGCTCGACTCTAGGGTCGCTTTCCAGAACTACAACACTCAAGCCCATAGATCCTCCTGACCTAACACCGTCAGAAACGGCGGACTAGGGCTGCGGGGAAGGGTTCGAAACCACTACTCCACAGACATTTAACAATTAAGCCCCAGCTAAGGATCAGTGGCCTACCTGCGCGCAGGCGCCCCTTCCAGCGGCTCAAACGCCTCAGCTTGGAGCTTCCCATTTTTCTTCAGCAAAATCTCTACCTTGCCTTCCGCCTGCTCCAGTTCTTTGCGGCAAGCAGAGGAAAGATTCATGCCCTCTTCAAAGAGGGTGAGAGACGTTTCCAGAGGCACATCTCCCCTTTCCAGTTCCTGGACAATTTTTTCCAGTCGCTGAAGACATTCTTCAAACTTGGGCAACGGGATTTCGCTCCATCTCTATTGTAATGCACCCATCTGCGCAGGATGTCCAGCCTTTTATTGTAAATGGTTAGTGAAAATGGAACTTCGTGTTCAGAAAGGGAATTCTAGGCCGAAGCGGAAGTCTTTGTCCCCAGCGCCTCGAGAACATCCACCGCGGAGCTATAACGCCCTTGCGGCGCACTGATCTGAGCGCCTTGAACCGTGTGCCGAACCGCGACCAGCATCTCTCGCGCAATGGCCACACCCTCGGCTCTTGCTGCTTCCGGTGACGGGGCGCGGCCCATGCGCTCCAGAATCGCATCCGGCACCGAGACCCGAAGCTCATTCTTCATAAACTCGGCATTGCGCACGCTGACGAGTGGCCAGATTCCGGCGATAACCGGGATCCGACAGTGCTCGATGCGCCGCAGAAAGTTCTCCAGCAGGCGGATATCGAACACTGGCTGGGTCACCGCATACTCCGCTCCGGCTGCGACTTTGAATTCAAAGCGCCGGATCTCCTCGTCGAGGTCCGTGAGTCCCGGATTCGCTCCTACGCCGATCACAAAGCCGGTGCCGTTTCCGATCGGATTGCCGCCGAGGTCCAACCCTCGATTCAAGTTGCGGACGATGTTCACCAGGCCGATGGCATCTACATCAAACACAGCCGTCGCATCAGGATAGTTGCCCATCTTCGGCGGATCTCCGGTAATGCATATCAGATTCTTAATCCCCACGGCAGCCGCTCCGAGAAGGTCACTCTGGATGCAGAGCACATTGCGGTCGCGGCAGGTGTAGTGCAGAATCGCGTCGATTCCTGCTTCGCGCTGCACCAGCAACGAGAGCGCTTGATTGCTCATGCGTGCCGACGCCCGCGGGCTGTCTGGAATGTTGACTGCATCCACCCCGACGGATTTCAGGAATCGTGCTCCCTCCAATTCTTGGCGAATATCCGTTCCCTTGGGAGGGACAACCTCCACCATCGTGACGAATTCTCCGCGGGACAATTTCGCTCCCAGAAAGGATCTCTCCTCCAGAGACTGGGCCGGGGTCGCTCGAAGCGGCGCAGATCCTCCGGACACATGAGCTGAGGCAGTCTTTCCTCTGGCCTCACCGACTCGAAGCGCGGACTTCATCACCCGGATGTGATCAGGTGTGGTCCCGCAGCATCCTCCGACGATGCGCACTCCGGCTGCAACAAATTTGCGCGCGTAACTTGCCATGTACTCCGGCGAACACAAATAGATGTTTCTGCCCTCCACCGAGCGCGGGATGCCGGCGTTGGGCTGGGCGGCCAAGGGAAGGGAAGTGGCGGCGCGGACGCGTTCGATGGCATCCAGCATAGCCACCGGACCCACACTGCAGTTGCAACCGATTACGTCCGCTCCCCACTCTTCCAGTCGGGGAGTGAATGTCTCTGGATCGGAACCATCGAGGCAATTGCCGTCTTCGTCGATCGTAACCTGCACGACCAACGGCAATTTTGCTCCCACGTCCTTGGCGGCGAGCATGGCCTGATGAAGTTCCTCGAGGTATCCGAAAGTTTCCAGGATCAGCAGATCGACACCGCCCTCCGCCAATGCCTCGATCTGCTCGCGGAACGCCTGACGGGCTTCCTCAAACGAGGTTTTTCCCAAGGGTTCGATTCTTGTACCGAGCGGGCCAACCGATCCCCCGACCCACACATCGAAACTTTTGGCGGCTTCTCGCGCCAGCTTTGCACCCATCCGGTTCATGTCCCGTACCTTGTCGGCCAGGCTATGCCGGGCCAGCCGGAAGGAGTTCGCGCCAAAAGTATTGGTTTCAATAATTTCCGCCCCGGCCTGCAGATATTCGTGATGAATGCCACGAATGAGATCTGGCTGGGAGAGATTCAACTCGTCATAACAGCGGTTGATGAAGACGCCTTTGGAATACAGCAGTGTTCCCATCGCGCCATCACAAAGCACGGGGGACTGCTTGATGCGTTGGAGGATGTCGTCCACCATATAGTAGAGAATACAAGATGAACGCAGATTCTCGCATCTCGCGCCGAAGCACGAATGTCCAGCATGGTTCTTTTCGAGGCTCTGCTATAATCCGCTATTTCGCACTTAAATCTCTGGTTTTCCTGTAGTTAGGAGCTTGACGTTTGAACAAATCCGCTCTTTTACTCGCCGTGCTTGCAGTCGCCGTTCTAAATTTTGTCTCCTGTGGCGGAGGAGTGAGCATAACCACGCCTCCGAGTAAGTTAACTGAGCGCGTTCTGGCGTCGCAAAGCGCCTCCGCGCCTACGGCCGCCGGCGCGCTGGTCATCATCGACGGCGAACTTGATACCTTGGGACGAGGCGGAATCGGCGCCGGTACATCTCCCGGCCTCATGGCGATAAGTCCGCAGCGGTCCGTTTTGCTGGTTTTTGATTCGGCGGCGGACAAGGTCGACGTAATCAACACTGCGAAAGAGTCGCTGACCGGCACTATTCAACTTCCCGGGCCCACTACCAGCATGGTCGTCCCAGTGCTCGGCGCGGGTTACGCAGCGGTCCCATCGGCTGCGCTGAACGGAACATCGCCCGGTGCGGTGGTGGTGATGAACCTTACGTCCGGCGGCGTCTCCGCTACGATTAACGTGCCCAGCGCGCAGACTGTGGTATCCAATCCGAGCGGGACCCAGGTTCTGGCTTTCAGCAACGACTCCAATGCGGTGACGGTCGTCTCACCCGCACTGATAAACAGCGGCAGTCCGGTCACGACCGCGGTGGCGGGGTTCGACCGTCCGGTGAACGCAGTTTTCAGCACGGATGGAAGCACCGCATACGTCTTGAACTGCGGCGCCGAGTGCGGAGGCACGCAAGCCAGCGTGCAGATTTTGAACATGGCCACGCTGATGGCGGGCACGCCGGTGCCGGTGGACGGCGCAACCATTGCATTTCTGAGCGGCTCAACCCTGTATGTAGCTGGCAATTCACCGACCAACAACTTGTGCACGGGTCAGAGCACAGCGGCAACCACTTGCGGACGTCTCGATATCGTGGACCTGGGTTCGATGACCGTCACCGGCCCCGGCGCTGTCGTCACCGATGGCTACCACGACCGTATCGACATGGGCTTGGGCGGCCAGCTGTTCATTGGCTCGATGGACTGCACCAACATCGGCAATGTCAATAATCAACAGGGAGAAGTGCGCGGCTGCCTCTCGATCTTTAACACCACCAACTCAAGTGTGGTTGTTCCTCCGGATAACGGAGACGTGACCGGCCTGCAGGGCTTTACCACTCGTTTTGCGGAGTACGTCGCCGAAGGCGGCAACCTTCGCGTGTACAACACGACGACTGATACCTTGTTGGACACTGATTACATCACCACCGGCACCATCATCATTACCGGTGTGGTCACGGACATAAAGGCGATCGACTTTTTCTGACCCCGTTTTCTTGATCGCGCGTCGGTCCGGTCTATCTTGCCGGTTGCAAAACCAACCTGTGGGCGCCTGAGTTCTCTACAGCTTGCGGCGTGAACGGCAACAGGAAAGTCGAGCCTTCATACCAGGCTTTCCATTGATCCATGTAGTAGGGACTTAGAAAATTTCCACCCTGGCCCGTCACCGTGTTCAAGGTCGATTGATCTAGGTCTGAAAGGTTGGCGGTAAAGCGTTCTGATGGTCCGTGATGGCGTGTCACGGCCTTTACCGTGTAACCGCTGCCAGATTGTGGATTCAACCCTGGTGCACTCCAACGTCGCAGAAGAGGGATCTTGCTTAACACCGGATGCTCAATCTCCACGGCGTTGACGCCGCCCCAATGCCACGAAGTCAAATCCTTTGGTGCGTCGGCACTGTTTATCGCCGCTTCCACTGCGGCCGTCAACAGTTCCTCGTAGTTGCGATATTTGTCCGGCAACCAGCGCTGGGGCTGATGGAGCATGACGTTCTGCAGCCACACGGTTCGCATCTCCCACCCGTAGCTCTTCCAACTCAACGCCGATTCCATCTGCTCCGGGTTTTGTCGCCTCGGATCGGGAGCCGGTCCCAAGCGTGATTCGAGCAACAAGCGCGTCAGTTCCTGGGCGGAGCGCACCGCAAGAGTTGGTGCGGCGGCAGCCGCCAACATTCGGCCGTCCCAGTTGCGCATCAGGTCAGCGGCTTGCTTCGCCCGCTCGGAAGGCTTGGCCGCATGGTCGACGGCATAGACAAACCGTTCGGCAGCGAAGAGGTCATTTTCCGACTGCACATCGTTCTCCAGCGCCAGCATGTCCGACGCGGCGAACTTTCTTCCAGATTCCAACACGTGATAAATACGGGCCGTGCGCCACGGCGCCTCCCACTCCACGCTGATGGAGTAGGGATAGCCGTCGGGTGTGATCCGCCCATTCGCAGTCGCGATCACGCCAGACGCCGGATTGTAGATGCTGGGCAGCTTGTCGAAAGGGATGTAACTGGTCCATTCGTGGGCGTCGTCGGCGCCCCTGACGGGGAGACTGCCATCGCCAGAGGCGCGAATCGGAACGTGTCCTGTTGTCTGGTAACCGATGTTGCCGTCGACGTCGGCGTAGACAACGTTCTGTCCGGGAGCGTCGAGTTGCGAAAACGCCTTGCGGAATTCGTCCCAGTTCTGTGCCGTGTCGACGTCGAAAAACGGCATGTGCAGGCCGTCGTAGAGCGTCCAGCGCAACGCCACTTGCCGCGTCTCGCCCGGAATCAGTTCGCTGATAATCGGCCCGTGCCGCGTGATCTTTACATCCACCGTTACATCCGCTTTCCCTTTGACGTGAATCACCTCTTGACGGTGTTCCGGCTGCTGCCATCCCTGGGGAGTCTGATAAGCACCCTCCTTTTGGTTGAAGTTTTCGATGAATGCGTCAGTTACGGTGGGGCCGATATTGGTGAATCCCCAGGCAATACGCTGGTTGTGGCCAACAACCACGTACGGCATTCCCGGCAGCGTTACGCCCACCACACCCAGCGCGCCTGACTTCAGATGCGCCTCGTACCATAAATTCGGCATCTGATGCCCTAAATGCATATCGTTTGAGAGCAGCGGCTTTCCTGTGACCGTGTGTGCTCCTGAAACTACCCAATCATTCGATCCGTTCACTGCCTCCGGAGGGTGTTGCGCCCAGATCTCGAAAGCGCGGTCACGTTGGGTGACGGCATTGTCCGGCCCGGAATCATCGTCCTCATCATCGTCGTCATCGGAGTCGCCCTGATTTTGCTGATCGTTGATGTCTTCTCGCATGACGGTCGGAGGACGGTCATGCCACGACCGGTTCACGTAAAGATCAGCAGTCAACTCCGGGCCCAGCTTGGCCAGAATCTTCTCTCGCGTAATCGCATCTTGGAACGTGTAAAAGTTGAGATCCTTCACCATCTGGTTGGCGATGACGATGGAATCTTCCGCTTGCCAGGGCTTCGGCCGATACTTCAGAATGCGGAACTCGATGGGCAGCGCGCTTTCATGGGCTTCAATGAAGGCATTCACCCCGCGGGCGTAGGCGTCAAAGTATGAACGGTCGCGTGGGCTTGCCATGCCGAGAGACTTTTTCGCCGCCGCCCGCAGTCCGAGAATGCGCTGCTCGCGGTCGATCTTGAGCGTGTCCTCGCCCAGAATCTCGGAGAGTTCTCCGGACCCAAAGCGGCGCATCACGTCCATCTGCCACAGCCGGTCCTGCGCAGTGACGTAGCCCTGAGCGAAAAACAAATCCTCCAAAGTGGAGGCCTCAATCGCAGGAACGCCGTGGCCGTCCCGCGTCACCTTCACCGGAGCCGACAGGCCTTTCACCGTGAGGTTTCCATCCAGCTGAGGCAGGGCGGCACGGGCGATGTGATAGGTGTAACCAACTGCGCCGGCGGCGGCCAGCACCAGGATCGCTAGCAGCCACAGGAAAATCCGAAGTCCAGTGGAGCGCCGCGGAATGCGGACTCCAGTCGCGGTGAAAGTATTCATGAGCAAATTGATTCTAGGGGAGACGGGCATGGGGCACAAATGAAAGGAGGGTGGTTCGAGCGCATCGCTTGGTGAAAATGAATTGCATTTTCAACTTGCCCGGGTGCTATCCTGACCTCTCATGTTGCAGAAGCGTATCGATGACCAGCCTTCCATCTCGCGCGAGATGGTCCGCGAAGCTCAGGACATCCTCCACCAGCATCTCAAGCGCGTTGGCCTGAAGCAGACGGCGCAGCGCGACACTATCTTGCGCACGTTTCTGGAGACTCACGACCATCTCTCAACCGACGAACTGCATCGCCTGGTGCAAAAGAAAGACGCGGGCATCGGCTACACCACGGTTTATCGCACGCTGAAATTGCTGGCCGAGTGTGGATTGGCGAGCGAAGTTGCCTTCCATGATGGCATTGCCCGTTTCGAGCACCAGTACAACCGGCGCAGCCATCACCACATGGTCTGCACCGAATGTGGCAGTTCGGTGGAATTTTTTTCGAGCGAAGTGGACCTGCTGGAACAGGAAATCGGACGCCGTCACAACTACGCTACCACCCGCCACACTTTTCAGATCTATGGTGTGTGCGAGGACTGCCGCAAGAGACAACGTTCCTAGGATGGAAGCTGGCCGCACTGACTACCGGCTCAGCCTTTGTTAGAATCCTCTCGCCATGATTGATACGGCTTTAGTAAACGACAAAACGGTAGTAAGTGCGAAAGGCGACGGTCCGACTGTCGCCATCGTCGGCGCGGCCAGTCGCGTGTTTCTGCTGACCTTGGAAATCACCAAGATCATCGAGCAGGAGTCGCTTGATCTTGGCATCCATGGTTCCGCGGATGGTGCGACGTGGGGCGCGAAGCAGCTGGTTTCTTATCCGCAGAAGTTTTACTGCGGGCAGTCTCCGCTCCTGCTCGACCTGACGGCGCATCCCGATGTGAAGTTTGTGCGCGCCCACTGGGAGCCCGCGCGCTGGGGGCGCGGCGTGGAGACGCCGATGTTTGAGTTCGGCGTGAGGCTAAAAGAGATTCCGCCGGACATCCTGCGCGAGGCTACCGCTGAGGCCAAAGCTCTGGCCTAGGAATTGTCGGTCCGATTCTCCGATGAAAAATGATTCACAAATCATTGTGCGTCCAGCGCGCAACGTGCGCGGCAGTGTCAGTCTGCCGGGCGATAAATCCATATCGCACCGCTACGCCATGCTGGCGGCAATCGCCGAGGGGCCGTCGCATCTGGAAAACTACTCGACCGGTGCGGATTGCGCCAGCACGCTTGGTTGCTTGCGCTCGCTGGGAGTGAAGTGGGAGCGCAAGGACGGCGTCGACCACACCATCGAGGTGCAGGGAAGCGGGCTGTCATTGACGGCGCCGAAAGAGGCGCTGGATTGCGGCAATTCCGGTTCGACCATCCGTATGTTGAGCGGCATCGTGGCGGGGCAAAAATTCTCCAGCGAAATGGCTGGCGATGAATCGCTGTCGCGCCGTCCCATGGAACGCGTGATCACGCCACTAACGGCAATGGGTGCAGAAATCATATCGCAAAATGGACGCCCTCCGCTGCACATCCGGGGCGGCAATCTAAAGGGAATCGGCTACCAGATGCCGGTTGCTAGTGCGCAGGTGAAGACCTGCCTGCTGTTTGCGGGCCTTCTGGCGGATGGCGAAACGCGTATAGAAGAACCTCTGCGAACGCGGGATCATGGGGAGGTAGCCCTTCGAGCCTTTGGCGCGAGTCTCGAGCGCAAAGGAAACGAAGTGCGGATTCGCGGCAGCCAGCGTCTGCGCGGCATCCAGGCGCGCGTCCCCGGCGATCTTTCCAGCGCCGCGTTCTTTCTCTGTGCCGCAGCTCTTTTTCCAGGCTCGCAACTCACGATCGCAAACTTGCTGATGAACCCGACGCGCGCACGCCTCCTCGATCTTTTGATGCAGATGGGCCTGCGCATTTCAGTCACCCAACTGGAAGAGCTTCACGGCGAGCTGGTGGGCACACTTCAAGTGGAAGGCGGACGGCTGAAGGGCGCAACTATCACCGGAGCCGACACGGCCGCGCTGATCGATGAGATTCCCGTGCTGGCGGCCATCGCTCCGTATACCGAGCAGGGAATCGAGGTACGAGATGCGAAGGAGCTGCGGGTAAAAGAGTCTGATCGCATCGCATCGATTGCCATCAATCTTCGAGCCATGGGTGCAGAGGTGGAAGAGTGTGAGGATGGATTGAAGATTTCCGGCGGACAATCGCTTCACGGTGCTGAACTGGAATCCTTCGGCGATCACCGCATCGCCATGGCGTTCTGCATCGCGGCGCTGCGAGCGCAGGGTGAGACGCTGATTCATGGCAGCCAATGTGCCGCGATCTCCTATCCCGAATTCTTTTCTGTGCTGGAAGGCCTCGTGGAGCGCTGACTTCCGCGACCCTTCAACCAGGTGGGTAACCGCCCGTGTCCCTATCCAGGTTACGTCTGTTCGATACCTGCGTAATCTAACGAACGCCCGCCGGATTAGAAACAATTCAAGTGACGGATGTCTCGGCGGGCCGGCAGATCGGCACGACCAGTGGGACTTTCCGAATAAGTGTCCATACTCGCGGGGGGATTGCATGCGATACAAGTCACTCATTGTGGCATCGGTTTTGTTGGCGGCAACGGCCTACGCCAAAGACCTGAAGGCCTATCAGGACGGGAAGTTGCTGCAAATGGACTCCGTGCAATGCGGGACGAACGAGAACGCCAAGAAAGGGAAGGCTCAGGAACTCCTCTGCCAAGAATACGTGATACAGACCGATCGAGTTCTCTACCGTATTCGCCCTAAGGATGATAAGCATCCCCTTCTACTGCCGATCGGGCAGAACGCACAATTCCGCCTAGAGAAAAATAAGATGCTGTTGCGTGTCGAAGGCGACGGCAAGGAGCGCGAGTACGTCGTAGTCTCCATCAAACCGCGTGGCGACAGCACCGCCGCCGATGCGAGCCCGGCCCGCGTGAACCACCTGCAGTAAGACAGGTACTTGACATCCCGGCGGGTACGGCGCCGCTGGCGGCGCGTATCCGCCAAAACCCGCGTCCAACAATCTTCTTCGGCCCCTCTTCATCTGAATTGCACGTTCCGCTCCTGCGTTCTCTCCGCAACCTCTGTCAGGCAGCGGGAGCAGTGTGTGCGGAACGAACGAAAAAGCGAAGAAGGATCAACCAACATGAAACGCTGTTTAGGATTCACCATTATCCTGTTGTTGCTTGCGGCACCAGCGCTGTTAGCGCAAGACCACGTTGAGATCGGCGCGTTCGCCGATTACTTCCGTCTGGACACAACCCCGGTGGAAGATTTCGTCGGTATCGGCGGCCGAGCCGCGGTCGGCATTCGACCCAGCATTCAACTGGAAGCAGAGGTGGCTTACGACTTCCAGCGGAGCTACACGCAAACTTACAGCAACGGGATCTCCACGGAACTCGTGAACACAAAACTGCGGACGCTGCACGGCTTCTTGGTCCGAAATTCCAGACGGGATCGGGGCCCTTCCGTGTCTTTGTGACCGGAAAAGTCGGATTTGAAAATTTCAGCGTCACCAACAACAACGCGACCGCAGGATTTACCAACTCGGTCGGACTCAGCAATGGCAGCACGCAATTTGCGGTGTACCCAGGAGGCGGCTTTGAGGCTTTTGCCGGTCCGATTGGCGTGCGCGCCGAAGTTGGCGACGATATCTACTTCCTGAACGGCGCCCACAACAACTTGCGGTAAGTTTGGGACCGCAATTCCGCTTCTAGTATCTCTCTGTTTTATGCGCTGGCGGCTTCTCGAGGCCGCCAGATTTTCTTGCCCAGCACGCAGTCTAAAGACTCCGCCGGCTTCATCCGGTTGTGGTAAAGTAAGTGCCACCTGAATCGCCGGGCCGTGGGGGCCTGGGCTGCCTCGTCTCATCCTCGTGTGAATTTCTCCGGGAGGGGTTATGTTGACGCTCCGCGAACTGTTAAAAGATCGAAAAATTTATTCCATCGATGCTGCCAACACCGTGCTGGAGGCGGCCCGCTTCATGATGGAACACAACATCGGAGCCCTGCCGGTGCTTCGAAACGGCGAACTGGCAGGCATTTTTTCCGAGCGCGATATCATGAACCGGGTCGTGGCTGTGGGGCGCACGCCGGGTCACACCGCAGTCGCAGAAGTGATGACCGCCAACCCCCGTGCCGTCAGTGTGGATGAGAGCGTGGAAGAGTGTCTTTTCATCATGCACGAATTTGGATTCCGGCACCTGCCGATTGTGGAAGGCAAACAGCTCCGCGGTTTGGTTTCGCTGCGCGATGTGGTCATGCAACAAGCTGCCGAAATGCAGCGGCAGACTCGGCGCGCGGTTTCGTAAGAGCAAGCTTTAGGCCTGCGCAGTCCGATTACTCCCGCTTTCGCAGCAGGAGTTCGCCTGCCTTCGGGGGCAGCTTAAAAGGGAACTCAAAGACTTTTCGGTCCATCGGCAGGCGCAGAATGAATTCCTCCTGCGCCTTCCATCCGCCGATCCATTTGTTTGCCGTATTGAAGAAGACCCAGCCGCTTACTTCCTGATTGCCGGGGTCCAGATGCGCTGTGGGCAGACTGTGGTTGCCCAGGAACTCGATCAGTTCGCTCACGGATTTTTGATAATCCTGCAACCGCGCTTCACGAGCCTGCTTCTGTTCGGGATGCTTCTCGATGGTGCGCCGGGTCTCGTCATCGACCGTGTCGGCGTCTGCCTGAATCTTTTGGATGTAATCGTCAGGGTCCAGCGAAGTCTGAACGACCTTGAAGTGCTTCTTGAACTGCAGCGTGATTCCGTCAGTGGTCAAGTCGAGGCCGCGGGTTCCCCGATAACGGATCGTCAGAAAGACTCCGAAGATCGGTTCAATGCGGTGGCGAATGATTTGCACCTCGCGCGCATCCACCGCTAATACGATGCCGATGTCTTCGGACCACAGCCCGTAGCGGTACTTGCCATCTTGACCGGAGGAGAAAGTGCAGCCGGGCTGGCTCTCGCTCCAGCGCACGGTGACGGGAGCGGCCTTACCTTTATCGTCCTTGGCAATCGCGGCGGATGCGAGTGCGCAAACTACCATTGCCAAAGAGAGAAGGCCTTGCAAGCGAAGGCGCGTGCGCGTAACTGCGGCCGCTTGAGACGACGCCGTACGGAATTGCGGTGCCGTCTGGCGCATCTTCATCTCGACGGCCGCGTCAGTTCACCGTGAGGCTGACGGTCGCCGCAGTGGTCGTAGTGGTGGTATTGCTGGGAGATATGCCGTTTGCATCCACACCCGTCAGCGTAACCGTGTAGGTGTTCTTCGGAGTAACCAAGCCATTGCTGTTGTTGGATATAGCGTGAGTAGAGCCGCAGGACGGCAAAACGAGTATGCTGGTCGCCATCACGAGCAGCAAGAGCAATCCCAGCAGTTTTTTCCTGCGTCGTCCGCCAGCGCCGATTCCTGCAAGAGCCAGGCCAGGGACAGCGAGCCAGAGCGCATAAAAGATTCGCGGGATCGCAAGCTTGCCCTGATTCTGCAAGATCCCGTAGGTTGAGATCGTGAGAGTGGAGGTGGCCGGAGCGCCACTGGTCACGTTCACCGTGGGCCCGCCCCCGTTTTTGGCACTGAACGAGCAATAAGGAGCTGCAGTCACGGGGGGCGTGATCGAGAGACAGGACAGCGTGACTTGTCCGCTATAGCTGGCAATGGGCGTCACCGTGACCGTGGCGTTTGCACCAAATCCCGCAGACACGGTGCCGGGGCTGATGGCTGTCGATACGGTCAGCGTGTAGGCCTGGGGGACGTCAACCACATTGAGAAGCAGCGTGACGCTTTCTGTCTCAGAACCGCTGGTGCCCGTGACGGTGACCGGGTATGTGCCCGCCGACACTCCCGCGGTCGTAACCGTGATCGAGGGGGTGGCATTCGGCGTGACAGAAGTAGGGCTGGGCGTGCACACCGGCGGCGGGGCGCCCTGGACAGTGCAAGTCAATGCCACCGAGCCGGTGTAATTGTCGGTTGTGCTGACCGTGATGACGGCCGTCGCCTGGCTGCCAGGGTCCACGCCTGCCGCGGGAGTGAACGCGGAGGCAGTCAGCGTGAAGTTCTGTGCGGCGGCGAGCGGCATGTGGGCTGCGGCGAACAACGATACCAACAATACGAAGACGATGGCGTGAATAACCTGCCTGGAATTCAACATGGGTAGATGGAGACTCACTACTTTCGATTCCTCCGATGGCGCAAACGCTGCCCGCCCCGCCGGGAAAGAATCCCGCCGGCCCGAGGTACCCGCCAAAACAATGTTATATGAGTCCTCTTGCAGAGTGCGTCAGACAAGAATCTTAGACTAGAGTGGCCGCTCGCGCCAATCGCAAGTGCCAAGAAAACAACGGCCGCCTCGGGTGAGGCGGCCGGAAAGTGCACTAAATCTGGATCAGTTGACGGTCAGGGTCACAGTTGTGGAGTGCGTGGTGGTTGCGGAATCAGTGCCAGTGCCGGTGATGCTAACGGAATAGCTGCCGGCAGTTGTGCATCCAGTGCAACCTCCTCCGCCGCCCCCTCCGCCACCGTTGTTGCTGCTACCACCGCAAGCTGGCATGAGGAAAAGAGCAGCCATAACCATTCCAACCATCAAGAACCCGAGCAACTTTTTCCGACGGGAGCGGGCGGAGCTGAAGCCCATCCCCATCAACGACAGACCTGCGATCGGCAGCCACATAGCGTAGAAGAACTTCGATGGACGAACCATCGCGGCGGTGGCGCCTGTGGTTTTGATGGTAACGGTTGAAGTGGCACCACTGGCGGTCGGCGTCTGCGGGTTGCTGCCGGTTACGCTGCATGTCGGTAATGGAGAGCCGCTGCCCGTTACAGCGCACGTCAGGTTGACGGGCGACGCATATCCATTAACCGCGGTCAAAGTAACGGTCGAGGTTGTAGAGCTTCCGGGGCTTACGGCGGTGGGCGTGGTGGCGGAAATTGTGAAGTCCGGCGCCGTTACCGTCAGGCTGACCGAAGCTGTTTCAGCTGTGGAAGAGGCGGTGCCGATCACGTTGATCACATAGGTTCCCACCGTTGTCGTGCCGGTCGTTGAAACCGTGAGTGCGGAAGTTCCACTTCCCCCGCTGATCGTCGGTTGCACGAAGGTGCATGTTGGGGCAGAGGTCGGATTCGATGGCGCGGAGGTGATCGCGCACGACAGCTTCACGGTTCCGTTGAAGCTATTCAGCGGCGCGATGGTTACCGTAGACGTTGCCTGGTTCCCCCGGTTCAGAGTGGCGGGGCTCAACGTCGTCGCCGAGATGGTGAAGGCCGGCGCGGTTACGTTCAGGCTGACCGAAGCGGTTTGCGTTGTGGAAGGTCCGGTACCAACTACGTTGATCGTGTATGCGCCCACGGTCGTTGTGCTGGTGGTGGAAACGGTGAGCGTGGAAGTTCCGGCCCCGCTGACCGGCGATGGCGCGAACTGGCAGGTTGGCGGAGAGGTCGCGCTCGTCGGCTCCGAGACAACGGTGCACGACAGGCTGACGTCGCCGGTGAAGCCATTCAGTGCGGAGATCGTGACGGTAGAAGTCGCCGAGCTTCCTTGACCTAATGGGGTGGGGCTCAACGGCGTAGCCGCGATGGCGAAGGCGGGCTGTGCATACTTGGCGACGAAGGCGTTGACCTTTGGCGGGGAAACACCTCCATTGGTCGATTGATACGGCGCTACTGTCGGAAAGTCCGTGGAGGCGGTGTTCCCAGTTACGTAAATATTGGCGCCCGGCCCATCGACTGCGATACCGCCCAAAGCACCCGACCCTCCGCCCACGGGAGTGTCCTCGCTGAGTAGGCCGCCCAGGTAGGTGGAAAAAATCAGCTGCGAGCCGCCTGAGTTCAGTTCGCTCACGAACGCATCGTTCCCCCCACCCAAAGTACTCTGCGTTGGACTGACCACTGGAAAGGTGGTAGATCCGGTTTGTCCGGTTACGTAGGCGTTGTTGCCTCCATCGACCGCGATGGATGTGCCCACGTCGTTGGAGTTACCGCCGAGGAAGGTCGAATAAATCAGAGCGGTTCCCGCAGGGTTGGCGGGGTTGAGTTCCGTGACGAAGGCGTCGCTGGAACCACCGCCATAGGTGGACTGCCATGCCGACTGCAACGGGAAACTAGACGAGGAACTTGTCTCTCCGGTCACATAAGCGTCGCCTGAGGAATCAACTGCTATGCCGAGACCCTCATCATTGTTACTGCCGCCCAAGTAAGTCGAGTACTTGTAGGCGCTTCCGGCGGTATTGATGACGGTGATGAACGCGTTGTAGAGAGTGCCGGTGCAAGAGTGGCATGTGGTTTGAAATGCGCCGCTTGTAATCGGGAACGTCTTGCTGCCCGTGCCGCCGGTAACGTAGACGTCGTTAGAGGAATCCAGTGCAACCGCGCTGGCAAAGTCGAGGGACCCACCTCCTAGCCATGTCGAATAGACGAGGGCGCCGAGGGCAGGATTCAGTTTGGTCACGAAGCCGTCGCTGGTTGGAACGAAGCCTTGAATCGGATTCAAGTGAGGAAAATTCGACGAAGTCGTGGCGCCTACAAGGTAAACATTCCCGGAAACGTCCACGGCGATCCCATTTGCAACGTCGTTGCCAGAGCCGCCCAGATAGGTGGAGTGGAGGAGAGCACTTCCAGCGGAATTGAGCTCGAACACGAAGGCGTCCAGACCGCCACCATTGGAGTTCTGAAATGCTCCCGCAATGACCGGGAAAATCGTCGATGATGTACCTCCAGCGACGAACGCGTCGCCAGAAGCATCCACGGCGATAGCGTTTCCGCTGCTAGTACCTGTGTCGCTGCTGCCGCCGTCAACATAAGTGGAATAGACAAGACTTTGTCCATTCACGGCAAACTTGGTCACAAAGACGGCAAAATTGACACGCACCACGTTGGGAGGCACGCCCCCGAGGGTGGGAAAGTTCGACGAGTTTGTTTGCCCCGTTACATAAGCCGCGCCGGTGCTGTCAAAGGCGATGGCATAGCCATCATCTTCAGTATTTCCACCCAGATAAGTGGCATACGTGACAGTCGGGTCAATCACCAGCTCACGGCTGCGGTCGTAGCTGCCCAACTCGAGACGAACTTGATTGTCAGCTCTCAGGACGAAGCGCGCGTCGACCGGCTGACGAGTGCCGCTGTGCTGCTGGTAAGCCACCGGCTTGTGGAGCACCACGTCGCCTGCGCCGGATGAGACGATCAGATTGCCCGATGCGTCAGTCGCCAGGTGTTGAGCCCCGTTGAAGGCAAGATCGATAGGAGCGGGATTCGATTCCGGTGCGACGATGAAATCGAACTCCAACTTGCTTTGCTCCCCGTGATACGCCAGGTTGATGCCCGGATAAATGTTCTTATAGGAGACGCGAGCGTAGTGCGAAACATCCGTGTGCCAGTTCTTGGGATTGTTGCCGCGAATATAGTTGCTCTTGCCCGGCAGTTGGTCACTCGCAGTTAGTAGCGCGTTGGAGTTTCCCCCAACTAATTGCATACGAACCACTGCCTGCGAATTCGGTTGAGCGTGGGGCTCGCTCTTGGCCTGCAGGGCCAGAGGGCCGTGCCCCGTGGGTCGTTCGCTCGCGGACGACTTAGCATGAAACGCGAACACCGCATCGTGGTTCGTCAAAAACAGCGTGTAGCCGTTGGCGTGGGCCATGTACTTGACTTGCGGGTCGGTCTGGCCACTGTTCTGCTCGAACCCCAATGGAAGGTCGGCGAAGCTGGCTTTCACGCGCTCGCGTGCAGAAGGAGGAAGGGTTTTTGCCTGGGACGCCGGAGACGGGGACGAAGCTGCATGTGCCGCTCGATGTTTGGCCGGGGAAAAGGCGAGAAGAGCGACCGCAATCATGGCAACAGCGGCGACGACGCAAGAAGTACAGATCCGTCTAGAAGCAGATGGTTTCGACACCAAGATCCTCCTGTGATGATACGGTGAAACCCTACTCAGCCAAACGCAACTGGAAGCGATTTTACGCTGACAGAACTCACTCGTTACCAATCGCGGGCCTGCAAGTACAAATTTTCTATGGCTTTTGCGCGAGTATGGTCTGGAACGCTGGGGTTGTCAACGAGCTCAAAGATAGCAACTTAGGTACCGCCTGCCGCAAGTTACTAAAGTTTCAGGGAGGTCCCCGAAGTGTTTAGAACAATGACAGTTATCGTCGCGGCGTGTGACGGGATCTAACGCACACGGGGGCCCCCGTCGCACTCGGACAAAAGATTTGCATCTCGATTCCTTATTATTTCTTAAGCAGTCCGCCCAAGCCGCCCAGAGGATTTTTCTGCCCGTTCTTACCCCCCAGAGCGTTATTCAGCAAGCTGCCCGCCATGCCTTTTACATCAGGAATAAACTTTGGATCAGAAGTAGTTCCCTGGATGAGGAAAGAAATGGCGTCTGCCTTCATTTTGAAGTCAAGGGCGTTACTGGGACTCACCGTTCCCGCTCCCGTGAGCGTCCCGAGCGTTGGAATGGTGAGGTTGATGTCGTCAGCGCGCGTTCCATCCGGGGCCACGCGAACGTTCGCTCTAAAGTTCTGGATTACCGTGTCCTTCCCTCCCGAGCCTTTGCCGCCCAGCGACGAGACGGCGGAGAGACTCGAGCCCAGGCTGAAGCCGGCCAGAGTGGAATTCTCCAGCCGGATCGTACCCGTGGTGACCAGCTTGTCTATGGGGCCAACAATTGTAAAATGGGTCGCCACCGTACCACCTTTAAGCTCCGATTTTGGCGGCAACGTAACCCCGATCGCCGGCAGCATCGCCTCCAGGTCGTCCACCGGCATGCCCTGTCCGTCCAACTTCATGTTGATGGAAGTGGGAGTTGCATGCGCATCATAGGTGCCGCTAATTTGCTCCACGGCCTTGCCCAGAGCGATTTCACCTTGAGTTATAGCTCCGGTCTGCTTCGCCAGATCGTAAGTAACGGAGTACTTCACTTGTACTGGCCTTCCGGCGGGCGCTCCCTTCTGCACCACCTGCAACTTTTCAACGTTGAGCGTGCCGACGGTTTTTGCCTCATGCCCATCGGAGGAAACCGTGCCGTCGAAGTCCGCGATGCCGGCAATCCCTGACGCCGGATCGATGAATCCCGAAGCGGCGAGATTCATCTTGCGCACGGTAACTTTGGCCTGCGACGGTGTGAGCGCTGCATTGTTCGCGTCGATAGATCCCGCAGTGCCATCAAGTGCAAGAGTGCCTCCCGCGGGAAGGTTTGCCGTCATCTTGAACGGAAACGAATTGGTGAAAGAAAAATTTGTAACGGTAATGTCCACTTTGTCGTAGACTCGCGGCTTCTCAGACGAACCGGCGCGGCTTATGGTCAGGCTGCAGTCACGCACCTTTAGCTTGGATACAGACAGATTGGGGTTGGAAGACGCGCCTCCGCCTGACGTGGGCTGCGCGGGTTGCGTTGGCTTCGCCGAGCCCTTAGCGCCTAGGCTGGAAAAGTTCCATCTCTCTCCATCCGTCGACCGCACCAGACTGATCTCCGGCTGGTTAAGCGTAAGTTCTGTAACGTTGAGCGCCTTGGAAAAAATCAGCGGGATCAGTTCGACGCCAACGCTCAGAGACTTGGCTTGCACGAACGCGGTCTGGCTGAAAGCGGGGTCATCCGCGATGGAAATATCGTCGGCCTTCACCGCGCCCGAAAACAAAGACAGGGAAAGGTTGCCTGCCTTCACCGGTCGCCCCAAGGCATCGCTCAACTCGGATTCCAACTTCGGCCGAAAGGCGTTAGCGTCGATGAAGAAGGGAATTGCGATTACGATCAGGATCAAAACGCCAATGATGATCGCTGCGATTTTGAGGTTGCGATTCATGGGTTAGTTCTCCTGCACAGGTTATAAACGCTTGTTGATGCCGCGGGAAGGGAAAGATACGCCATTCAGCGTTATTGTTCCTCCCCAAGAAGTTCAGGCGACGGTACGGTACCGGTCTCCACTTGTTTCTGGCGCTCGGCGCGGCGTTCGTTATCAATGCGGACCGAGGTTTCCACTTCCTTCTTACCTTCCTCTTTGCGTCCCATGTGAAGCAGGATCTGTCCTCTGACGTAATGAATGTCGGTGCGAAGGGAGTCGAGCTTCCCTGCGGAATCAATGGCGGCGAGCGCTTCCTGGAGCTTTTGAGCGCGCAAGTAGATCTTAGCCAGCCCGACATAAGAATTCACCAGGCGCGGGTCACGGCGCAGGGCCTCGCGGTAATTCTTCTCGGCGTTGCCGTCTTGCTGCATCAAAGCGTAGACATCTCCGAGTTCGTCGTAGTTGAAGGCCAAGTCGGGTTCCACCGCCGCATCCTTAAGAAACTCGTCGCGTGCGTGCTCGTAATCCTGCTTTTTCAAATAAGTCAGGCCCAGGTTGAAATGAATGAAAGTCAAGGTCGGATTCGCCTGGGCTGCCGCCTGGAAATCGGCAAGCGCGAGATCGTACTGCTCGAGATTCAGGTGCGCCTTGCCCATGAATAAATGGAACTCGGGCGAGCCTTCGCCGATTTTGATCAGCTGCGCCGTAGCTTGTTCATCCAGTTCTTTCATCCCGGCCCGATGAGCCGCGATGGAGAGTACGTAGAGATAACTCAACTGCTCGGACTCGATCGACCAGAGCAGTTCCAGCATGTTCGCGGCATCCGCCCAGCGCTCCGCGAAAAAATAGCAGAGTCCCAGCAGATGACGAGGCTGGGCAGCGTCTGGCTGATCGTGGACCACGGATTCGAAGAGCGGAATAGCTTTTAGAAATTCATTTTGCCGGAAGTATACGAGGCCGATGTTCAATCGAATGCCGGGCACCCGCGGCAGTAGATGTTCAGCCTTGCGCAGCGCTTCCAAAGCTCTAGCCCACTGCTTGCGCCGCATATACACGACGCCCAGATTTGCGTAAGCGGCACCCCCTCGCGGATTCACGGCAATTACTCGCCGGAAATCGCGCTCCGCTTCGTCCAGCCGGTTTTGATTCAATGCTTCCTGGCCTGATTGAAAAATTTGCGCCGGGTCGGTGGAGGCGCCAGAAGCGGCAATGGGGGCGGCATTTGGAGACTTAGCCGCCGCTGCCGGGGATGAAACTTGCGGCGGCTGGGCTACGGCCGCGCTGGTCATGATGACGCAGGCCAGCAATCCCCATCGGATGTGCGCGCTTGACACTGGTCTCACTCCCGCATCCGTCGTCGCGATCGACCCAGCCACAAACCTGCTCACGGTCGAGAAAGCGAACCACGAACTTGCCACCTACGATCCCCGCCGCCTCACCGGCGTCAGCGTCTACCAACAGATCGAACGCGATTTTTCCGTGGGCGACCGCATCCAGTTTACTGTCCCGACAAATCACTCGGCGTTGCAAATCGCGACATGGCAGCGATCGAGGCGATCCACCCCGATGGTCGCCTGTCCGTCCGCCTCGACAACAACCGCCAGATCGAATTCAACCCCAACGGGCATCGTCATCTCGACCACGGCTACGCCGTTACCAGTCACAGCTGCCAGGGCCCTACCGCCGAACGCGTCCTCGTTCACGCCGATACCAGCGTCCACCCGGACCTGCTCAACTCACGCTTCGGCTACGTCTCCATCTCTCGCGCCAGCCATCAAGCCACGCTCTTTACAGACGACATGGCAAAACTCGCGCCCCAACTGGGAGCCGACGTCTCGAAGACATCCGCTCTGGAAATCACTCAAGCCTCATCGATCTCCCAGGGAATTGGGATGCGGCTCTAATTGGCATTTTCCATCCCAAATTCTCCTTTCTTGATATTATAAAGTATATCAATTTGTGGCTGCGATATAGTTAAATATATTTAATGTTTGTTGTTGATATGCTATATTATATCAACGATGAATAACAATATAACAAAACATATCAGGCCGCTGCGCCTGGAAGGCCTTCCCGAGAACATGCGCCGGACCTTGAAGGAGGCGCGGGAAAAGCGCGGCTGGACCCAGAGGGACCTGGCCAGTCGCCTCGGGCTAACCCAGACGCACATCTCCGGCATCGAGTCCGGCAAGATCGTGCCGCGCTACGACACTCTTCTTGAGCTGGTCCGCATTCTCGACCGCGATCTTCTCATGGTCCCCCGCGCCCTCGTCCCCGTCGTGCAGTCGCTCATACGCGATCATCTGCAGCCGGACCAGAAGGGCGAAGGCGAGGAACGCTCCCTCTACGCCGACGGCGACGAGGACAGCACGCAGGAGCCGCGCGATGAAGTTTGATCCCAAGAAGCTCAACGCGCTTTCGGTGCGCCTGCATGGGAAGCAGATCGGCGTCATCAACCGCCTTGCGGGCGACCGGCAGATTTTTGCCTTCGAGCAGGACTACATCGACGACCCGCAGCGTCCGACTTTAAGCCTCTCGTTCAAGGGCCGCACCGGCGGGCTCGTTACGGCCCTGCGCCCGGTGCCGCGCCGCGTGCCGCCGTTCTTTTCGAACCTGCTTCCCGAAGGGCACCTGCGCGAGTATCTCGCAAAGCTTGCCGACGTGAATCCCGAGCGCGAATTCTTCCTCCTCGCGGTCCTCGGCGCCGATCTCCCCGGAGCGCTTGTCATCGCGCCGCTTGAGGGCGATGCCAAGGAGGACGAAGCCCATCATGATGATTCTGATGCCGGCCATGATGATGATCGCCCGCGCGAGGCCGTGCTGCGGTTCTCTCTCGCCGGCGTGCAGTTGAAGTTTTCGGCCGTTATGGAAGCATCCGGCGGCCTGACCGTTCCCGCCGGCGGCATGGGCGGGTCATGGATCGTCAAGCTTCCCTCCGCCCGCTTCGCCGCCGTCCCCGAGAATGAATTCGCGATGCTGGAACTCGCGCGCCGCGCGGGCATCGTGGTGCCGGATAACCGCCTCGTCGAAGTGTCGGAGATCAAGGGACTCCCCGAAGAGGCGCGCGCGCCGGGAAGCAAGGCTCTCGCCGTGCAGCGCTTCGACCGCGCCCCCGGAGGCGATCCCGTTCACATGGAGGATTTCGCGCAAGTATTTGGCCGATTTCCAAATGACAAGTACCACTTTCGCAGCTATGCCAACATCGCGTCCGTCCTATGGGCGGAGGCGGGTGGGGACGCCATCGTGGAATTTGTCCGCCGCCTTGTGTTCTCCGTTGTCATCGGCAACGCCGATATGCATCTCAAGAACTGGTCGCTCCTCTATCCCGACCGGCGCAAGCCGGTCCTGTCGCCGGGATACGATTTTGTGGCGACGCTTCCTTATGTTCCCAATGACACGCTCGCCCTAAGTTTCGGCGGCAGCCGCATCTTGTCCGAACTCACGCCAGGCCAGATGCGGCGCTTTGCCGACACGGCCCGGATTCCCGCAAGCCCGCTGTGGAAGATCGCGGTCGAGACGGCGGAGCGCGCCGCCGCCGCGTGGAAGGGCCTCGAACAGGCGGACCTACTGCCAAAGGATCTGCGCGCCTCCATCGACAAGCAGATTCTCGCGGTCGCCGCCACGGTAAAGTGACGCTACATCGCGTCCGGCGGGACGGGTCTCGACTTACGGCCGATCAGTCGGAATAAGAAGCTGCGCACGGTTGTGCCTGGCGGGAACTACGTATGAGCAACGTATGAGTGCGTGTAGCGTTCCGTCGAATTAAAAGAGCTCGACGGGTGCCGCATGGCCCGAAGCAGAAGCGAGTCGAGCATCCCTTGTAACTAACGCGGCTCCGAGTTTCTCGGCAAGCACGATGTAAGCAGCATCATAGGCAGAAAAATTGTGACGGAGTTGCTAAATACGGGGCAAGAGCACGAGATGAGGATACCGAGTAATACGGAGATCCAGCAGATCGCGGACCACCTCGTCAACACGATGTACCGGGACCACTCCTTGCAGTGCTAGACGCCTCAGTACCTGCGTGACCTCAAGATCTAGGAGGTGAGGCGCGTGTAGGCTTTCGTTACGCGAATAAATTCGCTTCTCGAT
>Ga0182015_10002381_pt1 | contig 22823 bp, 12 predicted proteins | sample 712P3MmetaG_FD_120478 | JGI IMG/M metagenome (GOLD analysis project Ga0182015, IMG submission 120478) | Permafrost microbial communities from Stordalen Mire, Sweden - 712P3M metaG | ecosystem: Environmental > Terrestrial > Soil > Wetlands > Permafrost | place: Sweden: Stordalen | collected...
AGGAACGATTATCGCTCTCACCAATCCGGTTGAACCCATTGCTGGGCGCGACAACCCACGCGTCGGAGGAGGGCCGATTTAGATCCTTGCGGAAATACTCGAATACTGTGGGATGTTCCGGGGGCACAGCGGAAAAATTATTGAGCGTTTCGTAGACTCCTGTTGCCAGACTTGCAGTCGCCACGTAGTGGCCCAGGATTCCTTGATTCACCACTTGGGTGAAGAAACTCGACTGCGGAATCAGCTCATGGAGCAGGTGCGGGATATTCTCCTGCCCTTGAGGTGCGAATGTCTCCTGGTCCCGGGCGCCACCACCGAAGGTGATGACGATTACCTTCCGCTTCTTTGCCGCCCTCACTCCGCGCACCAACGGACTAGCGCCGATCAGCGCAGTGCCCAACGCGACTCCTGCAGCACTGCGCAAGAAGTCGCGCCTGCTGCGGCCAAGCTGTGTGGCGAGCTCTCTGCTGAATGATGATTGGGCCCTCAACTCAGTTTCACCTTATGATCGTCCGCGCATGTTGTGCCGGCGATCTCAACTTTCCCTTTCCGTTCCGCTATCACCTGTGTGAAACCACTCTCGTCACGGCTTGTTGGAGGAGCCGGTCTTCTCGGAATAGACGAATTGCCGGACTTCTGCCCGTTCCTTGTCAAGGTCGGCCATGTGCTGCGCGCGAAGCCGCTGATAGACCTCGAATTCCTTCTGGGCACGCTCTTTTTGCCCAACGTGAACATAGTCCTGTCCCAAACGATAATGAGCGTCGGGAAGATTCGGATTCAGTTCCAGGGCACGCACATACTCCGGAATGGACTTGTCATATGCGTGCTGGTCGGCGTAGAGATTGCCCAGCTGCACGTGCGCTTCGGGAAGCACCGGATCGAGCGCTACCGACTTTTGCAACAAGGACTCGACTTCCCGAAGGTCGAAGCCGGGATCTTCGGCCCGCTTCCCCTTCCACAAACTCATAGCGTAATAATAAATCGCCAGCGCATTGCCGGGTTGAAGCTCCGAATAACGGCGGAATCTCTGGATCACTTCTTCCACCTGGTTGGGAGAGCTGTCGTAGGCCTTGGAGAGAAACAGATAGCAGCGAGGATCAGAAGGATCCAGATCAGCCGCCGCAAGCAGGGCCTTAACCGCGTCGTCGTACTTGCCCCGCGAGTAAAGCGCCATTCCCAGTCCGATTAGTAGCCGGGGGGAATTCGGGTAACGCTGGGTAGCTTGCTCAAAAACTTCAATCGCTGGTTCGTACGTCCTGTGGAGGAGAAACTCGCTTCCCCAATCAAACAGGTTCTCCTCGCTCGGATCCATATGCGCGGCGGTCGCGTACTGGTTTGCCGCGGCTACGAACTCTCCATTCTTTTCCTCGATCTGGCCCAGCAGGTTATGCAACTCCGCGGTGTCCTTTTGCTGCAGGAGCGTTTGTACCAACTGCTTCGCGTGGCTTAGCTGGCCAGTGAGCGAATAAGCGAGCGCCAGATCGTAGCCGTTATCGTACGAGGAGGGATTTACGCGCTGCGCTTGCTCAAGGAGGGGCGTGGCTTCGGCGATCTTCCCGGTTTGGATGTAGAACTCTCCCAGGTTGTGGTTGGCGTCAAACTCCTTAGGCTCCAGGTCGAGCGCCTTGCGAAATTGCTCGCCGGCCAAGGCAGGCTTTCCAGCGCGAACAAGGGCTGCAGCCAGGTTTGTCCTGGCCGCCGGCGAATCCGGTTTTAAATCCGCTGCGATCTGCAGCTGCTCGATGGCCTTCGCGTCCTGTGACTGCGCGGCGTAGACCAGGCCCAAGAGCTCGTGAGCTTCGAAACTTTTGGGAACGTGGGGTAGAAGGTCCTCAAGCTGGGATGCAGCGTCGGCGAACTGTCCTGCGTGGTAGAGAGCTACTGCGGACTGGAACTGCTGGTCTAGTTTCTGAGCAGGCTTCTCCTGGGCTCCCGCAAAGGCCGCACAGAGCACGATGAAACCAAAAATCGCTGGCCGAAAGCGGGGCCTGTTACTCACCGTCCACCTCTACCAGGACAGATACGCAAAAAGACGCCCCGGAAGGCACCCAGTAGGCGTGCCGTCCCCGGGGCGTCTTTATCTTAGCCTAGTAATACAGCTTTAGAGCAAATTGGATCTGCCTCGGATCATATGGAGCAAACCGAGTGGATCCAATCTCGCCGAAGTTGGTACTGGTAAAGTTGCCCGAGTTCGAAACCGAAGTGACCCCGTTGCCGCCGAAATTAGGTGCATTGAAGGTCGGGTGATTGAGGACGTTAAAGAACTCAGCCCGGAACTGCATGGAGAAGCGCTCGTTGATCGGGATCGCCTTGAACGCCGAGAAGTCGAACTTAGCCAACCCCGGTGTTACCGACGTTCCTTGACTGCCGCCCAGAATCGGCACATTCGTTTCGCAACCGGTGGTTGCGGCAGCTCCCAGCGGGCACGGTTGTTGGAAGGCCGCCGGGTTCCCAATCCAATTGAGCTTTCCATTGGAGTCAGTGTGGAAGCCCAGCTTCTGGCTCTGGCCCGGAACTTTCACGTCGTAACAGTTTGTTCCCGAGGTGGTGTTAGTTGGACAATTGAACGTTTGCGGCTGGCCGCCCTGAAGCCCACTGATCACGTTGGCGCTCCAGCCCCCTACGACTGCATTCTCGAGTTTGCTTACGTTGGCGAAGTATTTCTTACCTGTGCCGAAGGGGAGCTCGTACCCGCCGCTGGCATGAAATACGTTGCGGATATCATAATTGAGCGGACCGTAATCGTACTCGGGTCCATAACCCGGCACGTCCGGCGCACGATACCCCGCCACACTGCCTGAATTCAGCTGGTCTTGATCATCGCCCAGGGTCTTTGACCAGGTGTAGGTGACAAGGAATTGCAACCCATTCCCGAACTGCTGTTCAAGCTTAGTTTGCAATGCGTTGTAGTTGCTGGTTCCGGCGGTGATGACGTAACTCGAACCATGCCCGAAGTCTGGAAATGGGACCTCATTGTTCGGATAGGTATCCGATGTACTGTGACCTGCCGGCAAGATCGACGTCACGTTATTGGTGCTAGGACCTATCTGAAGATGGTTGGCCCGCGTATACACGTATGCGGCCTGCGCAGACAACGTACGCGTGAGCGAATACTGCAAAGTGAGATTAGCGCTTATTGTAGTGGGGGTGTGGTAGTTGAACTGCATTCCCTGGAACCCCAAGCCCTGCGCGTTTACATCCAGAGGCGTAAATGCAACGCAGGAGAGACCGGAACCGAGAGTTGCAGTTCCCCCCGGGCCGCCCGTGGCGCATCCAGCCCACGGCGAACCACCACTGATGGGTGTGACACTCGGAATGCCCAGGTTCTGTTGTTGATAGTTGAAGTTGAAGACGAAGGGATAATTCTCGCCGATATTCGGTCCATATCCCTGATTGTCAAATGAGTTGTAGAAGAGGCCAAAGCCGGCTCGCGCCACCAATTTCTGGCTGGCTTGATACGCGAAGCCTATGCGCGGCGCGAAATTTTCCTTTTGCGTTTGGGCCAAACCCTGCCCGTATTTATTTGTCTCCTCCAGCGCGATGCCGTCCTTAGCCAGCAGATCGAGAAAACCGTGGCCGGCAAGGGCCGGATTATTAGCCGTCGAAGACAATTGCCGGTTGTCCTTGCCGGTTGCGTCGAGCAAGAAGGCGGGACCGGAGAAAGGATTGGGCCCGGGAATGAAGTTCGCCTGTCCGCCATTTGTCTCGTTAATGGGCCCGAAGTAGTCATAACGCAGGCCCAGGTTGAGGGTCAGGTTGGGAAGTATCTTCCAGTCGTCCTGGAAATACGCCGCGAAATACTTCTTCTCGTCGTAGGTCTTGTTAATGTTAGAGGCTTCTACCTGGTCGGCGCCTCCCACGTAATTCACTCCACCCACGGTTGACAGTTGTGGGACCAGCAGCATCTGCGCGCGGCCCGTCGCGCCTCCACCTACATTGGGAATGTCTGTGTAACTGACAGAACTGCTGTTGTTGTTGAAACCGAACTCACCGCGTGAATAGGCCGGCTGCAAGGTGGAAAACTTTACGTTCTGGAATTCAATGCCCATCTTGAAGCTATGAGCGCCGTAGACTTTGGTTAAGTCGTCGGTGATCTGGAGAGTGTCGCTCACCTCGTCTGAAGGCAGAAAAGAGTTGCTGCCCAGTTGATTCAGTCCACTGATATTGAGGGTGGGAAGGCCGCCGTTTTCAGTGCTTTGGGGAATACCATCAATTCCGTATTGCGACGGAATGCCGGAAGTGGTGCCCTCCGGGCCGTAGCGCGAGGTAAGAAGGTGGTTTACCCCCACGCGCGCTACGTTGACCAGGCTGGGCGAAAACACGTGCGTATATGCCGAGGCAGACTGATAGGATTTCGCACTCTGGTCGCCCTGCTCGAAGCCGCCACCGTCCGCTATGCCTCCGAAGGGACCTGGGATAAATTGCGGGTCATCCACATAGCTAAACCGGGAGAATATCTGGTCTTTTTGGGAGATATCGAAATCGACGCGGACGTCAAAGGCGTTGCGATGCTCGAAGAGAGCGGGACTCGATGCAAAGTTTGAGCTGAGGCTGCCGCTGGTTGGTAGCGGGTAGAGGTTCAATAGCTTAATGGCGATCGGGTCCAACCGGCCAGCGGGAAGTTGATTCAGGCCGCAGCCGGCGAGCGTGAAGGCGGTGGTGGAAGCTGGACAAGTGCCGAAGGGATCGCGAACATAGACGGTGCTGGCGGAGGTGTTGGTAAGCCCGGAAAGAGGATCCGACGCGCCCGCCGCGACTGCGCGGGTGGTGGCTGGATCGAGGATTGTCCCCAGCGGTATCTGGCGGCCGAGGGCGTCGGGCCGGGACTTTGTGCCCTGCCCGGTGATGATGTCGGCGAGATTGGTGAAACCACTGTTGCGCTCCGCCGTTGTCGGCACGGAAACGCCAGATTGAGTATTGCCCTGGACGCGCCGCCACCCCTCGTAGTCGCCAAAATAGAAGATTTTATTTTTGACGATCGGGCCGCCAATGGCACCGCCAAACTGATTCCAGCGCAACTCTCCCTTTTGGATGCCGGCATTGTCTTCAAACCAGTCCGCAGCGTCGAGCTTCTCGTTGCGGAAAAATTCCCAGACCGCGCCGTGGATTCCGTTTGTACCGGACTTGACCGTGGCGTTCAGGACGGCGCCCGCGGCGCGACCGAGCTCGGCGCTGAAGTCCGCGGTCTGCACTTTGAATTCCGCAATCGCATCGAGCGGGGGAAGAACGATATAGTTTGTTCCGTTCAGGAAGTCGACGGCATTGGAATTGTTGTCGATGCCATCGAGCAGGTAGTTGTTTTGCGCGGGCTTCAGACCGTTCGCAGTAAAGGCGCCGGAGGCCGCATTGCCTCGGGTGTCTGCCTGGGGTGTATTCGCGCCCGCGCCCAGCTGTGCCAGAAATGTAAAGTTACGCCCATTGAGAGGCAGATTATTAATGGTTTGACCGGTGACCGTTTGCCCGACCGACGACTCTGAGGTTTGCAGCTCCGACGGTGCGGTGGTTACCTGGACAGTCTCAGTGGTAGCGCCGGGCTTGAGTTGCACGTTGACCTGAAGGGCCAAGCCCACCGTCACTTGCAAATTCTGTTGGGTCGTAGTTGAGAAACCGGGAGCCGCGGCGGTTATGGAGTAGTGCCCGATCCTGACCGGCGAGAAAGTATATCCGCCCCCGCCGTTCGTGGTAGTGGTCAGGGTTATCCCTTGGTCGGTATTGAGGAGGGTCACCTGGGCGTTAGGAACCACCGCGCCGGTGGGATCCTGAACCACTCCGTTAATGGACCCTTCGTCGACCTGGCCGAACACGTATTGACTGGGCAGGAGAAGCAGGAGCAATGCGGTGAGGATTATGTAACTAAAGGACTTAAGCAGACTGATAGCACTGCGTTCACGGCCCATCGAAAACCCTCCATAATTACGCCATGGTCAATTGCGCTGCTTGGGCGCCGACTCGATTGAGTAACCGTCTCCCGGTTGCCGAGTAACCGGTTACATCACCGCAAAGGAATCTAGTACAGACAAACAGCCTTTGTCAACCAAAAGTTGGAGTTGCTCGTCCACCCCATGCCTAGTGGTTGTGGATTTCCTGGCCGCCGATCCCTCCGTATACACCAGAAGTAGAAATGCTCTAGCATGCAGACACCTGTAGGCTCTGCGGAAACCCTAAGGATGTCGCGTCACAAAAACGAAGACCCATTCCTGACCCGACGGTCACTCCTCAAGACCATGGGGTTGGCGCCTCTGGTTCTCCGCCCGGCAACCTTCCGCGGATCCTCACTGTCGTTTGGACCCCACTGGTCCTTACGGTATGAGAAGTCCGCCTTTCCTTTCTCCGAAGTTCGTCTGACTCCTCACTATCCGGCGAAATCTCCCCTGGAAGACGTCCTCCGCCGGGTCGCTCCCGGTTCGGATGAATATGTTACCGAGAAGTATGCGTTTGAAATCGGGACACTTCTTCAGCAATGGAGCGAGGCCCTCAGGGCATCCGTGCTCGACTTTGCATTCGTGGCAAAGTCGCTGGACCCGGCGATAGAATCCACCGCGCTGGTTCCCGAAAAGGAACTCACACTGCGTTCCGGAAACGGGATCGACTGCCTCAGAAGGCGCTTTGCCGGCAAGGTAGTTTCCGGGCGTGAGCGATTTCTCGAGGACCTCCGGCTCTGGCTGGGACCCGTGTCACGGGTGGAAACCGCGGAATTCGAAATTATCAGTATCGAAGAAATTGCCAGTGCCCCACTGGGGGTCCGCTTAGAGATTCGCTATGACCTGGTCGCCACACGGAACAACGGGCAGCGCGAGGAGCGGGTCGGATCCTGGCGTACCGAGTGGTCGCGCGATGATTCTGGGGGGTGGAAAGCCCGGCGGTGGGAGGCCGGCGAAGAAACAGTGAGCGTTGCCCACGGACCCGTATTCGTGGACGTAACACCCCAGGCTCTCGGCCACGCGGAGTCGTACTCCAGCCAATTGCTGCGAGGATCGGATTATTGGCGGACGGTGCTCGATGGCGCATGCGGGATCGACGTTTACGGCAACAATGGAGTGGCGGCGGGTGATTACGACAATGACGGCTTCGATGATCTCTATGTCTGCCAGCCGTCGGGATTGCCAAACCGGCTCTACCGCAACCGGGGCGACGGGACGATGGAAGACGTAACCGAGAAGTCTGGAGTGGGTGTACTGGACAACACCGCGTGCGCCCTGTTCGCCGACTTTGAGAACAAGGGGCGTCAGGACCTTCTTGTGGTTTGTGGCAGCGGCCCCCTGCTGTTTCTCAACCAGGGGGATGGGACCTTCTCGCTCAAGCGCGATGCCTTCCAGTTTGAGCGTCCCCCGCAGGGAACGTTCACCTATGCGGCAATAGCCGACTACGATCGCGACGGACGTCTCGATGTTTACTTCTGTCTGTATAGCTACTATCTCGGGCTCGATCAGTATCACTACCCAGTTCCCTATTTCGATGCCCGGAACGGACCGCCGAATTTTCTGCTGCATAACGAAGGCGATGGGACATTTGTGGACAAAACCAAAGCGGCAGGCTTGGACGCGGAGAACGATCGCTACAGTTTCGCGTGCGCCTGGGGCCACTCCAACTCCAGCGGGTTGCCCGATCTGTATGTGGCCAATGATTTTGGCCGCGCCAATCTGTACCGCAACAACGGTGATGGAACGTTCACGGCAGTTTCGAGCGAGGCCCACGTTGACGATGTGGGGGCGGGAATGAGTGCATCCTGGTCTGATTTCAATAACGACGGGAATCAGGACATTTACGCGGCCAATATGTGGTCATCCGCGGGGCAAAGAGTTTCACAGCAAAGACGCTTTCAGGAGAAAACTCCGGAAGAGATTCGCGCGCTCTACCGGCGGCACGCGCGCGGCAACTCGCTGTATCGGAAACAAGGGGATGGGAAATTTCAAAATGTGAGCCAGCAAGCTGGGGTTGAGATGGGACGCTGGTCCTGGTGCTCGGACTTCTGGGACTTTGACCATGATGGCTTCCCCGACCTCTACGTTGCCAATGGATACATTTCCGCGCCGCAGCGGAGCGACCTGGCAAGCTTTTTCTGGCGGCAAGTGGTCGCCGAGTCCCCTGCGGACGCAACCCCGTCCTTGGCTTACGAGCACGGATGGAATGCCCTGAACGAATTGATCCGCTCCGATGGCTCGTGGAGCGGTTATGAACGAAATGTCATGTTCGCGAACAACCGCGACGGCACGTTTAGCGAAGTTTCGGGCGCAGTAGGATTGGATTTTCCCGAGGACAGCCGTTCCTTTGCCCTGGCCGATATCGATCATGATGGACGGTTAGAGGTGATGCTCAAAAACCGGAACGCCCCGCAACTAAGGATTTTGCACAACGTGATGAAGGAGCTTGGCTCCTCGATCGCGTTCCGCTTACAGGGCCACAAGAGCAATCGCGATGCCATCGGAACGGCCATCACTATCGAGCTGGGAAACCTTCGCCAGACCCGTTATCTGCAGGCCGGATCCGGGTTTCTCGCCCAGCATTCCAAGGAAGTTTTTTTCGGCGTTGGAAAGCCGGAAGGCGCCGTCCGAGCTACCGTCCTCTGGCCAAGCGGTCTTGCACAGACATTTGAAGATATACCGGTCAACCACCGGATCGAAATAGAGGAGGGCTCCGCGCAAATTGTGGCCAAGCCCTTCGCCGCGCCAAACCAGGCATGGGCGCAGGCAGGCCCGCCGCGGAAGTTGGAACCGCTGCCTTCCCAAGTAGAGACGTGGCTGATTGAACCGTTAAAGGCGCCGGAGTTTTCCTTGCCTGATCTCGCGGGCAATATGCGAGACCTGCGAAGTTCGCGGGGCGACTTCGTTCTGCTTACCTTCTGGGCCATCACAGCGCCTCTGTCCGGTGACCAGCTAAGACTTCTTCATCAGCACCGGTCTGCGCTGGCTGCGAGCCACGTGGAGGTTTTGGCGGTGAACGTCGACGACGCAGGCGAGGTGCAAAAGGCACGGTCGTTTGCGGCGCAGCAAGGGCTCGCTTTTCCGGTGCTTCTGGCGACGCAGGATGTGGGCGGCGTTTATAACATCATTTACCGTTACCTATTCGACCGACGGAGAGATCTTGCCATTCCGAGCTCCTTCCTGTTGGACAGGGAGGGCATGATCGTCAAGGTGTACCAGGGCGCCATCGATCCGCAACGCCTGCTCGAAGATGTGAAGTCGGTGCCGGCCACAGCGGGCGATCGTAGACGAAAAGCGCTTCCATTCGGCGGCGAGTCCTACCAGGATGCGTTTCTTCGCAACGACTTTACCTATGGTGTTGCCATGTTCCAGCATGGCTACCTGGAGCAGGCGGCGGAGTCATTTCAACAAGTCATCGCCGCCAAGCCGGATGATCCTGAGGGGTATTACAATCTAGGCACGCTCAACTTGAGAAGAAACGACTTTCAGCAGGCACGCTACTATTTGCAGCAGACTCTGAAGCTGCGGCCGAACTATCCCGAGGCGTGGAACAATCTGGGAATGATCGCCGCCCAGGAGGGTCACGCAGAGGAAGCCGTGCAAAATTTTCAGCAATCGTTGCTGCTGAGGCCAGGCTACGCCACCGCACTGCTCAACCTGGGAAATGTCTACCGGCGGCAGAAGTCTTATGCCCAGGCACAGGGCTTTCTCGATCAGGCGTTCGCCATTCAACCCGATGATCCTGAAATCAACTACAGTCTCGGAATGCTCTATGCTCAGCAAGGTCAGATGCAGCGCGCATCGGACTATTTGCAGAAGGCCGTCGATCTGCGTCCAGACTATCCAGAAGCATTGAACAATCTTGGCGTTCTCTTCGTCCGGGGGCAGGATTACGCGAAGGCGGAGGAGCAATTCAAGACTTGCATTCGTGTTGCTCCGAATTTTGACCAATCGTACCTAAACCTTGCCCGTCTCTACACACTGCGGAGCAACAAGGAACAGGCCAGAGAAGTGTTGCAGGAGTTGCTCCATCTCCAGCCCCAGAATGCGGGCGCTAAGCAGGCGCTGGAAATGCTACAGTGAGCTCCATGCTGGGGTCATGCAAGAGCCTGTGTCTAAAGCGGTTTCGCAATTACTATGGCCTCATAAAGATCGCGAGGTGTGGTTTTCCTTGGAAGAAAACCACGAAAAGGGCCTTCGCTTCGGTCTACACCAATTGCGAAACCGCTCTAGCAGGATCTGATTGGGAACAGGACGGGTGCCCCAGGTTCCCCCGAGATTTCCTGTGGAGCTTGTTGGCGTTGGCGAACCTCATCCGGCTTTCCTTACTGAAGGCCGCACACGCAGTCATGGATGGAGCCAGGTACAGGAAATCCGGGTCGCCCCAGCGTACCTGGGCCAAGGATGATTTGTTTCCAATGCTTTCACCGGATCGTTCGACCGAGCTTGGGTGCAACGCAACTGTTTCCTCTGCCGGCCAGAGAAAAAGCAATCGTTGGGCTTCGCCCAATCGTTTTCAGCCCACGTACGCTGAGACGAACGTGGGGCACCCGTCCCGCTCCTATATGGTCCCGGGTATGAGACACGCTCTCGAAGGGGACATCCCTCAGGCCGTCCATCGGCGCTGCAGGATGACAGCGGCTTTAGCCGCTGAGGAACTCTCGATTGACTTCTTCAAAGCTTTACTCAGTCTTTTAACCCTATCGGTCATTCTTATTATCTGCCCGGCGCATGCGGCCCAGCAGCAACCTGCAAGCTTCCCGCAGGTGGAAACCCTGCTTCAGCAAGGCCATCTTGAGGAAGCCGAGACAGAGATCCGGGAGGAACTCCAGCGAAATCCCAGCGTGGACGGGTACAACCTGCTGGGGATCATCGAAAGCGATAAGCAGGACTACCAAAGCGCCGGCTCAGCCTTCCAGCAAGCGTTGCAGCTCTCACCCAACTCCGCCAAGACGCACAATAATCTGGGAAACGTCTACGTCGCACAGAAGAAGTTCGATTTAGCAGAGAAGGAATTTCGAACCGTCTTACGTCTTGACCCGGCGAACCGGAATGGAAACTACAACCTGGGCGTGCTGCTGATGGCGAAGGGATCGCCCGCCGAAGCCATCCCTCACTTCGAACGTGTGCGCCCGGCTAATCTCTCGGCCAGCCTCAACCTTGTCCGCGCTTTATTTGAGAGCAAGCGAACCACCGAAGCATTGCGGATGGCAACGGAGCTTTCTGAACAGCATAAGAATGACGTCCAGTTGCATTTCTCGCTGGGCATATTGCTGGCATCCGAAAAGCAATACAAGCCTGCCCAGGTGGAACTGGAAAAGGCCGAGGTCTTGCAGCCGGGGACCTTCGAGATTTCTTACAACCTGGGGCAAGTCTTTCTGCGCAGTGGCGCATATCCCCAGGCGGAGCTGGCACTGAACCGAGCACTCCAACAGAAGCCCGATTCCCCCGAGACTCTCTCTCTGCTGGCGCAGGTTCTGGCGGATGAAGCGCGCCCGATGGACGCGTTGGCTCTGCTGGTCCGCGCGCACAAGATAGCGCCAGACAATACGGATGTCATCCTTCTCATGGCCCAGATCAGCATCTCTCAGCACTATTTCGAGGATGCGATACCGCTGCTGGAATCGGGGCTGGCGATCGCCCCGCAACGGTCTGATCTACGTGCCGCCCTGGGCGAAAGCTACCTCATGTCAGACAGGATGGATAAGGCCGTCGAAGAGTTCAAGAAAGTCATTGAGGCCGAACCTTCGGCGCGCTCTTACGCCGCGCTGGGACTTTCTTACCTGCGGCTGGGAAGGTTCGATGAGGCGAAACAATCCTTTCTGGAAGGACTGAAGCTGGATCCGCACAACACTTCCTGCTTATTCAACCTGGGTCTTATCGCGGAACGACAAGGAGATTCAGCGGGTGCGGAAGCCAGGTTTCAGGAGGTTTTGCACTTAAATCCTGACTTTGCCGATGCGCTGTTGGAACTTGCTAACCTGCGGATCGCCAGCAAGAAATTTTCTGAGGCGGCGGAGCTACTTCGAAAATACATGAAGGTGAGCCGCAGCCCAGCAACCGGATATTACAAGCTCGCGATGGTGGAACGAAGTCTGCATGAAACGGCCGCCGCCGATCGGGACCTGAGCCTATTTCAAACAAGCTCCAAACATGTTTCGGACGGTGAATATCCGAACGAGCACCTATTCGACTACCTTGATAATCGTTCCAAGCTGGATCCCCGGGCCCGCAATCAAATGGACATCGCAGAGATCACCGATCAACTCAGGACTCATCCCGATCAACCGGAAGGCCTGTACCTGCTGGCTGAGGCTTATTTGAAATCGGGAAAAGCCGATGAGGCGAGAAGCACGATCGCGCAACTCGACAAGGTAAGCTCAAGCGATTACCGGGCCTTGACCGGAACCGGCGTACTGCTCGCCCGTTACCATCTGTATGACGATGCGATCCAGCATTTCCAGGCTGCGCTTCGCGTGAATCCAGGCTCAGACGAAGTGAAGTTTGACCTGGCGAACGTCTACTTCCGGAAGGGGCTTTATTCTGAAGCGCTCAATGCTGCCGGGCAGGTTTCAGAAGCAGGCCGCAAAGACGATGCCTACCTGGCTTTGCTCGGAGATATCTACGCGCACCTCGGCGACACGGCCCGCGCCGCAGAGATTTTCCGCAATGCAATCAGCCGCAATCCAGACAATGATCAGGACTATCTCGCGCTTTCACTGCTTGAATTTCGCGAGAAAAACATCACAGGTGCGAAGCAGACACTCTTGCAAGGCCAGGCACGCATCCCGGGTTCCGGGAAAATTCTTTGGGGCTTGGGAATTGCTTCCGCCCTCGAAGGAAACACTGCGGAAGCCGGTGAGCAGTTCGAGCGCGCGGTGGATATGCTTCCGGAATGGCCTGGCAGCTATTCAACCCTGGGCGTTTTCTATTTTCAAACGGGACAGATCGCCAAGGCCAAAGAGATCCTGAACCGTTTCAAGAACAGCAATGCAAGCGGCGCCCTGGACATTAACCGAATTGAACAAGTCCTCGCGCAGGCGCCGGCGACTTCCCCGGCTGGCAATGAACCCATGACGATGGCTAACCGGGCGCAGTTGCTGCAACTGGCGCTGTCCCTCGCAGATAGGACTCTCTGAGACGTGGCGCAAGATTGACAATCGATATCGCGCTTGCGGTTCGCCACCACCGATGCGGTTTGACTAACGGAGGGCGCCCCGCGCCCTTCTGGGAAAACAAAGGAAAGAAATCATCATCATCCCAGGTATCCCGGATTTCCTGTCGAGGTTGGTGGCGTTGTCGAACTGCATGCGGCTTTCCTTGAAGAAAGCCGCACACCCCGGTCCTGGCTGGTGCTGCGTAACAGGAAATCCGGGTATGCTGTGGCGAACCTTGAGGGGCACCCAGCGCTTCGCTTAGATCCTGCGAGCGCATCAATCGCCGTCCGTTACACTGACATTCCCAAGGCAGCCGGAATCACCTTTCTTCAGGACTCCACGCAAACCGACCAGCGCTTCTCTCTTTATAATCATCGCAATCTATGAATTTTCCGCGACGGCGCTTCCTCGGCTCATCTCTCTTCGTGCTCGGCAGTACGCTGACAGACGCTCTTACGACTCCACTCTGGAACTGGAGAGATCCGTCCCTCGTGGAAGCCGCAGTGGCGAATCCTGCATCCTCCCCGGTCCAGTTTTTGGATGTGGCCCAGCAAGCCGGATTAAACATTCCCAACGTGTGGGGTGGCGTAAACCACAAACGGTCCATCATCGAGGCTAAGGGAAGCGGACTGGCCTTTTTCGACTACGACCAGGACGGGTGGCTGGACATCTACTTCACGAATGGAAATCGGCTCGATGCGCATTGGGCGCCCGGGAAGGCGCCGACCTCTCATCTGTACAAGAACAACCGCGACGGCACGTTCACCGATGTCACGGAAAAATCCGGGCTGGGGCGTACCGGTTGGCAGACCGGCGTCTGCGTAGGCGATTACGACAATGATGGATGGGACGACCTGTTTTGCTGCTTCTGGGGACACAACATTCTTTTTCGCAACAACGGAAATGGCACCTTTACGGATGTCACTCATAAGGCCGGCCTCGATCAGGAGCACGTTCGTTGGGGCGCCGGCTGTACGTTTCTCGATTACGACCGGGACGGTCACCTCGATCTCTTCGTTTGCAATTACCTCAAGCTGGATCCGGAAAAGATTCCGTCGGAGAGCAACACGAGCTACTGTCAGTGGAAAGGCGTTCCCATCATGTGCGGCCCGCGTGGCCTTCCGGGCGACACCAATATTCTCTACCACAACAACGGAGACGGGACGTTTACCAACGTTTCTGAGAAGTCGGGGATTCTGAAGCCCGGCCCACGATACTCGATCACCGCCGTCTCTTATGATTTCGATAACGACGGGTGGCCGGACATTTATATTGCAGTGGATTCTGAACCGAGCATCCTGTTCCAGAACAACCATGACGGCACATTCACCGATATCGCGGTCATGTCTGGTTGCGCTTATAGCGACAACGGACACGAGCAAGCCGGAATGGGTGTAGCCGTAGCCGACTATGACTGTGACGGTTGGTTCGATATATTCAAGACCAACTTCGCGGATGACACGTGCAACCTGTACCACAACAATGGTGATGGAACCTTCAGCGACGTCACCTTTGCTGCCGGCGTTGGGGTCAACAACCGCTACGTGGCGTGGGGCTGCGGTTTTGTTGATTACGACAATGATGGCTGGCCGGACATCATCCAGATCAACGGGCACGTCTACCCGGAGATTGACAACTACAATTTCGGGGAGACTTTCAAGAATCCGCGACTGGTGTACAAGAATCTCGCCAATGGCCGCTTCAAAGACGTATCGTCGGAAATGGGACCGGGCATCAGCGAGCATTTTTCCAGCCGGGGCGCCGCATTCGGCGACTATAACAACGACGGCGACATGGATGTGCTGATTTTGAATTTGAACGATCTGCCATCGCTCCTGCGCAATGACGGGGGCAACAAGCAGAACTGGATCAAGATCAAGCTGGTGGGAACCAAGTGCAATCGCACCGCCATTGGAGCGCGGGTGCGGGTCATTACGGGCAAGCATGTTCAGATGGACGAAGTCCACAGCGGCACAAGCGTTATGTCACAAAGTGACCTGCGCCTTCACTTCGGTCTGGGCAAGGCCGAGAGCGTGGAGTTAATTGAAGTCAAGTGGCCAACGACGCAGAAGATTGAAAAATTCACGCAGGTCAAAGCAAATCAAATACTCACCATCCGCGAAGGGGACGGCATAGTCGCGACGCTCAAGCCTCGATCAAACCAGAGTCGCCAGGGTTGAGGCCCGGGGCCAAGAACATGTAGCCCTGTTCTCGATTCGCTACTTCTTTAAAAGCGCATCGAGACCTGCCTGTGCGATTTGTTCGTCAATCTCAGACTTCGCGCCGCTCGCCGCAATCCCGCCTAAAACCTGGCCATCTACACGAACCGGCAGGCCTCCCTGGTTGGGAAAAAACTCCGGAAAAGCAAGGACCTCGAGATTGCCTTTCTTTACTGAGTCAGCTCCGTCTTTTGAGGGGCTTCCGTAGAAGGCGGCGTGCCGGGCTTTCTTTTGCGCAAACTGTATCGTGTTGAGCGAGGCACTCTCTCCCTTTTCGAGAAAAAGCAAATTGCCGCTTTCGTCAACGACACAGATAGTGACACTGACGTTTAGCTCTTTGGCTTTCGCTTCCGAAGCGGCAACCATCGTCTTGATGGCGGGTAAATTCAAATATTTCTTGCTCGGGAGATCGCTCGCATACACCGTCATAACGGGAATAAACAACACGGCCAATAGTTTGAACATGAATCTCCTATCCGTTGCCCTTTACGCTGGTCAGATCGAAACATCGGGATCTTCCTATCATCGTCAGTGGGCCAGCGGATAAGCCGGCTGCCCCTGCAAGACGACTAAAAACTGCTTAACCTCTCGCCGCTGGCGTTCGATAGCGGCTGCCTGTAGCTTCTCGATCTCATCATGCAGTTGAAATTCCTGCTTGGCCTTTGCCGGCTCTCCGATCCGATCATAGGCCACACCCAGCCGGTAATGGGCCTCGCCCAGCTGCGGGTTCACGTCGATTGCCTTGGTGTAAAAACTAATCGCCTTGGCAAAATTATGTTGCGAAAAATAGAGAACCCCAAGTTGCAGGTAAGCGTCACCGCATTTAGCGTCGATCGTCACAGCTTTTGTAAGCAGGGTTTCCACTTGTTGCAAGACCCGCGGGTCCGCCGACTGTTCCTGCCGTTTCCAGAGGGCCATCGCGTAAAGGTAATTCGCCAGAGCGTTTTCGGGCTGCTCGCGCACAAACCGCTCCAGCTTCGGCTCAATGCACGCCAACGGCGTGGGCGCCGCCATCTCTATCTTGCCCATGAAGATGTAGGGCACAGGGTCCGCCGGATTCAAGTCGGAAGCGTCGCAAAGGCGAAGCGCCGCCTCATCGTAGAGAGCGCTGGCGAAGAGAGCCGTACCCAGCGCAGCCAGCATTCTGGCCGATTTTGGATACGCCTTGGCCCCGTTTCTGAAAACCTCCACCGCTTGCCACACGGCCCGGTGAAGTAACAACTCCGAACCCCATGCGAAATAATTCTGCTCGTTGGGATCAAGGCGGACAGCCTGCTCATCCTGGTGGACGGCGGCCAAAGGATCGCCCAGTCTCTCGTCGAGCTCTCCCGCCAAGCGATGCAGGTCCGCATCGTCTTTATGCGCCAGCAATTTCCGGACGTGCTCACGGGCCTGCGAGAAATCGCCAGTTTCGTTGTAAGCCAGCGCCAGATCGTACTCGTTGGCACGATTCGCGGGGTCGATCTGGTATGAGGCCTGCAGCAGCGGAAGAGACTCCCGATATCTGCCCACATGGAGATAGAATTCGCCGAGTTGATGGTTCGCCTCAAAATTCCCGGGAGCGCCGGCAAGAGCTGCGCGCAGCGCGCTTTCAGATTCATTCCCTTCGCTTGCGCCGCCGGGTAGCCCTGATGCGCTTTTCCCCGAATCCTCCGGTTTAAGGGTGAGAGTTTCCCGCGCGAGAGCTTCGCTGGTTCGCAAGCTGGAATCCGATCCGTGCCCGCCCACAGCAGTCCAATCGGTGACTCCCGCGACGGTGAAATTCGGCTTATCGGCGAATTCCATCGCTTGCGTTGAAGACGGTGAAGAGGCTGTGGAGTCTACCCCCGAAATTTCGAGGACCAGATCGATTTGCTTCCGGTCTCCCGGGGACGATGCAATGACAGCCATGGCACGACTGCGCAGTCCTGCTTTCTCCGCGCTGAGTATATAGCTACCAGTTTGAAGGGCCGAAAACACGTAGACACCGACCGCATTCGTTTTCGTCTCCACGACTCCTTGCGCACCCTTTTGTTCAAGCCGTACCGTCGCATCGCCAATGAACTTGTCAACCGAGTTGAGGACGGCGCCCCGAATCGTAACCCCGTCCGCGGGTTGCGGAGAAGAATGCTGCGCAACCCCCGAAAGGATCGACACGCTCATCAGGGCCGCGATGACGACGCCCGATTGCTTCTTCATGTTCGTACCTGCTGCATCTTCGCCCTGGAGGTCCTCGCTACAAGCCTAACTCTATTGCGGCCGCACCGGAGCCGTGGATTGACGGATAATCAGTTCCACGCGGACGGTGTGCGTAGTGCCTTGGCTTTCTCCGCGATGGCTGGCGCCATAAAGCGAGGTGAAGGCCCGCTCTGCGATCTCCGCACGCGGCAAGCGAATGGTCGTCAAGGGTGGGGGCATAAAGCTGCTGATTGCAATGTCGTCGAATCCTACCACCGAGATGTCTTCGGGAACGCGTAGCCCGGCGGCGTGAACGGCGCCCATGATCCCGATCGCAGTAAGATCGTTGGAGGCCAACACGGCTGTCGGGCGCACCCGCAGCTTCAACATCTCTATCATTGCCGCGTAGCCTCCATCGAAGCGGTGATTGCCCTCACGAATGAAGTCAGCGCTGCATTTGAGTTTCTTCCGCTGCAGTGACGTCATAAATGCCTCACGCCGGATTCTGGCGGAAGCCAGGTCGACCGGCCCGCTGACAAAAGCGATCCTCCGGTGAGCCAGCGAGGTTAAGTGGTCGATGGCCTGATCGATACCGCTGCCATAATCGATGCAAATGTTGCTGATTCTTTTTCCGACGGATCCGGTGTCCAGAAAAACCATGGGAATACCTCGCCCGCTCAGCATCTGGGTGAGCTCGGGATCCATCTCCGAGGTCATGATCGCGACTCCATCCACCTTACGCTCCAACATTCGCCGGACACAGACCTGCATGCGCTCTGGCTTATAGTCGGTATTGGCGATCAACACTTCCTGGCCATGCTCTACGGCGATGCGCTCGAAGCACTTCACCAATTCGGGAAAGAATGGATTCTCGATGTCGGAAATGATCAGGCCATAGATATGGCTCTTGCCTGTGCCCAGAGTGCGCGCATGCGTATTCGGGTAATAGCCACTTCGTTCAATGGCCGCCCGGACTAGCTGTTCCGTGCGCGCGCCCACGGGGGCCGTGCCGTTCACCACGCGGGAAACGGTGGCGGTGGAAACCCCGGCTCTCTTTGCCACTTCCCTGATGTTCATGCGCTGATGTTCAGGTCCGACTTTACTACCTGGGGAGTTTTACTAGGTTGCTTTTTGGTGACGTTACCCGCAACTGCACATCCATGCGTGTTTTGTGCCATTGCTCAGGCCGCGAATCGCTCGCGGGTCCGGCGGAAACTTTCCCCGGGCAGCATCTGCACCCAGAACGGATGCCCGCGCCGCACCGTCCCGCCTGCAAGCAATGGAATTTGCCTGGGCCTTAACTGTAAGCTGTTGCAACTTCGAGACTTTGGGGAGTCTGGCCTTTAGGAACTGGCCCCCGTTCGGTTACACTGACTGCAAGTGCCAGCCTCCGCACCTGCCCTGCGGCCTGCCGGCAGCTTTCGGAAAGCGGGACCGTCCTAATTCAGGCGCTCCTGCTACGAGCAAGTGCTTATCGCACCGTTTCCCGCTTTGCCAACATCTATAGGGGCAGACATATAGAGGCAAGCGCTTCATGCCGTTAGCGTACGATTTTTTTCTACATTACGCCTACGTCATCCTTTTTCTATGGGTGATGGGGGAGCAGCTTGGCGTACCGGTGCCAAGCCTCCCGCTGCTGCTGGCGTCAGGCACCCTGACCGCGACCCACAAGCTATCGCTTCCCTTCGTCCTGTTCGCCGTGGTGGCCGCCTGCTTTGTCAGCGATTCGATCTGGTACATGCTGGGCAAGCGTTTTGGCGGAACGGTGGTGAAGCTGGTATGCCGGCTGTCCTTTGAGAGTTCCACCTGCGTTCGCAAGACAGAAGACTATTTCACCAAGTATGGCGAGCAGGCGCTGCTGGTAGCCAAGTTTGTGCCCGGGTTGGGGACGGTCGCGGCGCCCATCGCCGGCCAGACGGGGATGAAGTACCGCATCTTTCTGGCTTACGACCTTGCCGGAGCCTTGTTTTGGGCCGCCACGATCACCATGATCGGGCGCTTCTTCGGTGACGTGCTGCGAGTGCACCCTGGTGCACTCTCCTGGATGGGCCACTTCGCGGGCGCTTTGTTCGTGCTCGCCATCATCGGCCTGGTGGGCTATCGCGTATGGAAGCAGCAGGCCTTCTTGAAGCAGGTTCGGACATCACGTCTGGACCCCGTGGAGCTCAAGCGGATGTTGGATGGTGGGCAAAACCCTTACATTATTGACCTGCGTCATCCGCTCGACTACCTGCCCGACCCGCGGGTGCTGCCGGGCGCAATCCGGCTCTCGCCCGAGGGCCTGATGCAACGCAGCGCGGAGATCCCGCGCGACCGCGACGTGATCCTCTACTGCACTTGCCCCAGTGAAGCAACCGCAGCCAAGATGGCGATGAAGCTCCGGCAAAATGGAATCTATCGTGTTCGCCCCCTGCTGGGGGGCTTCGATCAGTGGAAAAAGCTGGGCTTCCCGCTGGAGGAATACGAGGAAAAAGCCGCGATCGCCTGATCGACGGCGCAAGCATTTCCGCTCTCGCGCCCGATACACGTCCTTTCGTTCCCGATGTGACGAAGTCGGTACGGCCGGGGGAGAACTCCCTCAATCGCGGGGACTTTTGTGCAAGGATCGATGACAATTCGGCCAGTAAGCAAGTTGCACGAGAAGCCGGATCAAAATCCCTGTCGGCCTGACTTGGGATCCGGACGTTAAAGCATTTTCACTTTTACGGTGAATAGGAGAGTGTCGTTATGTGCAGCCGTTCATTCCACCCCAACATGCAAAGATCGCATGCCGGGGGCCCCGGTTTTGAGGAACGGCTGCGCGAAGCCCAGTTTTTCCCATTTCACCAAAGGTGAAAATGCTCTAGGCAAAAACAGATGGAAAAGGGCAAAATCACCACTTCCGGGTATTGGCCCCGGACTAATGCTCGTGCTAGTTTCCCTGTGCCTCAAAGTGTCGCCCAAGGCACAGTCCTACAGGGCATCACCTACCAGGATCGGGAGATATTTGAATGGCGTTTACTGAGACTTACCACTGCGATGTTTGCGGTAATCCGAGGGGGGACGCTGAGGACTGGTGGCTGGCATTGACCGAACCGGCGGCCCTTATTCCCAAGGCTCCTGAGCAGCCTATGCTGAAGTTGACGCCATGGAATATCCTGCTGTCGCACGCCGCCAATGTCAGGCATCTGTGCGGCGCGCGCTGCGCCCAGACCTTAATGGATCGGTGGATGCGGGGCGAGTAGCGTTCCCCGCCGCAGGCCGTTCTTCCCCAGAACATGGCCCCGCCATGAGCCCGAGCCTCGCCCGGTACTATGGTCATGTACGTCTTCAACGAACTGAGGACATGGAGACCGGATTGGCATACGACGACCTCAGGGCTTGGATCAAGACGCTCGATAAGGCGGGCGAGCTAAAGCGCATCCGCGAGCAAGTGGACCCCGTTCTCGAAATCGCCGAGATTACCGACAGAGTGTCCAAGTGGGGCAGACCGGGCGGAGCGAAAACTGCCCCCAGCGGGCCTTACGGCGCCGGGGGTCCGGCGCTGCTGTTTGAGAATGTAAAGGGATACCCCGGCAGCCGGGTACTGATGAACCAGTTCGGCAGCGAGCAGCGCATGAAGCTGGCGCTCAACGTGGATAGCCTCGACGACATTGCCGGACGCATCGAGGGCCTGCTCCAGCTCAAGTCGCCCGAAGGCCTGCTGGAAAAGTTGAAGATGCTTCCCTTGCTGACGGAAGTCGGCCGGTTTTTTCCCCGCACCGTTGCGGCAAAAGACGCGCCCTGCAAGGAGGTAATCCTGCGGGAAAACTTCAGCGTCCTGGACTTCCCTGTGCTCCAGTGCTGGCCCCTTGACGGCGGCCGCTTCATCACCTTGCCCTGCGTGATTACCCGCGACCCGAAGAGCGGAAAGCGCAACGTTGGCATGTACCGCATGCAGGTTTATGACCACCAGACGACCGGCATGCATTGGCAACGGCAGAAAGTGGCCGCCGAACACCTGCGCGAGCGGCTGCGGGCCGCCGCCGTAGCCGATGCCTCCGGAGATGCCCGTGCTGCCCGCGTGAGGGTGATGGCGGAAACGGCCGGAGGAACAACCCGGCCGACGGCCGCGGCGGGCGGCGTACCCGCGATTGCCCTGGGACAAAGCAAAGACCGGCGGCTCGAAGTGGCGGTGGTCATCGGCACCGATCCCGCAACCACCTTTTCCGCCATCGTGCCCGCTCCCCCTGAGGTCGAAGAGTTCGTGATCGCTGGATTTCTGCGCCAGATGCCAGTCGAACTGGTCAAGTGCGAGACCGTGGATCTGGAAGTGCCGGCCAATGCAGAGATCGTCCTTGAGGGCTACGTCGAACTGGACGAACTTCGCATGGAAGGCCCGTTTGGCGATCACACCGGGTTCTACACCATGGAGGAGGAATACCCCGTCTTTCATATCACCTGCATCACCCATCGCAGGGAGCCGGTCTATGCCGCGACCATCGTAGGCAAGCCGCCGATGGAAGATGCCTGGATGGGCAAGGCGGTGGAGCGTATTTTTCTGCCGTTGATGCGGCTGACCATACCTGAAATCGTGGACGTGAACCTGCCGGTGGAAGGTGTCTTTCACAACCTGATGATCGTGGCCATCCGCAAGAGCTATGCCGGGCAGGCGCGCAAGGTGATGCACGGCATCTGGTCGCTGGGCCAGGCGATGTTTACCAAGTGCGTCATCGTGGTCGACGAGGACTGCGATGTACAGGATCTGGGCGAAGTCACGCTGCGCGTGGCCAACAATATCGACCCCGAGCGGGATATTCAGTTCACGCTGGGCCCGGTCGACTCGCTCGATCATGCCTCCCGCCTGCCCAACTACGGCAGCAAAATGGGCATTGACGCAACCCGCAAATGGAACGCGGAAGGCTTCACGCGACCGTGGCCGCAAATGATCGCCATGGATGCAACCACCCGGGCGCGCGTGGATGAAATCTGGAAGAAGCTGGGGCTCGAGTGACTGTCCGCCCTGGCGCCGGGCTCATCGCAGGATGAGATGAGAGAGACGCGGGATGAGAGATGAAATCCGGCAAATGTGGCGCAAACTGGGCAGGAAGAAGCGAGCCGCGTGGCCCCGCGTCGAGCAGGGCCAATACCGGAGCTATCGCGCGGTGCATCCGTTCGATGAACGTTTTGGCGTGGAAACCAGCGGGCTAATCTACGAACTCCCCTCAGGCCATGCGCACGATGTCTACAACAACGGTTACTTTGCCGTGGCCCCATCGGTATTTCACGCGGTCATGCGCTTGATGCGGGAACGGCTGCATCTCGAATACCAGCGGTTCCGCTTCGTGGATGTGGGATCGGGCAAGGGCCGCGCATTGCTGCTGGCTTCTGACTATCCATTTCGCGAGGTC
>Ga0182015_10002382_pt1 | contig 22813 bp, 23 predicted proteins | sample 712P3MmetaG_FD_120478 | JGI IMG/M metagenome (GOLD analysis project Ga0182015, IMG submission 120478) | Permafrost microbial communities from Stordalen Mire, Sweden - 712P3M metaG | ecosystem: Environmental > Terrestrial > Soil > Wetlands > Permafrost | place: Sweden: Stordalen | collected...
CACGAGCGGGAACGCCGCTCGGGAAAGAAGTTCGGCTCGGCCGACGACCCGCTGCTCGTCTCGGTGCGTAGGGGCGCGCGCGTCTCGATGCCGGGCATGATGGATACGATCCTCAACCTCGGCCTCAACGACGACACCGTCGCCGGCTTGGCGCGTCTGACCAAGAACGAACGCTTCGCCTGGGACGCCTACCGGCGCTTCATCATGATGTTCTCCAACGTCGTTTTGGGCGTTGGAAAACAGCGTTTCGAGGAGCTCATCGACGCCGCGCGGACCTCCCTGGGCGTGCGCACCGATGCCGAGATCGACGCTGCGTCGTGGCGCGCGCTGGTCGATCGTTTCAAGACGATCGTGCGCGAACACGGGGCCGAGTTTCCGCAAGACGTCCACGAGCAGCTCACCGCCGCGATTCAAGCGGTCTTCGATTCTTGGAACTCCAAGCGCGCGATCGATTACCGGCGATTCAACAAGATCTCCGACGACTGGGGAACGGCCGTCAACGTGATGGAGATGGTCTTCGGCAACATGGGCGAGGACTCGGGTACCGGGGTCGCCTTCACGCGCAATCCAAACACCGGCGAACGGGCGCTCTTCGGGGAGTACCTGAGCAACGCGCAAGGGGAGGACGTGGTGGCGGGCATTCGCACACCCGAGAAGATCTCCGATCTCGCACGCCGCCAGCCCCAGGTGTACGCGCAGTTCGAACGGATCGCCACGCGGCTCGAGCGCTACTACCGCGACGTGCAAGACCTCGAGTTTACCGTCGAGCGCGGCAAGCTCTTCATGCTGCAGACGCGCAGCGCCAAGCGCACCGCGGAAGCGGCGGTAAAGATCGCGCGCGACCTCGTCGAGGAAGGCTTGATCGACAAACACCGCGCGATCGGTATGGTGAACGCGCAGTCGCTCGAGCAACTCTTCCACGCGCGCATCGACCCCGGCCAAGAGCTCAGCGTTGCCTGCAAAGGACTCAACGCCTCGCCCGGCGCCGCCGCCGGCCGAGTCGTGTTCACCGCCGAAGATGCCGTGGCATGGAAGGCGCAGGGACGCAAGACGATCCTCGTGCGCACCGAGACGAACCCAGACGACGTGCACGGCATGATCGCCGCCGAGGGCATCCTCACGCAGAAAGGCGGCGCGACGTCGCACGCGGCCGTCGTGGCGCGCGGGATGGGGAAACCGTGCGTCGCCGGCTGCGATGCCTTACGGATCGACGGACGCAACGGCGTTGCGGTGCTGGGCGGCCGCGAACTGCGCGAGGGCGATTGGATCACCATCGACGGCACGACCGGCAAGGTGGCGATCGGCGAGCTGCGGCTCATTCCGCCGCCGTCGCGGCTACCCGAATGGCTCGCGACCTATCTCAGTTGGGCTGACGAGCTGCGCCGCCTCGAGGTGTGGGCGAATGCCGACACGCCGGAGGATGCCTCCAAAGCACGCCAACTTGGCGCGCAGGGCATCGGCCTGTGCCGCACCGAGCACATGTTCATGCAGCCCGAACGCTTGCCGGTCGTGCACGAAATGATTCTTGCCACCACCGCGGACGAACGCGCCGTGGCGCTCGCGAAGTTGCTGCCGTTCCAGCGCGACGATTTCGAAGGCATCCTCGAAGCCATGCAGGGACTGCCGGTCACAATACGGCTGCTCGACCCGCCGCTGCACGAGTTTTTGCCCTCGCTCGAAGAACTGCTCGTGCAAACGACGGAGCTGCGCATGGCGGGGGGAACCGAGTCGCCGGAGTACCGGGAAAAGGCGGCGATGCTCGCGCGCGTGCAGCAGCTCCACGAACAGAACCCGATGCTCGGCTTGCGCGTCTGCCGCCTCGGCATCGTCTTTCCCGAGATCTACGCGATGCAGGTGCGGGCCATCTTCGAAGCCGCCTGCGCGCTGCGGCGCCGCGGCGTCGACGCGCGCCCCGACGTCATGATCCCCGGGGTTGGCACGCCTGAGGAAATGCGAACGACGCGCGAAGCGGTGCAGCGCGTCGCCGCCGAGGTCCTGTCGCGTGAAGGCGTCGAGGTGCGCTACCGCATCGGCACGATGATCGAGCTGCCGCGCGCGTGCGTCGTGGCCGACGAGATCGCGCGCGATGCGGAGTTTTTCTCCTTCGGCACCAACGACCTCACCCAGACGACGTACGGCTACAGCCGCGACGACGCGGAAGCGTCGTTCATTCCCGTCTACTTGGAGAAGAAGATACTGAAGGAAGATCCGTTCCAGGTGCTCGATCGGCGCGGTGTCGGCGAGCTCATGGCCCAAGGCGCACGCTTAGGGCGTTCGGCCCGCGAGGATCTGAAGATCGGGATATGCGGCGAGCACGGCGGCGAGCCCAGCAGCATCGCCTTCTGCGACGGCCTCGGTTTGGATTACGTCTCCTGCTCGCCCTATCGCGTCCCGATTGCTCGCCTCGCCGCGGCTCAATCGGCGATCGGCGTTTTGACGTAGCAATCGCGCTTGACGAACAGCTTGCGCCAGTAGGCTTTCCCACTGAGCTTCGCGATCACGTCGGAGGCTTCGCGCGCGTCGACCGGACCCTCGGGGCCCAGCACCAGCACCGTGTGTTCCTCGCCGATCCCCAACGGCAAGCGATGGAGCAGTTGGGATTGCGAATCGGCCCAGACGTTCTCGGCGCCGTAACGCTCGCGAAGTTCGGCTTCGCGCTCTTCGAAGGCGCGCAGGTCGCCCTTGGCGTTGAACTCGGCCGCAAGCGCGTAGACGCGGATGCGGTTGCGCAGGGCGTAGGCCGCCTCGCTGCGCGCGTCGTCGAGCGCGTTGAGGACGCGAAAGTCGTCCCAGCGAAGGAACTCCTCGATCGGGTCAAGTTTTCGCGGGTCGGGCCACAACTCGCGCAGCACATCGTGCAGGATGTGCTCGAACATCCGCGTCGTGTGGTGGAAGTAGACCGAAGCGAACATCATGTACCGCGCCATGACGAACGATTCCAGGGCGACGACGCCGCGGCGGTCGATGCCGACGGCATCGCGCCCGTCGTAGCGCAGGATGCGCAGCGACGCCAGCAGCTGTTCCGCATCGTAGCGCCCCGTCGCGACGCCGGTAAAGTAGGCGTCGCGCTGCAGGTAGTCCATCCGGTCGGCGTCGAGGTTGGGGCCGCTGACGAGCTCGCGCAGCGCCGGGTACGGACTCGCGGAATCGCCGACGATCAAGCCGAGGACGTCGGACGCCTCGACCTCGAGCGCCGCGACGCCCTGCGCGACCTCGGGCAACGCCAGCATTTCCGCCGTGCGCTGTTCGTGACGGACGCCGAGCACCGCTTCACAGGCGTGGCTGAACGGACCGTGTCCGACGTCGTGCAGCAAGAGCGCCGCCCGCACGAGGCGGCGCCCATACGCCACGTCGCGATCGCCGCCGAAAAACTGCCGGCCGTGGAAAACGAGCGAATCGAAGGCTTGCGTGCCGATCGCCAGTGCGCCAAGCGCGTGGCTGAACCGCGAGTGTTCGGCGGAAGGAAATGCGAGATAGGCAAGCCCGAGTTGCCGCAGACGACGAAGCCGCTGCATGATCGGAAGATCGAGCAACCGCGCCTCCGCTGTGGATAACTCGATGAAGTGATGGATCGGATCGAAAATGCGCTTCATCGCACGCGCGACGGAATACGCGGGCACGCCGCAGAACTCCCTGTTCCAGAGTACCGTTGCGAGTGAAATACGATCAGGGAGCACTTCGCGAGATCCGGGCGCGCGTCGATATCGCGACTTTCATTGGCCAATACGTGCCACTGCGCAAGCGCGGCAACGATCTGGTCGGGCTCTGTCCGTTTCACTCCGAGAAGACGCCGTCGTTCCACGTCCATCCCGACCGCGGGTTCTTCAAGTGCTTCGGTTGCGGCGCGGGCGGCGACGTGATGACCTTCGTGCAGAAGTTCGAGAACGCGACCTTCGGCGATGCGGTGCGGATGCTCGCCGCCAAGGCCGGAATCGAGCTGGAGCCCGAGGACCCGCGCGCCGGACGGGAGCGCACCGAGCGCGAGGCGATCTACGACGCCAATCGCATTGCAGCGTCCTATTTCGCGCGCGTGCTGGCCGAAGAGCGCGGCGGCCGCGCGCGCGCCTATTGCGAAAAGCGCGGCTTCACCGCTGCGACCATCGAGCGGTTCAATCTCGGCTATGCCCCCGATTCGTGGAGCGGCCTCGTGACCGAGCTCCAGCGCGACGGTATGGATTTGCGCTTGGCGGCGAAAGCGGGCCTCGTCAAGGAGGGTCAGCGCGGCTACTACGACTTCTATCGCGACCGCCTGATGGTGCCGACCTACTCGACGACCGGCGAGGTGATCGCCTTCGGCGGCCGAGCGATCGGCGATGGCGAGCCGAAGTACCTCAACACTTCGACAACGCCGGTCTACACCAAAGGCCACTATCTCTTCGCGCTCAACCTGGCGCGGCGTGCGGCCCAAAGCGATCGGACGCTCATCGTTGTTGAGGGCTACCTCGACTGCATGGCGCTGCATCAAGCCGGTTTTGAAAACGCGGTGGCCGCACTGGGAACCGCGTTCACGGCCGAGCAAGCGGCCGAGCTGCGCAAGTACGCCGACTACATCTACCTCTGCTTCGACGGCGATGCGGCCGGCAGCGGCGCTGCAACCAAAGCCGTCGACGTTGCGTCTAAAGCTATCGAGAACGCCGGCTCACCGGTTCGTATCGTTCTACTTCCCCCCGGAGAAGATCCCGATTCTTTCGTTCGCACTCACGGGGCGGCCGCGTTCCGTCGGCTGCTCGATGCTGCCAAGCCCGCTATCGCATTCAAGATCGACGCCGAAATCGAGCAACTGCGCGCCGGCTTCGATTCCCCCGCTCGCGTCGCGCCGCGGGCCGAAACGCTGATCCGTCGATTAGCGCCGCGTGAGGAATGGGATCGCTGGCGGGTATACGTCGCGGGGCGTTTGAAGGTTAGCGTGGACGACCTTCGGAATAGCCGGTTCCTCGCCGACAGCGCCAACTTCGCACCTCGCGTGCGAAACGGGCCGCCCGAAAGCCGCCACGTCAGCACCTCAGTCGCGTCGCTCTCATTCGAACGAGAAGTGATCGGCATACTTCTCGAGGAGCCGTCGTTGGCTGCGGAGTACGGCGGGCGCATCGCGTCGCCGCGTTTTCGCAACGAGGTGTACCGGCGGATCTACGAGCGTATCGTGGCGACCGAATCGCTGCGCACGACGGCCGACGTCTTCGGACTCTTCGGCGAAGATCAGGGGATTCTCGACGTGCTCGCCGAGTTGGGGCGGCGCGATCGGAGCTCTGCGGTGCGGTATTGCGACTCCGAGGAGCGCCGGACGCATCTCGAGCGGATCGTCGAACGGCTTCGGCTCGAAGACGAACGGGAACGATACCACGAGCTATCGCATCTCATCGACGATCGGCTGGCCAGTGGCGAGGCGGTTTCGGAGGAGATGCGCGGCGAGTTCGACGCGCTGGTCGCAAAGTTGAAACGATAACAGAAACATAACAGAGAGGAGGTGACACGCTAACGATGGCAAAGAAAAAGAATACGGCGCAAGTCGCAGAGACGGCGCCAGTGCCCACGCTGGAGGAGCTCAAGAAGAAGCTGCTCGCGCGCGGCAAGACGCAAGGCTCGCTCTCCTACGAGGAGATCAACAGCACGTTTGACGTGCTCGAAGAGATTACGCCCGAGCAGCTCGACGAGTTTTTCGAGGAGCTGACTGCTGCCGGCGTCGAGGTCGTCGACGAGCAGAAAGACGAGAAGCCGGAAGCGGAACGCGACGGAGAATCCACCGAACCGATACCCGACGGGCTTTCGCTCGACGATCCGGTCCGCATGTATCTCAAAGAGATCGGGCGCGTGCCGCTGCTCTCGATGGAACAAGAGAAGTCGCTGGCCATGCGCATCGAAGCCGGCGAGCTGGAGCTGCGGCGCAACGGCGCTGGGGATTCGAAACTCATCGACTCGGGCGAAGAGGCGAAGCGTCAGCTAACCGAAGCCAATCTGCGTCTCGTCGTGTCGATCGCGAAGAAGTACGTCGGCCGCGGCATGCTCTTCTTGGATCTCATCCAGGAAGGCAATCTCGGGCTGATCCGCGCGGTCGAAAAGTTCGACTATCGCAAAGGCTATAAGTTCTCCACCTATGCGACCTGGTGGATACGCCAGGCGATCACCCGCGCATTGGCCGACCAGGCGCGCACCATTCGCATTCCGGTGCATATGGTCGAGACGATCAACCGCCTCATCAAGGTGTCGCGCCAGCTTCTGCAAGAGCTCGGGCGCGAGCCGACGGTGGAAGAGATCGCCATGTCCATGGCGCTGACACCCGAGAAGGTGCGCGAGGTGATGAAGATATCCCAGGAGCCGATCTCGCTGGAAACCCCGATCGGCGAAGAGGAAGATTCCCACCTCGGCGATTTCATCGAGGATCAGGAAGCCGTCGCGCCGGCCGAAGCGGCGTCGGTCATGCTGCTCAAAGAGAAGATGGCGGATGTGCTGCAAAATCTCACCGAGCGCGAGCGCAAGGTGCTCGTCCTGCGCTTCGGCCTGGAGGACGGCCATCAGCGCACGCTCGAAGAAGTGGGTCAGGAGTTCGGCGTCACGCGCGAACGCATCCGGCAAATCGAGGCGAAGGCGCTGCGCAAGCTGCGTCATCCCTCGCGTGGGAAAGCACTCAAGGACTACTGGACGAACGAATAATCGTGTTTTTGACAATCCTCATGGCGGCGCTCGTCGCCGTCACGGACCCCACTCCGGCTCCGACGCCCGCCTCCGAAGGTCGCGTGCTGCCGACCATCATTACGGTGATCTCGTCGCCGTACTGCAACTCCTTGGCCGATAACTTCAACGGGGCGATGCTCCAGATGCTCGCCAACGATCGCGTGCTCGACGAGACGAGCGTACAGCTCGACGATCTCAACCAAGTCTTCTACCAAACAAACTACGAGCAGCAGTACCTTCACGAGCGCGATGCGCTTGGCCGTCAGGAGACCGCGCTGAACAACTCGCTCTCGACGATCGCGCACCACATCACGCAACTGCATGCCACGGCGAGCTTGACCACCGATCCCAAAGCCGCAGCCGCCATCGTCGCCGCAACCAACGATTTGCAGACCGCCTACGACCACCAACGGCAGCTCGCAGTCGATTTGCAGAACCTCTACATTCGCATGCTGAGCTACAACATCTCGCGCGCGAACCCGCCGATGGGCGGTTTCAGCGAGCGGGAGATGGCCGAAGCGCCGGCCATGCGGGACGTAAAATCGTATCTGCACTTCGACGCCCAGCGCCGCGTCGTCGCCGCCTCCGAGGATCAAGCCGTCGACGTCGCCTACGGCGCCGCCCAGAACTACTGCACCCCTAAGAAATAACGCCTCCCAGTGTCAGACAGGCTAATCCGCTTTTTCCGCGTTGGCGCTTGGAATGACGAGTGGGTTCTTATCTGCGAATGCGCCGTCGGGGTTCGGCTTCACCCACACGATAAGATCCCAAATTGACGGAAAGAGAAAGACACGCGTAACGGCCGCGACGCTCGAGGCCTTGCCCATCTTCACGAGCGTCTCGGGCTGCGGATTATCGACGTTGCCGCCCGCCGCGAGAAACTTCTTGACGCTGGTCGCGCCGTAGACCTCCGTGCCATTCGGGCCGGCCAGAACGTAGTGGACGTGCTCGCGGAACGACGTCCAGCGGCGATAATTCACACCCCACACGGCGGGCGGCGATGGCGACGCACTTTGCAGCACCGAGAAATCGGCTCCTAGGAGGTTGCCGTGGACGTCGTACCAGAGCTGGCTGGGCTGTTTTGGATTGCCGCTCTGCCAGTGCAGGTTGGCGTAGCTGATCGCGCCGTCTTCGTCTTCATTCGTATAGCGGAAGTATCCGGCGCGGACCGCGGCCGCCGGCGTCGGAAAGCGCGCCATCAAATCTTTTTGGATGCTCTGAATGAAGGCGACTTCGGTGCCCTGAGGCACCGGCGATAGCGTCGCCGTCGGGGCCGGAGTGGCGGCCATGCCCGGGATCGCGGTAAGGGCAAGAATACCCAACGCACAGGTCAAGCGGATCAACACAAGCGGTACCTCTCTTTCTCGCTACCCTCATTCCCGGAAGAAGCAAAAAAGCATCGCGCCGCTACGGCGGTGTTGACGGTGAGGATGCCGGCGATGGTGAGGGCGTTGGAGACGGCGACGGCGTTCTCTTCGGACGTGGCGTCGGTTCGCCGCCGATCGGGGTGGCGATGGGAACGACTGGGAACGTCGCGCTCGGCGTATCGGTGCCAGGCGTCAGCGGGCGCGGGGTGACGATGGCGATCGTGCCGTCGGGCTGCGCCGTAATGGCCGCGCCGGTGCGGGCCGGTATCTCGGAGCCGGGGCGCAGCACGAAGTTCTTCCCGTGCCGGAAGATTTGGTACAGCACGTAGTACGGTACGAAGATATCGCCGACGGTATCCTCCGCCTCGACGGTCGATTCATGCCCGGACGATATGCGCGGTTCGAGCCGTGCCGCGGGAGCGCGCAGCGGGAGCATGCGACCATCGGGCAAGCGCATCGGCTCGAAGAAGATGTCGACAAAGCCGTACGTGTCGGCGATGTCAGAGGGCGAAACGTCGACGATGCGCACCTGCGCCGGCGTTCCCGCCGGCGCAACCGCCCTTCCGCCGACGATGACGGAACTCTTGAGATGCACGTTGACGAGCTGCCCAGCCTTGGACGTTTTGGACGAGATCGCGTCGTCCAATACGAAGATCAACGTCGAGTCAAACGGCACGACGTTGCCCGGGGGTGGCGCGGTCGGACTAGGCGTTGCTTTCGGCGTGGGCTTTGGGGGCATCGGGTACGCGCCTGCGCTTCCCACGCCGATTGCTGCAAATACGGAGAGAATCAGGCCCAGGCGGATCCCGAGCCGGGAATGGTTAACTCGCGCGCTTCTGAGCCTTAGCGGCGCGCTTTCCCTCTTCGATGAGCTGCTTGACTCTTTGCCCACCCTTTTGTCCGATCCGTTCATAGAAGTCGGGCCCATAACGGTCTCGCGTGGCTTCGCCGCCCTTCTTGCCACCCTTCTTACCGATCTGCTCGTAGAATTCGTGGCCATGGGCCTGCTTCGTCGCTAGGCCGCCTTTACGTCCGATCTCTTCGTAGAACGAAGCACCGTATTTATGCTTGACGGTTTCGCCGCCTTTTTGACCGGCCTCGCGAACGGACATTCCTCCGTTGCGCCGGCTCTCTTCGGGACCTGGCATGATCGTTTGTCACCTATATTGTGGCCGCAAGAAACGGAGCGGCTCACACACTTTCCAATTATTTAGAACGCTCGTTCGAGGGTAAAAGTTTGGCGCAAAGGTTGGTTTCCGATGAGAGCGTGCAAGCAAAATGACTTTTGTCGCCATGTGCTCGCTTGCTTAGAACGCCTTTTTCGTGTCGATGAGGATTGTCACGGGGCCGTCGTTGAGCAGCTCGACCGCCATGTGGGCGCCGAACTCGCCGTAAGCCACCCTCACGCCGCGAGCTTCCGCCGCCGCGCCGACGACTTCGTAGAGGCCGCGCGCCGGCGGGTCCTTCGCCGCAGCGACGAAGGACGGTCGGCGCCCGCGCCGGACGTCGCCCTGCAGCGTGAACTGCGACACGAGCAAGAGTGCTCCGCCGCATTGCAGCAGCGAGCGATTCATCAGGCCGTCCTCGTCGGGGAAGATGCGCAGCTCGACGATCTTCTCGGCGAGCGCGCGAGCGTCGGTCTCGTCGTCTTCCGTGGCGACGCCGACGAGCGCCAGCAGGCCGCTGCCGATCTCCGCTACGGTGCGATCGCCGACCCGCACGCATGCCCTGCCGACACGCTGCACGACGGCGCGCATCAGCGCGAGAAGATCGACGAGAGGGCGAAGAGCGCGTTTTCTCGCCGCTCCAGCACCCGGCGAGAGAAATACCCGGCCCAGTGCGTTCCGAACGGCACGTAGATGCGCAGCCGATAGCCCTCGGCAACGATTTGCTGCTGCACGCTGGGGCGGCAACCGTAGAGCATCTGAAATTCGAAACGATCGGGGCCGATCTTCTCCGCCGCGGCGAACGCTTTCACGGCGGCGATGAGCCGGCGGTCGTGCGTGGCGATGCCCGGATAGGTGCCGCGCAGCAGCAATCGGCGCGCGAGTTCGAGGTACCGTGCACGAATCTCCGGCATTTTTTGGTACGCGATCGCCGTGGGCTCGTTGTACGCACCCTTGCAGAGCCGCACGCGCGCATGCAGTGCGATCGCCTCGTCGACGTCGGCCGGCGTACGCTTCAAGTATGCCTGCAGTACCGACCCGACGTTGGGCGTTTGGGCGAAGACGTCGCGAAAGACGCGCAGCGTCGCGTCGGTTACTGCAGAGCCTTCCATATCGATGCGCACGAAGGGATCGGGATTCTTCTCGGCCCGCCGGGCGATGGCCAGCAGACTCTCTCGCGTCAGCGCTTCGTCGAAGAGCAGCCCCATCGCGGTAAGTTTCACCGAAACGTTCGAGTTTACGCCGCTCTCCTCGATCTTATCGAGCATCTCGAAATACGCGTCGCGAGTGCGCAGCGCGGCGGCGCGCTCCAGGACGTCTTCGCCGAGAAAGTCGAGGGTTGCCGACATTCCGAGCTCGTTGAGTGAGTGGACGGCCGCAATGGCGGCGTCTATGTGCTCGCCGGCGACGAAGCGTCGAGCGAGGAAGAAGAAGTTCCGTTGGAACGTCGCCCTAGTCAGCGCGGCACCTGTGAAAAAAGCCTAATGGGTACAGGATAGTTTGAGGGAAACCGCCTATGGAGGCTCCGGATCGCTGTACCGCCATGTGCTGCCTAAGTGCCCTTTTGAGCTCTTTTGCCGCCGGGACCGAAGACCCGGTCAAAGGCGTCGGCGGCGCCGGCCTGCATGGTCGGGATGAGGTATGGACCCCCCTCGATGAGGAGCAGGCTGGCGGCGGTGTGGCGCAAGCGGTGGAAGTTCAAATCTGGCAGACCGGCCGCCTTGCGAATCGGACCCCAATCCCGGTAGGCAAAGGCATCCTTTCGCAGTAGGCGGCCGGATTCGTCGGGGAAGATCAGGTCGGCAATCCCCTCCCGCTTCGCGATCGCCTTGCGCCGCTCGAGCCCCTTGACGGCGATCGCCGATAGAGTAATGCGGCGCCGGCCCAACGCGGTTTTCGGCTCGACGAACGTGACGACGCCGCCGATCTCTTGAGCCCTCCAATCGGTGCCCCTTAGCGACGCGCAAGAGGCGCTGGGCCTGGCGTTGTGTGAGCGCTTCGATCTGCGACAGCCGGTGGCGTGGAGCGCCTCAGCAGCGGTCCCACCGTAAAAGAAACGTCGCCGACGGCGCTGACGGCCAAACTCCGCGACGCATCCCTCGGAGATCGCAGCGACCCACATCTTTTTCGAGTGCGTTTTGCCATCGCTCGTCTTCCATGTTCGCGTCTTTTCGTACAGGGTGCCTTCGCCGCGAACACGCCTGCGTGCTGCGCTGACCTTAACGCGTGGCATCTGCTACTCCCTTAGCTTTACCAGGAGCCGGAACTTGTGCATTCGGTTCCGTTGTGGGGATGTACGGGCCTATAATCCTTCCGATTGCGCCTCATCGTCCATCGACAGTCCAGCTGCCGATCGAAGGCTGAGAAACGCCTCTATGATTGCGCGGCGGCGGTCGATCATCTTGTCTCGAACCAAAGAACGCAGCGATCCACCCGGTAGATTGAACCGCCGCTCGACGGGCTGATTATGCCCCGATCGCGCGCGCGCGCTTCGCTCGAGCAGCTCATGAAGGTTCACGGGCTGCTGCAGCCGGAAGGCGGCGCCGGCACGGTGATCGACAACCGAAAGCAGGTGATTCAGGTGCTTGCGAACCTCGGTGAAGACAAGCTGCGCGCGCTCGTTGCCGGCGGTGCTAGGGTGCTCGCGGACGCTACCGATAATCGAGCGGTTATCGGCTCCTGTGGAGCAGCGAACGAGTCCACCGTAGCGAGCCCGTTCGCAGTAGCATCAGTAGGCTCAGCAGCCGCCCTTCATGCCGAACGCCAACGCACCCGAGTCGAAATCGGACCCGCCGTAGACGTCTTCAAAGACGCCCGGGCCGATCTTGCCCCGGTCGGCCGACCCGATGAACACCAAGCCGGCGTTCTGGCTGTATGCCTGTGCTGTAATAGTAGCCACGAGGGTGTGGTTAATGACTAGGAACGAGCCGTTAGGGAATCTTTGGCCGCCAATGACAAGTGACGCCGAGCCGGCATCGCTGCCATTTCCGATCAGCGTCAAGCAGTCCGTGCCGTTGCTGTGTTGCGAGTGGCTCACGGTCACTGGCCAGTTGCCGCCGTAGCCGTGCGAGTCGGGGACGACCATATTCATGGTGCTGCCATTGATACCGTGAGCCATGGCGGCACCGGCCGAGGCCACCATCGCTGCGGTTGCGACGGCGCCGATTAGAATCCGTTTTGAAAAGCGCATGGGATAGTTCTCCTTGTTGGGCCCGAGCAAGACAATGCCGTCAGAGCCTAGGCCAGCCCGATGAAAAAAGTCTGAAGCCAACGGTTCAGCGAACGATCACCAGTTCACGACGCGCCAGAGGGCGCAGAAAGGCAATCCATGGCGGACGATCCATCTAAGCCAGCAGAGTACGAATACACGGTGGAGATCGGGCCTGTGCGCTGCTCCTACCACCTCGCGTCGGCACAATGGAACCGGCACGAGCTTTTCGTGTCGCTCCTGAAGTCGACGCTGCCGCCGGGTTATATCTCGCGTAAAGAAGCCGAGGCGCTCGCCGATGCCATCATCGCCGCTACTCGCCAGGACGTAGGGCCAAGCCACGATCACGAGGCTGGATCGATCTTGACCAAGGTGCCGGATCGCGAAAGCGAAGGGCAAGCGCTCACCGAGGCATCACAAACCGACGAATAGGAGGCGCGCTGTGCCGCGGTGCCTGAGCATGCAGGGCGTACAGCGCACCCTATGAGATAGCGACAGCCGGTGACCTAACGTAACGGCAAACCGTTGCAGCAGGCCTAAGATGTTAGCCGGGCGTCTGAGCGTCCTCAGCTGCGTCTGCGATCTCGGCGCGAGCTTCCTTGGCCTCTTCGACCGGTTCCATCCACTCGACGGCTTCGGAGGCCGCTATCGCGGCCAGCCGCTCCTCTTTGACGCCCAGTGTTGGATTGACGTCGTACCACTGGATCGCATAGGGGGCTTGGACTTGCGTTTGAGCCGCGAAGCCGACGATAAGTTTACCCGTCACAACCTGGCCGGCATAGCTCAGCCGAACGCGCTGATTAGCGAATCTTTGGATATCTTCATCCGTCATAGCCGACTGTTTACCCAGCACCGAACCGAACTCAACGCCGGGCGCGGCAACGGGTTGCCGCTAAGATTCAATCAAGTTTCCTGCGGTCGCACCCGGAAGCCATTAAGCGCGCTAAAATGGTGACGGAGATGCAGGCCGAGACGCATGCGCTTGACGATCTCACGTCGGCATCGAATCGAAGTAGTCAATCGCGCCGCTTAGCTTGCGGCCGTTCTGCGATACGCTGCCGGCGTCAGATGATCTGCGGCGAGTACAGCATCCCGTCATCGTCAAAATAGAGCAAGAGCCACCGAGAAGGCGTCCGCCTATCACTTGCCGACAGTGACTTGATCCGACGTAAATCCAAAGACGCTTCTCCTCCGTTTCCAGTAAATCACTACAACGCTACAGGAGAAGTGTTCAGGAATGAAACTTGGAATCATACAAGGAGCGGCGCGAGGCACGCTGCTCCTCGGCATAGGAGCGCTGGCCGCCTGCGCGGGCGCACAAACGCAGGCGACGGGAGGCAGCATCCCAGCGGGCGCTGGCTCGTCGTACTCGTCATCGTACGTAGCCTCGCCAGGCGACGCCATTCGCGGGGCGAAGCCGCTCTTTGACGCCCTCGCCGATAGCCTCGGCAACAACCAGACGCTTGGCTTCGGAGACGACAAACGCTTGGAGTTCACCTATCAGCAGCAGTTTGATTGCGTCGTGCAACCGAATGACGACCGTAACTTCAGCGGTAAGCCCGCCGACCTCGATCCCGAGCAGTTTGCTTCGCCCGAATGCCAAGTCGACGCGCCATCGACCATCGATCCGACGGGCGGCTCAGTGAAGAAGACCGATCCCCTCTACGTGCTCTTGCCGTTCTTCGAAACCAATAAGAAGACGCCAGCCTTTTCGCCTGCGCTCGGAAAAGCTCTCAAGAAGCTCTTTGGGTTCGTGCCGGACGCGTACAAACCAGATCCTGGCGTCCCGGTGGAGTGTCCGGCGCCAAAGGATACGCCGGCAACTTGCACGATGCATCCGCTGGAAACCGATCTCGGGCCGCTGCTGACCGCGCTCGGCTTAGAGCCGAAAGACACGAACGTCTACGTTCCGCTCGCGAACCACGATCACTTGCTGCCTGACGGCACGATCAATCAGTCGCCGGAATGGTGGCAAATAATCGTCGTGCTCGTCGAAGATCCCAAGGAGTGGCCCGACGCGCAAGGCACCACCGGTATCACGTCGATAGCCAAACTCCGCGCCGCGCAAAAGGCGAAGGAAGCCAGCGGCGACGTCCCCAGCAACTTTTTCCTGTTCTTCAGTTCCAAAGTAATGGGCATGGCCAACTCGATGCCCGGCATGCAGAGAATGAAAGGCTAGCGACCTTCGATCTGTTATACTCTGGAGCGCGAGTGCGCAGCCCGCTCTCGTCACGGTTGCGGGGCTGACCGGTCTAGTCCTCGCGCTCCAGCACGACCGCGATCAATGCGGTTAAGACCCCGAGAAAGATCAGATCGAGTTGATGGTCTTCACGGGGAATCCCACGCGAGATTCACGCTCGTCGGGGAAATGGAAGATACATGAGGCTATACAGATCTTATTTATGGGAAGAGCAGCCCTCTCCGCGGTGCGTCTAGAAAGAAGAAGTTCTTCTGAAGCACCCGCCCCTGTTCGGGGACCTAACGGACGACGCCTCGGCGCAGCAGCCACGCTGCCGCGACGACGAATGCCGCGAGTACGACGAAGCCGTAACAGAGTGCGAGCGCTTCGCGAACGCCGGCGGCAGAGAGCGCCACGTAGAGCGCTACCGGTAGCGACGTCGGATGGTACGCGACGATGCTCGTCGCACCATATTCGCCGATCGCGCGCAGCCAGGCGAAGGCGATTCCGGCGCCGATGCTGCCCGATGCGGCCGGCAAGGCGACTCGGGTGAAGATTTTCCACTCGCCGGCGCCGAGCGTTCGCGCCGCGTCGGCATAGATCGGATCGAGCGCCGCAAATGCGGCCGTCGCAGCGATTGCAACGAACGAGCCGGAGACGAAGAACTCCGCCACGCCGACGCCGAGCAGCGAATCGGGAACCGTCAATCCGTGCGCTGCGAGCCAACCTCCTACCGGCGAGTTCGTCCCGAGCGCGTAGATGAGCATCAACCCCGAGGCCACCGGCGGGAACGCCAAGGGTAGCGCGAGCAGAAAGAGTGCGCCGGCGCGCACGCGGTTGGAGCGGCCCGCGAGATAGTAGCCGGCCGGAATCCCGAAGAACGTTGCCACGAAGGTTGCGCCGGTCGACGCCACGAGGGAGACGCGCAGCGCGTCGCCGCCCGTCCTGCCGAAGATCGACAACGCTTCGGACGGGGGCATTGCCGCCAGCACGGCGATCATTGGTGCGGCGAGCGCCGCCAGCAACAGGATTGCCGCGACGGCGAAGAGCGGCCCTGGCGAGCGCTTCATGCAGGAAGCTTCACCGAGTCGCCGCGCAAAGCGTGCCCCATGGGCGCCGCACTGCTCAAGATATTCGTCCTCGCCCTCGCATTGGCGCTCGACGTCTTCGCCGTGAGCGTGGGCGTCGGTGTGCGCGGCGCATCCCGCGGGGCGAAGATTCGCATCGGCACGGCCTTTGCTTGCGCGGAGATCGGGATGAATCTTGTCGGCGCGGGCGTCGGAGTGCTGGCGGGACGGCTCGTCGGCGAGGTCGCCGGCTACGCCGGTTTCGCCGCGTTGTTCGTTCTCGGCGTCTATATGATGCGCGAAAGCTTCGGGGAACTCTCCGGGCCGTCGATCTTGGATCTGTCGCGGGGGCGTGGGTTGTTCGTCGCCTCCCTCGCGATCAGCCTCGATTCGCTCGGCATCGGTTTCACGATTCTCTACGTCCGCGTTCCTCTGGAGGTCACGCTCATTGCGATCGGCCTAGCGTCGGTGACCGCGACAACCCTCGGTCTGACCCTCGGGCGCTGGCTGGGCCGGTACGCCGAGCGGAACGCCGCCTTCGTCGGCGGTCTCGTTCTGGCGATCACCGGTGTCGTCTTTGCCGCGCTCAAGGCGCTGCACCTCGGCTAGCTGAAGTCGCTGGCGTGAGGGCCGGTGCACGACTCTTGGAACTCGCGCGCGCCCGCGGCGCCCGCGCCGTCTTCGTCGTCGGAACCGCCAAAGGCGTCGGAAAGACGACGGCGCTGCGTGCCATATACGACGCGGCGTGCGCCGCCAATCTGAGCGTCGGACTCGCCTCGGTCGGATACCGAGCGCGATTTCCGCTGCGCGCGGGGACCCTGTTCGCGACCGCCCGTACCTTGCTCCCAGCGACACCCGCGGTAGAAATTCTCCAGATCGCGCCGCTCGAAACGTCGGCCGGGGCATTGCTGTACGCGCGAACGCTCCACGACGGATCCTACGACGTCATCGGGCCGTCGACGGCATCGGGCGTGCGCGAGAGCCTGGCGTTCCTTGGCGCAGACAGCGATGTCGTGCTGCTCGACGGAGCGATCGACCGGCTCGCCATGCTCGCGTCGTCTCCCGGTGCGATCGTGGTTTCGTGCGGCGCCGCAGGCGCTAAGAGTCAGCCGCAAGCCGTCGAGGACGTTGCCGCGCTGGCCGCGCGATTGCGCGTGCGGGCAGCCGATCCGACTGCCGACGCGCTGGAGATCGTGGGCGCCTTTACGGCCACGGCCGCCGACGAGTTGATGCGCCGGGGCGAACGGCGCCAGATCGTCGTGACGGATCCCACCCAGATCGCGCTGAACGGCGCAGCGTTGGCGCGTGCGCTCGCAGGTCTGCGCGTTCGCTGCCGGCGCCCACTCGAGGTCGTCGCCGCAACGGTCTGCGCGCTTGCGCCGGAGCGGAACTTCGAGCCGGAGAGCTTCTTGCGCGCCGTCGCGCAGGCGACGGGCCTGCCGTCGTTCGACGTTTGCGCCGGACGCGAGGCGGCATGAAGGCGCCCGACCTCATCGACGAGCAGAGCGCCGAACTCCTCGGCTTTCCCTGGTTACGCACGGCGCTCGCGCCGGTCTCCGCATATGGGGCGCGGCGGTTTGCCGAGCTGCGGCCGTATCGGCTCGGCGAGGAGCGAGCCGCACAAGATCGCGCGCGTGAGGTCGCGAGCATCGCGGGAACGCTGGCTCCCGAACGCGTTGGCGCCTCGCGCGCGACGCTCGCGTCGCTCCCCGACGTCGCCGCCGTCGTTGCGCGCGCGACAATGGACGATCTGCTCGACGATCCCGACTTCTTCGAGTTGGCGCAATTGTGCGACGGCGTCGAACGCCTCGAAGGCGTCGCCAACGCGGCGACGCGCAGCGTTGCCGCAACGCTCGCACCCGGACGGCGCGAAGGCGGCGCGTTCTATCTCGCCGACGCGTTCGATCCCACGTTGGCCGGCGCACGGATTGCACTCCGCGACGTGCAGGCCGAACTCGATGCAGCCCGCGGCCGCGAACGCGCGGAGGCGGCGCGAGCGCTGGAGCGCGACGAGATCGCCGGCGACGAGTTCATCGTGATGCGCGCCGATCTCCACGGTGGTCCGCCCCCGGGCGTACGCGTGCAACGCGAAGCAGCGACGTATTTGCTCTGCACGCTGGAGTACGGCGCCGCGTCGCTCGCCGCGCTCGAGCGGCGTGAAGCCGCCGTTGCGGCGGTCGCCGCTGCCGAAGAGAACGTTCGCCGGCGGCTCTCCTCGGCGATGCGCGAGAGCGCGGGCGGGCTTGCGGCGGCAAACGATGCGCTCGCGCGGCTCGACGAAACGCTCGCCGCCGTGCGCTTCACGCAACGCTACGGATGTACCGCGGCAGAGATCGTCGCGGAGAGCGCCCTCGCTATCGACCAAGCGCGGTTTCCCCCATTGGAAGACGAGCTCGAACGCGCCGGCCGGCGTTTCGTTCCGGTGACCGTGCAACTCGACGCGCCCGCCGTCCTCACTGGACCGAACATGGGTGGGAAAAGCGTCGCGATGCAAACGTGCGGATTCATCGCGCTGGCCGCCGCGTTTGGTTTGCCGGTGCCGGCCGCGCACGCGCGCGTCGCGCTGTTCGACCAGATCGCCTGGCTCGGCGTCGGCCGCGAGGAGCGTCCCACCGGCCTGCTCTCGTCCTTTGCCGCCGAGTTAATGGCGCTCAACGGCGTTCTCGAGCGGCGCGCGCAACGACCGGCGATCTTCGTAGATGAGTTCGCGCGTACGACCTCGCCGGCCGAAGGCATCGCGCTCGCCGTAGCGCTGCTCGAGCGCCTGCGCGAAGCCGGCGCGTGCGGTTTGGCGGCGACGCATTTACCCGGTATTGCCGAGGCAGCGGGGGTACGGCACTTCGCCGTCCGTTCGTACGTCATCGCGGAGGTGGACGGCGACGAGCAGGTATCCGGTGATGCAATCGCACTCGCCGAATCGCTGGGGATGGACGAACGCTTCGTCGCGGCAGCCTATCGTGCACTGAAAGGAACAACATGGACCCGCTGATCATTACCTGCGCGCCGGTAGGAGCCGAAATCCGGCCCGATCAAACGCCCCATCTTCCCTATACGCCTGCACTGTTGGGCGAGACGGCGCGCGCCGTCCGCGAGGCCGGCGCCTCGATCGTTCACGTCCACTCCCGCAACGACGACGGCAGCAACACGCACGCGATCGAACGCTTCGCGCAAGCGTACGACGCGATACGCGCGCAGAGCGACCTCATCGTGCAGTTTTCGACGGGTGGCGCAATCGGCATGACGCCCGAGGAGCGCGCCGGCGTCCTGGAGCTGCGTCCGGAGATGGCGACCCTTACGTGCGGCAGCGTCAACTTCGGCGACGACATCTTCGAGAACAGTTTTCCGATCATGCGTACGTTGCTCAAGAAGATGAACGAATTCGGCGTTCGGCCGGAGTTGGAGATTTTCGACAAAGGGCATCTGTCGAATGCGCGCCGGCTCGCCAGAGAGCGCCTCTTGACGTTCCCGCAGCACGTCGATTTCGTCCTGGGCGTGCCGGGCGGCCTCGAAGCGACGGTCCAGAACCTCTGCGATCTCGTCGACGATCTGCCTCCGGGCTGCACCTGGTCGGTGGCCGGAATTGGAAAGAGTCAGACGCCGATGGCGATGGCCGCGATTGCGATGGGCGGTCACGTCCGCGTCGGCTTGGAGGATAATCTCTTCTACAGCCGGGGGCGTCTGGCGCGTAACGAAGAGCTCGTTGCACGCGTCGCCCGGCTCGCCGCCGAGGTCGGGCGGACCGTCGCAACGCCGGAGCGCGCGCGAAGGATGCTCGGATTAACGACAGAATAAGGCGCGCACTTGTTCACTTACGTCGTGCGTCGAACGCTGCAAAGCATTCCGCTGCTGCTGGCCATCTCGGTCATCTTGTACGCGATACTGTACAACATGCCGGGTGGACCACTCGCGCCTTATCTGCAGAATCCGCACATTACCGCCGCGGACATCGCTCGGCTCAAGCATAACCTCGGGCTCGATCAGCCGGTTCCGATCCAATATTTCAAGTGGCTCGGCCACATCCTCACCGGCGATATGGGCTGGTCGACGAGCAACTCCGAGCCCGTGTTCCAAGCCCTCATCGAGCGCTTTCCGGCCACCCTCGAACTGATGGGCGCCTCGCTCTTCGTCGCGATCCTCGTAGGCGTGACGGCTGGGATTCTTTCCGCCGTCTACCGGTACACGCTGCTCGACTACGTCATCACCACGGTTGCGTTCTTCGGCCAATCCATGCCGGTTTTTTGGTTTGCGCTCATGATGCAGCTGGCGTTTGCCGTGCACGGTATCCCGCTGCCGTTCGGCTACCAAATTCAACTGCCGTCGGCCGGCATCGCGAGCAGCGACACCTTCGATCTCGGCGACCGGCTCGCGCATCTCGTTCTGCCGACGGCGGTGCTCTCGCTGCTGCAGATCGCTCTCTTTAGCCGCTTCATGCGATCGTCGTTGCTCGAAGTGCTCGGCACCGACTACATCCGTACGGCCGCCGCGAAGGGATTGCCCTTCCGCACGATTCTCTTGAAGCACGGCTTGAAGAACGCATTGATCCCGGTGGTCACCGTCACGGCGCTCTCGCTGCCCGGCCTGCTGGCCGGCGCCATCGTTACCGAGACGATCTTCGCGTGGCCGGGAATGGGGCGCCTCTTCATCAACGCGCTGACACAGAGCGATCTCGCGCTGCTGATGGGTTATCTCCTGCTCGCCGCCTTTCTCGTCGTCTTTTCGAACTTGCTCGCCGACGTCGTCTACGCATGGCTCGATCCGCGCGTGAAGTACGACTGAGCGCGTCATGACTGCACCGAGTCTACCGTTAGGCGGAACCCCAGTCGTCAGCGACGACATCGTTTTCACGAAGGTCACGTTTTGGACGCGATTCCGCCGTCATAAGCTCGCCGTCGCTGGTGCCGTCGTGCTGTTGCTCATGGTGCTCTCCGCCGTCTTCGCCAAGCAGCTCGCTCCGTTCGACCCGAACTTTATCGACAACGGTACCGCGGCGATCCCGCACTGGAACGGCACGCCGCTGCCACCTTGTTTCCAGGACAAGGCGCTCTGCTGGGGCCATCTGTTGGGAACCGACGAAGTCGGGCGCGATCTGCTTTCGCGCTTACTCTTTGGCGCGCGCATCTCGCTGACCGTCGGCATCTTCGCGGTCTTTATGGAGGTGCTGATCGGCACGATCTTAGGCGCGATCGCGGGCTATTACGGAGGCTGGGTAGATTGGGCGCTGATGCGCTTGACCGACGTGTTTCTCTCGATTCCTCTCCTGCCGCTGCTGCTCGTCCTGACCGCCATCGTTGCGGCGAGCTCCTCGAAGGCCGCGTTGAGCTTCATCGTGATCGTCATCATCATCGGTGCGCTCTCATGGATGTCGGTCGCGCGTCTCGTGCGGGCATCGTTCTTGAGTCTGCGCGAGCGGGAGTTCGCAGAAGCCGCGCGCGCCGTAGGCAACAACGACGGGCGCATCATCTTTCGGCATCTGCTTCCGAACGCGGTGGCGCCGATCGTCGTCCAGGCCACGCTCGACGTCGCCAACGTCATCGTCCTGGAATCGACGCTCTCATTCTTGGGACTGGGCATTCAGCCGCCGACGGCCTCCTGGGGCAACATGTTGGCCAACGCGCAGGCGAATCTGCAGACCGCCTGGTGGGCTGCGGTCTTTCCCGGCCTCTGCATTCTCATCACCGTGCTGGCGATTAACTATATCGGCGACGGCCTGCGCGACGCGCTCGATCCAAACATGCGCTAGCAGGGCCGAACGCCCCCCGGGCCCAAACGCCTAAAACCCTCGTGCGCAAGTGGCGGAATTGGTAGACGCACTAGCTTGAGGGGCTAGCGGGAGCAATCTCGTGCTGGTTCGAGTCCAGTCTTGCGCAGATTCGCGATTGTTGGTGGCTTCGAGAGGTACCGGCCGCGCCTTAATCGCGCGGCCGAAAGTACCGAGGCTCCAGGGTAGTCAACAGGATGTGAACGACGCCGTCGCCAGGTCCGGCGATCCCCTGACTGCGGACCGAGGTGCCGTGCGAAGTGCAAGCGGCGCAGCGATCAGCACGAACGACGGCCTCTTGACAAGATGTGTGTGCCAGGCACATGGCACTTTTGCGTGGTAACGTAACTATTGTCGACGGGAAAGCGAACACTCGCGTCCGGACGACGGTCGCGCTCGAAGGCTCAAGCCAGGGTGAGCGCGGGGAGCAGAGTCGCTGCTCATGAGTGAGCTGCATGCCGGTGAGGAGCCGGTTGGCGTGCAGGATTGCGCGGCAAGGCACACACGACGAAGGCTTAGGAGGATCTACCATGAGCGCTCTAGACCCGACTCGAACCGATCCGGACAAGTACAAGGTCATCTTCGAGAACGATCGAGTCAGGGTTCTCGAGTACCGTGATAAGCCGGGAGCAAAGACTAAGGCGCATCAGCATCCTAACAGCGTCCTCTTAATGCTTTCTGACTTCCGGCGCCGCCTGACCGTGGGAAATGACGTTAGGGAGGTGACCGTGAAGGCAGGTCAAGCGTTGTGGTCGCCAGCCCAAGTCCACGTCGGCGAGAACATCGGGACCACCGACTCACACGTGGTTTTCGTGGAGCTGAAAGATTGACCGTAGAGGTCCGCAAGGCTCTGAAGCGTCTGCGCATTTAGGAGATTGAAACATGCAAGGCGTTAACGATTGCTGGTCTGCGGACGCCGGCATTATCAAGAAACTCTCTGCGGCGCTGGCACTTGCTTTGACGGCTTGCTCCCAACGATCACCGACGGAGTCTTTGAACCGCTTGCCATCGCCGTAGATCGTTCCGGCAACCTGTACGTCGCTAATGGACATAAGGGATCTGAGGCAATATCGCCGTCTACCCGCCGGGCAGCGGAACGCCCTCGCGCACGATCACGAAGGGCATCTACGATCCGGAAAGCCTCGCATTCGACTCTGCTGGAAACCTCTACGTCGGTAACGGCCTTTACGCTGATGCGGTCACGGTATACTCTCCGAACGGACCTTTGCTAAGAACGATCACCGATGGGGTCCAGGATCCGCAATACGTGCCTTTTAAGACCCAGTTGGTCCAAACGATTACCGACGGCATCGACTGTCCCCAGACGTTGGCCGTCGATTCGGCGGGGCGGCTGTATGTAGCAAATAACGCCAACGGGACTGCGACCCTCTACGCTGCG
>Ga0182015_10002383_pt1 | contig 22811 bp, 14 predicted proteins | sample 712P3MmetaG_FD_120478 | JGI IMG/M metagenome (GOLD analysis project Ga0182015, IMG submission 120478) | Permafrost microbial communities from Stordalen Mire, Sweden - 712P3M metaG | ecosystem: Environmental > Terrestrial > Soil > Wetlands > Permafrost | place: Sweden: Stordalen | collected...
CAACGGTGAAGTAGCGGGAGTGCGTGTCGCCGCGGCCGTTCCTGTAGGAGATGCGGCCCACAGGAACCAGCACCGGCTCCGCCGTCAGTAGCCTGCGGACCGCTGTTAGTGGCGCAGCGCGCAGGCCGAGGTCCGAAGCGAGTGCATTGGCCGTTCCAAGCGGAATGACGCCGAGTGCAATCTCCGTGCCCACCAGCGCCTGCAGCACTTCGTGGACTGTTCCATCGCCTCCGCATGCAATGATCGTGTCGCAACCGCGCGCGACTGCTTCGCGGGCTAGTGTGGCTGCGCTGCCGGGAGCATGCGTCTCCAGCTTTTCGGCCTCCACGCCGGCTTCGCGCAAAGCGACAATAGCCTTGTCTACCATCGCACCGCGCCGTGACGAATGCTGGCCAGATGCCGGATTGTAGATCAGCGCCGCGCGACGCATTGCAGTACTTTCCGGGGCCAGTGGTCCCACTAAACAGCCAACCTGAGGGCTTTCCTTCTATGTTCGCACGGGATGGGTCTTCGCCTGGGACAGTTGTCACCCGGGGTTGGCAGACTTGATGCCGCCTGCGCCGCGCCCGGAAGCGTGCGTACCTTTTGTTGAACAAACTTGGCACCGTTTGCGTACACCGCATAGAATTGCCCGACGAACAAACTGAAGGGACTTGGGGATTCGCCCTCAAGTGGGGACCACAAATGAGCATTCGCACGCGCACTTCCTTGCTATCCATCGTTGTCGTTCTGCTGGCCGGCCTGATCGCCTGCACGTCTTTACGCGCCCAGGACAAGCCCGCCAAGCCCGACTCCGCAACGCCTCGCTACAAGGATCCGAACGCACCCATCCCAGACCGCGTGGCCGATCTGCTGCCTCGCATGACGCTCGAGGAGAAGGTGGAACAGTTGGCCGGAGGCTGGGAGCAGAAGATCGACGTGATCGACCCCACTGGCACCTACACCAAAGAGGAAGCGCGCAAGATTGTCAGCGGCGAGTGGGGCCCGGACGTGACGTTCACCCCGCGCCAGTCAGCAATTCTGCGTAATGCTGTGCAGCGCTATCAGCTCGAGAAAACGCGCCTCGGCATTCCCGTAATTTTCATGAGCGAGGGGCTCCATGGGCTGATGGAGTACGGTAGCACAAGCTTTCCGCAGGCGTTGGGCCTCGCGGCAACCTTCGATCCTGCGCTGATCAAGCGAGTGTTCACCGCAGTGGGCGAAGAAGCTGGCGCTCGTGGCATCGGCCAGGTCTTCTCGCCTGTACTCGACATTGCCCGCGACCCGCGCTGGGGCCGCACTGAAGAGACCTACGGCGAAGATCCCTATCTCGCTTCGCGCATCGGTGTTGCGGCTATCGAGGGCTTCCAGGGCGATGAGTACCTGATCGATCGCCATCATGTTCTTGCCACAGCCAAGCACTTTGCCGTGCATGGAATGCCCGAGGGCGGCACCAACACCGCGCCCGGCAATTACTCCGAGCGCATCATTCGCGAAAACTTCCTTGTTCCCTTCCAGGCTGCCGTTCAGGAAGCGCACGTGGGCAGCGTGATGGCTTCGTACAACGAGATCGACGGCGTGCCCAACCACATCAATCACTGGCTGCTCGACAAGGTGCTGCGCCAGGAGTGGGGATTCGACGGCTACCTAACCTCCGATGGGGACGGGCTGCAGATGCTGGTGAGCACGCATCGTGTGGCCCGCAACAATGCCGATGCGGCCCGGCAAGGGCTCAGCGCCGGCATCGATTACGATCTGTCGGACGGCAGTGTCTATCGCACGCTCATCGACCAGGTGAAGCAGGGGATTGTGCCTGAGAGCGAAGTGGACCGCGCCGTGGCGCGCGTGCTCACAACCAAGTTCCGGCTCGGACTCTTCGATCATCCGCTTGTCGATCCGGACTATGCAGAGAAGATCGTCAACAGCGAAGAGCATCGCAAGCTTGCTGTCGAAGCCGCGCGCAAGGTCGTGGTGCTCCTGAAGAACGACAAGAACACCCTTCCCCTCGATCTCGGAAAGATCAAGACCATCGCCGTGATCGGGCCGAACGCAGCAGACCTGCACGTTGGCGGCTATGCTCGCGATCCCGGCCAGGGTGTCAGCATTCTCGACGGCATTCGTGCCCGCGTGGGAAACAAGGCCAAGGTCGTGTATCAGGAGGGCTGCAAGATCACCACCGCGCCGCAGGGCTACATGGGATGGATGGCCGACAACGTTAAGCTATTCGATCCGCAGACGCAGACAGCCTCTATTCAGGCCGCCGTCGACGCAGCGAAGAAGTCCGACGTTGCCATCCTCGTAGTCGGTGAGAACGAAAGCACCAACCGCGAAGCGTGGAGCGAGGGCCATCTCGGCGATCGCGATTCGCTGGACCTGCTCGGCGCGCAGAACGACCTCGTAAAGGCAGTCGTGGAAACGGGAACGCCGGTCGTCGTGATCCTGATCAATGGCCGTCCGCTCTCCATCAACTACATCGCGGAAAAGGTTCCGGCCATTCTCGATGGCTTCTATCTCGGCGAAGAAGGTGGTGTCGCCGCAGCTGAGGTTTTGTTCGGCGATGTGAATCCAGGCGGCAAGCTGCCCATCACATTCCCTCACACAGTGGGCGCGCTGCCTGACTTCTACAATCACAAGCCGAGCGACAACCGCAGCTACGAATTCAGCACCCGGAAGCCGTTGTTTGCGTTTGGCTATGGGCTCAGCTACACCACGTTCAAGTTTGAAAACCTGCGCGTTGAGCCGGCTGAGATTCTTCCCGGCGCCAAGACAAAAGTGATCGTCGACATCTCCAACACCGGTAGCCGCGACGGCGAAGAAGTGCCGCAGCTCTACATTCATCCCAAAGTTTCATCCGTCACCCAACCTGTCATGCGCCTCGCCGCCTTTGAGCGCATCGCCCTGAAGACGGGCGAAAAGAAAACCGTCTCCTTCAATATCACTCCTGACATGCTCGCGATCCTCAACACCGATATGCATCGCGTGGTGGAACCCGGTGTCTACGAGATGATGGTGGGCCCGAGCTCTGACAACACCAAGACCGCGCGCCTGACAGTGGGCGGCGGTGCTGGCGCTCAGCCTCCACTGCCACCACCACCCGCCGGCTCCGAGTCCGGACTCGTTAGCAACTTCGATGAGGGCAAAGTCGCGGCCAATTTCGGCATGTGGATTCCGGCCAGCGACTCGATGAACGGCGGCAAATCGAAGTCCAGCTTCAAGATTGTCGAGCCCGGCGCGAATGGCACCAAGGGCGCGCTCGAGGTGGATGGAGAAGTGATTGCGTCTGGAGGGCCGTTTGGGTTCGCAGGCGCGCTGTACTCTCCGGGCCAGTCCATCATGCAGTCGGTGAATCTGTCGAACAAGAAGTCGATCAGCTTCTGGGCGAAAGGCGACGGCAAGACCTACTCGCTGCTTGCGCTTACCGATCAGCGCGACGGCAGCAATGGCGAGCCGGCGATGCAACCCTTCGTCGCGGGACCGGAGTGGAAGCAGTACACGTTTGCGTTCTCTGACTTTGAGACGGACGGCTCCGACATCAAGGGCCTCGGCTTCATCCACCTTCAAGAGCCGGGCGCCTTCTCATTCCAAATCGACCAGGTGGAGATCAAGTAGTTCCACTCGGCCTGAATCCACAAGTGCCGAAGCCGGTGTGGGCTTCGGCGCTTGTGGGTTTCGTGTGGACTTACTTTTGTCTTTTTTGCAATGCAGCGGCGCACTCCCACCAACTGCCGTCCTTCTATCCATTGAAGCGCGAACCAAAAGCCGCGGCTGCATAGATTTCTGCAATACATAAGCCGATTTCGGGCACCGCCTTCGCGGCGTAACATAAGGTCAGGGAGCAGGGCTCTCAGAGGAGAACGCAGATGAAGATCAGCGCACGGAATATTCTCGCCGGCAAGGTCGATAAGGTTATCAAAGGAGCGGTCAACGCCGAAATCGATCTCACTCTTGAAGGTGGCCTGACGGTTGTTGCCGTCATCACAAACGTGAGTGCCGATGCATTGGGGCTCAGCCCAGGAACGGCGGCCTACGCAATCATCAAGGCTTCCGAGGTAATTGTCGGCAAGGATATCCAAGCAGGGAAATTCAGCGCTCGCAATGTGTTGGACGGCGTGGTCGATAGTGTCGAAGACGGAGCGGTGAACAGCGATGTAATTATCCAATTGCCCGGCGGCTCAATGATCGCCGCTTCCATCACCAAGACCAGCGTTCATTCTCTCGGCCTCAAGAGCGGAGACAAAGTCAGCGCCATCATTAAGGCTTCCAATGTAATCGTTGGCGTGCAATAGTCGGGGCCTGGCAAATCGTAAAGCCACACTTCGTTCCACTCTCATCTAATCGGATGACAACTCAAATGTAGTGGGGTTGCGCTTTCTACTTACGCGTAACCCCGTCATGCGCTGGTTTCGCTAGCCGCGCAGGCTTGCCGGCGGATGGCTCACTGCCGAAAGCTCGTCGTACGCTGCCTGCGGCAACTCCAGCCCTGCCGCCGCAACGTTTTCTTCGATATGCGCAACCGAGGATGTTCCAGGAATCGGCAGAATCACCTTGGCCCTCTTGAGTAACCAGGCCAAAGCGACTTGCAGAGGAGTGGCATCGAGTTGTCTGGCGACTCTTTCTATCGCATCATCCGCTTTTCTTCCCTGACCGAGCGGGGCCCAGGGCAGGAAAGCGATGCCATTCTCCGCGCAATAATCGACGATGAAGTCAGACTCGCGGTCGGCAAAACTATAGCGATTCTGGACCGAGACGATGGGCACGATTTTGCGAGCGCGCTCAATGTGCTCGCGTGTGACATTGGAGAGGCCTACATGACGAATCTTGCCCTGCTCGCGCAGCCTGGCCAGCGTTTCAACCGATGCTTCGAATGAGACGGCATTGTCGGGCGCGTGGAGTTGGTAGATATCAATTCGGTCGAGGCGCAAACGCTTGAGGCTGCCCTCCAATGCTTCGGTCAGGTGTTTGGGACTGGCGTTGTGCGTCCATAGGTTGGGACCGGGGCGCTCCCATCCGCCCTTGGTCGCGATAACCAAATCGGTGGGGTATGGAAAGAGCGCCTTGGCGATCAACTCTTCCGAGATACCAGGTCCGTAGGAATCCGCTGTGTCGATAAGGTTAACGTCAAGTTCCAGGGCCCGCTTCACAGTTGCCATTGACGCCCCCTTGTCCGCTGGAGGGCCCCAGATGCCTGGGCCCGTAATGCGCATGGCTCCGTAGCCAAGTCGATTAACGGTGAGGTCGCCCCCGATCGTGATCGTGCCTGAGGCTGCAGCAGTGATAGCTTGGGTTTTGCTCATAAAGGTCTCTCCACAAATACAAGGTTGATCGTTCGGGTTGATGGTTCAAACACGTTACTGCGATCTCGTTTCATAGGGGGCAATCCGCTTTTAGAGCCCCTGCGGGAGCTGTGATGCATCCCAACCACCCCCAAGCGCCTTGACCAGTAGAACGCTGGCTTCGAAGCGTCGCTGCATGATCTCAATGTCGTTGCGCTGGTTTTGGAGCAGCGCTGTTTGCCAGGTAATCACCTGGAGATAGGTATCGACGCCATCCTCGTAGCGCGTATTGAACAGATCGAGCGATTGCTGCGCCGAGTCGGTTGCGTCGCGCTGTTGGCGCGCTTCAATTTCGAGGTTGTGCAACGCATTCAGACTGTCCTCAACCTGCTGGAATGCGGTGAGCGTGCTTTGGCGATAGGCCGCAACAGTGCCATCGTACTGCGCGAGGGCGATATCTGAGGTAGCGCGCCGTCGGCCGTGATCGAAGAGGGTTTGGGATAGTGAGGGGCCGACCGCAAAGAAGCGACTCGGCCACGAAAACCAGTTGATCGCAGATGTCCCGGCGAAGCCCGCCAATGCCGACAGTGACAGCGTGGGATAGTAAGCCGCCTGAGCGATGCCAATCTGCTCGTTGGCCGCCGCCATGCTTCGTTCTGCTGAGGCGATATCGGGGCGGCGTTCCAGTAACTGCGATGGAAGCATTCCCGGGACGGCGGGAATTGTCGGCGCGGCGACGGTGATCGGGTGGGGCGACAGAGTGAACACAGCCGGCGGTTTGCCGATGAGGACGGCGATTGCGTGTTCGTAACTGGCTCGCTGAATATCGACTTCTGTGGCCTGCACCTGCGCTTCCTGAAGCTGCGTCCGCGCCTGCGTTACGTCGGAAAGAGGCGATGCGCCTCCGTTGTAGCGGTCCTCGGTAAGCTGCAATGCGCTCTGGAAAGCCTTAACCGTGTCGTCGAGGAGCTTGTGCTGGGCATCGGCCGAGCGCAGATCGAAGTAGTCAACCGCCAGCTCGGCATGCAACGAGAGGCGCGAATTCTCAAGGTCGGCCGCCGAGGCCTGCGCCTGTTCTCGCGACTGGGCGACAGTGCGGCGGACGCGTCCCCAGAGGTCTATTTCGTAGTCAAGGTCAAACGGAAGAATAAAGTTACCCTCGCCATTGTTGGCCCCGGAGATATTGAGGTACGGCTGATGGTTGGAGTCTCGGACGGCTCCGACGCTGGGCGCGACACCGATCGTAGGCGCCTCAGACGCACGGTTGAAGCGGACAGCCGCGCGTGCAGCGCGAAAGTTCGCGTCCGCCTGTTTCAGCGTCTGGTTTGCCGGTTCGATCTGCGCCTCGAGCATGTTGAGCTGCGGGTCATTGAACAGCGTCCACCAGTCGCCCTTCAATTCCGCGTCGGTCGGCCGCGCCGGCTTCCAGCCATCTTCTGACTTGAAGTTTTCAGGAAGCGGCTCTTTGAACTCCGGCGCAAGTGGGGCTGAGGGGCGTGCATACTGCGGCCCGACCTGGCAGCCGGCAAGTGCGAGGCCAGTTCCCGCCGCGAGCAGAAAGGCCGTCCTGCGCCAAATGCGAGTCCCGATCATGATTGTCCTCGTGGGCCTGCCGCCTGCGGGTGCACCTGAACGCCGCTGGCCAACGAATCGGAAGGATCGAGGATAACTTCGTCGGCAGTCGTAAGGCCGGAAGTGATCTCCACGGAGTTCCCGAAGTCGTGGCCAATGGTGACTGGCATAAGTTGAACATGCTCGCCGCGGACGACACCGGCGCGAAGCCCTTCGGCGCGGAACAGCAGCGCGTTGGAAGGAATCGTAACGGTATTTCCAATCGCGGGTAAATGGAAGTGGACGAAGACAAAAGCCCCGGGACGCAAAACGCTCTTCGAGTTATCAACATCGACCTCGACATTGAGAGTGCGCGTCGAGTGGTCGATGGCGTTGGCATTTCGCACGATAGTGCCCGGAATCTTGCGGTCGGGATCGGAGTCCTGCGTCAGTATCGCGCTGTCGCCGTCATGAATGGAGTCTGAGTCGACTTCGGGAACGGCAACATATACGCGAAGCTTGCCGGTCGCATCCATGTGAAAGAGTTCGCGTGGATTGGTGGATCCGGAACCAGCATCGATGAGGTCGCCAATATCTGTGTTGCGCGCGGTAATGACACCGTCAAAAGGCGCGATGATGCGTTCGTAGCTCTGAAGTTGTTCAAGACGTCTTACATTGGCTCTGCTTGCGTCGACGGCGGCCTGCGCGGCGATGTAATTAGCGCGGGTCTGGTCGGCCTCCTGTTGCGAGACGGCATGCTTGGCCAGCAGAGCCTGCCACCGATTGCTGGTCACACCGGCGAGGTCCGCATTGGCCTGCATGCGCTCCAACTCGGCGCGCGACTGGTCGAGCTGCTGGTCGATCTCAGGCGTTTCGATTTCGGCGAGAAGATCGCCCTTGCGCACGTGCGCGCCAATGTCAAAGTACCACTTCTTCAGGTAGCCGTTGGTGCGCGAGTAGATGGGCGTATCGGTAAATGCCTGCACACTGCCGGGAAGCGCGAGATCGTCGGCTTTCGATCCCTCCACCGGATGCACCACCGTGACCGACTGAATGGAAGCGGCCTGGGTGGCGCGAGCTACTGCCGTCTCATTTGCTGCGCGCACATGCAGGCCCCAGGCAATTGCAGAGGCCAGCGCAACTGCGCAAAGGATGCCTATCGCAACGCGGCCTTTTAGAGGCTGAGCGTGCGCATCCCCACTCTCGGCTGCAACGCCAGAGGCGGATGCAACAGAAGGCGATGTGGTTTCCCCCTGCGGTTGCCCGCCGCTCACACCATCCTTTTCAATGGTCTCAATGCCAGTGCTCATGCATGCTCCTCCACGAGGCGATCCTTCATGCGTGCTCGCTCGTTCTTTTCGGCCCCATGAATCAATGCAAAGACGCTGGGTACAAAGAGCAGTGTCGCGACGGTTGCGCAAAGCAACCCGCCAATCACCGCACGCCCCAGCGGCGCATTCTGTTCGCCGCCGTCGCCCAGGCCAAGCGCCATCGGCACCATGCCGATGATCATGGCCAGCGCGGTCATAATTACTGGCCGGAATCGCGTGATCCCCGCTTCAACTGCCGCGCGAACGGCGTTTCCGTGCTCGTTGAGGCGAATGTTTGCGAATGAAACAACCAGGATGCTATTGGCTGTTGCAACGCCCATGCACATGATCGCGCCCATCAATGCGGGCACTGACAGCGTAGTGCGTGTGAGAAAGAGAAACAGCACAATCCCCCCCAGCGCGGCGGGCAGCGCCGTGATAATGATGAACGGATCGGTCCAGCTCTGGAAGTTGACCACGATAAGCAGGTAAACCAGGACGATGGAGAATACCAGGCCGCCCAACAGGTCGGTGTATGAGCTGCGCATCGTATCCACCTGGCCCTTCAGTGTTACGAAGGTGCCGCGAGGCAACGCCTCTGTATTGTCGTCGAGAATCTTCGTGATCTGCCGGCTCACTCCGCCCAGGTCGCGGTCCTGCACGTTCGCATACACATCGACAACGCGCCGGATGTTGTAGTGGTTCACTACCTCCATCTCATGCCCGCGTTCGACACTGGCAAGGTCGCTCAGGATTTCAGGATTCGCCGGTGCAGCAGCAGGCGCGCCGGTTCCAGGGGCGCTGCGCGTTGCGCGGTTGATGGGGATGTTCTTGAGGTCCTGCATGGTATCCATCTTGTACTGCGGTGTCTGTGCCACGATGTTGTAGGCCACCATGTTGTTCCAGTTGAGAAAAAACATGGGCGAGACCTGGAAGCTGCCACTCAGCGTGTTGAGCACGCTGGTGGAAACGTCCTGCTCCGTATATCCGCCCTGCGCGGCCTTGGTGCGGTCCACATCCACTTGAAGATTGGGGTAGTCGAACGGCTGCTGAATGCGCAGGTCGGTGAGACCGGGAACGTCGCGGAGTTGAGTGAGAAGCTTGTCTGCCTGGGCTTTGCTGGCGTTCGCATCATTCCCTTCAATCTGGACGTCGATGGGCGCGGGCAACCCAAAGTTGAGAATCTGCGTCGTGATATCGGCGGGCAGCGTGTAAAACGTGGCTGCGGGAAACATTCTGGGCAAATTGCGCCTGAGTGAGCGCACATAATTTGCTGTGGGGCCGTGGTTGGGCCTGAGCGTTACCAGAATGTCCCCATCGCCCGCGCCCAGTGTGCCATTGGTAAGGTGTTGCGTGTTCAGGGCGCTGTATGGCAGGCCGATGTTGTCGAGAATGTTGTCTATCTGCTCTGCCGGTATTTCAGTGCGGATCTCGCCCTCGACAAGGTCAAACAGCCGCGCGGTTTCTTCAATGCGCATTCCCGAAGGTCCGCGAACATGGAGGATGAACTGCCCGCTATCGGTCTGCGGGAAAAAGTCTTCGCCAAGGAACGGCAGGAGGACAAAAGCGGCGAGACAAAGCCCCAGGAATGAGGGAATGAAGACACGACGCCGGAAGACGAGCGACTGCAGCAGCGAATGGTACCGCTCGCGCACGCGCTCAAAACCCCGCTCAAACCCCTGCTGAAAACGCGCGAAGATTCCCTTTGCGGCGGTGGTGCCGTGCTCGTTGGCGCGCAACAGATACATTGCCAGCGTGGGCACGAGCGTGCGGCTCAGCAGGTAGCTGGCAAGCATCGCAAACACCACCGCCTCCGCCAGTGGAACAAAGAGGAATCGCGCAACTCCCCCAAGGAAAAACATGGGCAGAAAGACAATACAGATACAGAGTGTCGAGACCAGAGCCGGCACCGAAATCTGCGACGCACCCTCAACAATGGCATCGCGCAGGGCGTGACCTTGCTCCAGAAAGCGCTCAATGTTTTCGATGGTGACCGTAGCGTCGTCGACCAGAATACCCACAGCCAGCGCCAGGCCGCCGAGCGTCATGGTGTTGATAGTCTCGCCGATCAGGCCAAGGATAATGATCGATGACAGAATTGACAACGGAATGGAGATTGCGATGATTATCGTCGATCTCCAACTGCCCAGGAACACAAGGATCATCACCGCCGTGAGCGCGGCGGCAATCACGGCCTCGCGAATTACACCCTGCACAGCTGCGCGGACAAAGATGCTCTGGTCCGACAACGGTGTTATCTTCAACTGCGGCGGCACCGTGCTCGCCACGCGCGGCAAAATTCCGCGAATGCCCTTGACCACGTCCAACGTCGACGCATTGCCGCTCTTCAGAATTGAAATCAGCACGCCGCGATGGCCATCCTGCCGCACGATATTGGTCTGCACCTGGAAGCCGTCGCTTACGCTGGACACGTCGCGCAGATAAATCGTTGTGCCATTCACTTGTTTGATCGGGATGTTGGCAAGACCCTCGACGGTGCGCGGTGAGCCGTTTGTCCTCACGTCGTATTCCGACTGTCCGATCTTGATCGTGCCTGAGGGCATGACGACGCTCTGAAGCGCCAATGCGCTCAACACATCGCCCGGAGCAATGCCCTTGGATTGCATCGCCGCCTGATCCATGTTCACGCTGACCTGCCGCTGTTTGCCGCCGTAGGGTGACGGCACCACGGCGCCGGGGACAGTGATAAGTTGTGTGCGCACGAAGTTCGTTGCATAGTCATTCAGCTGCGCTTCCGACAGGCCCTCGCCTGAAATGCCGAGTTGCAGGATGGGAACGCTGGATGCCGAAAAATTGATAATCTGCGGGGGTAGTGTGCCGGGAGGAAGCTGCCGCAGCATAAACTGCGACGCCGCGGTCACCTGCGCGTTGGCCGTATCCAGCGACGCTCCGGGTTGCAGAAACACCTTCACGATCGCTTGGCCGTTGTATGTCGTCGACTCGATATGCTGGATGTTGTCGACCAGCGTGGTGAGAGCCTTCTCGTAGGGCGTTGTAAGGCGGCCTTCTACCTCTTCGGGATTGAGGCCGGTATATGTCCAGCCGATCGAAACGACCGGAATATTGATGTTGGGAAAGATATCGGTGGGAGTGCGCAGGATGACCACCGGCGCGGCAATGAGGATCAACAGCGCGAGAACGATAAAGGTGTACGGTCGGTTGAGAGCAAGCTTGACGATCCACATACGGTCCTTTTGCGCTCCTTGCGGCCGTGATCGCAGCCCAGCCAGCCCTGATTGGCATTGCGGCGCGACCGGTCCGGTCTATGCAGTTTTAATGCACGACCCATGCCATTTGGCTTCCCTTTTAGAATCAACAAATCCAGGGCACTAACCGGTCTGCCTTTTGCTTCTGGTGTCAAAGGGCCGACACCGACCGACGAATCGGGTCAAGGCAAGGGGCGATTGCGCGCCTCTCCTTTGTTCTCCAAATCGGCAATTGTGGCGCGTTGAAACTCCTCAAATGAATCGCAGTGTTTGCTTCAAAACGCTGAGCAGATGAGTTCAAACGGCCTCGCTAACACCACCCACCAATGCTCGAAAATCTGCATCTCCCGGTGCGAGGCAGTCCGATGGGAACCAAGAGTCCTTGGATCGTTGTTACGACCTTCCGATGAGAATGCCCGTAAGGAACACAAGTGCTCCACCGAGACCCACCTGAAGGCCGGCGGAGAGCACCGGCGTATCCATGAACTTGTGTCGCACCCATGTGATGACACCGAGTTCCACGAGAACAACGACCATTGCAATCCCCAAGGCAAGCTGAAACCCCGGAATAAGGAACGGGAGGGTATGACCAATGCCTCCCAGCGTTGTCATTGCGCCGCAAATCAGACCGCGTACCCACGGGTGTCCGCGCCCCGTCAGGCTCCCGTCATCCGACAACGCCTCCGCAAAGCCCATGCTGATACCCGCTCCCAGCGATGCGGCCATCCCAACCAGAAAAGCGTCCCAGCTGTTCATCGTAGCCATGGCCGCCGCAAATACCGGGGCCAAAGTTGAAACTGAGCCATCCATCAGTCCAGCCAGCCCGGGTTGAACGATTTGCAACACGAATAGCCGCCGGCGCGCCTTGTCCTCGTCCTCTTTCACGTCTCGACGCAGATTCTCTTCGGTCAGCTCCTGCGCGCGATCCTCGTGCGCGCGTTCCTCCTGCGCAAGGTCATCAAGAAGCTGACGGACGCTGGCGTCCTGGGCTCGCGCCGCGGCTTGTTCATAGAACCTGCGAGTTTCGACTTCAATCGCGCTTGCCTGTTTGCGAACTGTGTCGAGCCCCAATGGACGGATCAGCCAAACCGGCGTGCGCGGTACGAACCCCTTCACGTCCTGGCGGCGAATAAGGGGTATGTGGTCACCAAATTTCTGCCGATAGAGTTCGATCAGACGGCGGCGGTGTTCTGACTCTTCTTTTTGCATGCTTTCGAACACCGCGGCCGATCCGGCATAATCCTGGCGCAATCCTTCGAAAAAATCCGCATATACACGCTCGTCTTCTTCTTCCAGAGAGATAGCCAGAGCGAGAATCTCGCGCTCCGATAATTCCTTGAAGTTTTTCATAATCCTCCGAGCTTCTTATCTCAGCCCAGATCCACCCAGGGCATAGTTCCACGTGCCACGCGTCGATAAGAAAAAGCAATAATTGGCCATGCTGCGCACACCTCAGGCATAGCGGAAGAGCATCATGAATCCAAAATCCATATGGCTCTGCTGGTGGCAGTGGAAGAGCGTTGCGCCCGGATTCGCCGCGACGAAGTCGACCTCTGCTGTGCTGTTAGCGGGCACTACGACAACGTCCTTTCGCAGGCCAGACATGGGTTTTCCGTCGAGGCTTGTCACCTCGAAGGTGTGCCGGTGGAGATGGATGGGGTGATCGTCGGTGCTCTTGTTACGCATGACCAGACGGTAGCGCTTGCCCTCCTGCAGCATCACTGTGTCGGTCTTCGGATAGGACTTTCCGTTGATAGTCCAGTAATCGAATTCGCCGTGCCCGCGGAATTTTGATTCGAAGATCAGGGGAATCTGATGATCAGGCTGAACTGTCATCGTTTCGGGGTGGGCGAATGGTCGATAACTCCATAGCACCTCGGGCGGATCGATCCACTTCGGCTCTCCCTGCTGACCAGCGTATTCAACAACAATGCCCATGCCTGACTTACGAATGTCGTCGCGCGTTTCGCCGAAGATCCAGACGCCGGGATTCTTCATCTCGACAACGACATCCGCCCGTTCCGCCGGGGCCAGGCGAAGTGCGGAGATGCCGGCGGGAGTTGGGACTGGATTACCATCCATCGCGACCACTGTCATCTCGTGACCCGCGAGCGCGAGCCAGTGCGTTAAGGTAGCGCTGGCATTCACAATGCGGAAGATGACGCGCTGGTGCTGCTTGACCTCGATCGGAGCTCCTGCTCCAAGCACGCGGTCGTTAATAGTCGAAAAGTCGTAGGACGCGTCCATCGATGCGTCGGTAGCCGCGCCCATATAGGCATTCCAGTCATGGAGGGTAAGGAATATCTCCTGATCGTAGTTGCCGGGCTCGTTCTTTGGCTCAATGTAGAAGCAGCCGAACTGTCCTGTGTAGAGGCCTCTCTTCAAATCATGGCCGGCCATGGTGTGCGTGTGATACCAGCGCAAACCCGATGGTTGCGGCGTGAAGTGATAGCGCTGCTGCGCGCCAGGCGCGATCATCGGCGATCCCTCCTCCATGGCGCCGTCCTGGTCGGAGGGAATCCAGAGGCCATGCCAATGCACGATCTCCGGGATGTTGGTGCGATTCACCACGTCAATTGCGATCGGCTTGCCCTCGGGCCAGCGGATAAGCGGGCCGGGCACTTGGCCGTTGTAGGCGATCGTCTCAACGTGCTTGCCCGGTGCAATCTCCAGCTTCAGCGGAGCAATTTCCAGGTGCACGTCCGCCGGAGCTTGCGCCCATAGCCGGCGTTCCGCCGAAAGAGACAAACCCAAGACAGCCGTGGCCGCGGACTTCGCGAAGAATTCACGCCGGTTCATTGCCTTCCTCACTGCAGGCTTCCAGAGCTGCCTGCACGATGATGCGTCCAGTCAAAGCGTCTGCCTACAATTCCCTTTACGATCAGATGATCTGTGCCTGCGGTAGCTCCTACACCGACACCGAAGTTGATCTCCCAGTTCGGAGAGACATTCAGATCAACTGCCGGGAAGAACTGCTGCTGCTGATTGTGAAACGATTCAAAGCCGCGAAGCGATCCATAGTCCGCGTAGTATTCGAGGCCACCGGAGATGTACTTGTTAAAGTCATAACTGACCTTGGCATTCGGCGAGAATCCCACGCCCTGATTCACAGTCTGTCCGTGAAACGATCGTTCGAGCGCCGGGTTAACGGCGAAGTACCAGCGTCCAGCCGTCTTGTCCACGATGGGACGGATCTCCCAGGTCCAGGTGTCCGTCGAGAATTGGCGTCGTTGATACCCTACCTCGGTGGAAAGGCTTACACCCAGAGGCCAATGCCAGCTGTCGGGAACGCGAACACGGGGGCGGATGTGGTCACCGACCCATTGCCAGCCGTCGCCGTCGCGAGCGCTCGTGAAGATGTAGAAGCCTACTTCAGACCAGTTGTTGATGCCCTGTGTGATCTCCACCGTCTCGTGTTCCGCGTGATTGGTGGGATAGAGCCCATCGGCAGCATACTTCGAACCGGGAAGCGGCTTGGTCCCGTCCACGGTAAAGTTACTATGCAGCTCGAGCATTGTTGTTTTCGGCGCGACAGTGTCAGCACCGTATACCTGGATTTCGTAGTTATCCTGGGCAAGTGCCACGCGCCCGGGAAAGCTGCCAAATATTGCAGCTATGAATATCGGAAGACAAACTATAATTCCCCTACGCGGGCGGTCTGGAACGAATTGCCGATGCCTTGAAACGACAACTTTCACTGTTCATCCCCAAGGTGTGAACTTGATGGCTGCATCCACATCTCTGTAGGTTGAGATGTGGGCAATCTTCTCTTGGATTACAGTCGTTTCGCTTCATCACCAGAAAGACCTGAATAAGGCGATGGAGCAACGCGAACAAAACGACTAAGAAGAAGGGAGCCCTGCTCCACCAGGGGCGACGCCGTTCGATCCGTCTGTCTCGACCTCTTAATCGATTTGCAATACGGTAGGGCCTTGACCTACCCAACTTTCCGTCCACTCCAGCGAATTCATCTGGGATGCATTTCAGGGACCACGGGGCTCGAATTTGTCCTCGCCGCAATGGTGGATTTGGGTGGCGACACCAGAATCGGCAAGATCACGGATACCGCCATGATGCCTGCGATCACGTGGAGACCGCTTGTAAACGAGCCGCTGCTTTGTTGCATATGCGCGATCAGCAAAGGCCCAAATGCGCTCGCCGAGCCCCACGCGGTTAGCATAAGACCGTAGATGGGCCCAACATTCTTCGACCCGAAATAGTCGGCAGTGAAAGCCGGCATGGTGCCAAACCCGCCTCCGTAGCACATCAGGATGGTGAATGCCACAACTGTAAGAATCGCCGCCGAAGAGGTGCCTGGCAGTATCCAAAAGAGGCCGATTTGAATCAGGAACATCGTCACAAAGGTCCATCGCCTGGTGATTGCATCGGAGATCCAGGCCCAGAAAACTCGGCCTACAGCGTTGCCGATGCTGGCAACGCCGACCATTCCCGCTGCCACGACGGCGCTGACTTTTGCGATCTCCTGAAACATGGGCGATTCCTGCGAGATGATCGAGATGCCTGCCGAGGTATTCAGAAACAACAACGCCCATAACGCCCACCACTGCCACGTCTTCAAGGCGCCTCCGAGTGTGTAGTCCTTTGCCGCGCGCTGTTTAGTGTCGGTAGCACTTGGAGCCCAGCCCGCCGGCTTCCACCCTTCTGGCGGGTTTTGCATGAAGTAGCCGGTGCCCATGGTAAGCACGAGATACACCACGCCCAGCCAGGCGAATGTTTGCAAAACGCCTACACTCTGAATCAGGCGCGTAGCTACTGGGGCAAATACCAAAGCTCCGGCGCCAAACCCGCCAACGGCAATTCCGGTGATTAGACCTCGCCGATCAGGAAACCACTTCACCAGCACGGCTACGGGAACGATGTAACTGAATCCGACTCCGATTCCTCCAATTAGTCCGTAGCTCAGGTAGAGCCACCAGAGCTTGTAAGCAGAGAAGCTCGCCAGGAAGACACCCAAGCCATAGAGAAACCCGCCGGTGAGTGCGACAACGCGAGGTCCCTTTTTGTTCAGCCAAAGGCCGCCGAAGAAAGCTGACACGCCCAATACGAAAATGGAAATTGTAAAGGTGAGAGTCACTTCTTCGATGGACCAATGAAACTGCTTTGAGAGGGGGACTCTGAAAACGCTCCATGCATATACCGCTCCCAGAGCCATTTGCATTAGGAATCCCGCTCCCGCGATTCCCCACCGATTCGGATTTGTTGCTTTCTCTGTCATTTGCAGCTCCCACGTAAATTGATTTGATTTCCCAGCTTCTCTAAGAAGCGGTTAATGAGCGCGACACTCCTGCGCAGCTCTTTGTGACGGAATTGACTGAGAAGCGAGAACAGACCTGGCGGCTCGATGACTGGCTTCTCGTAGCATCCCAGTGTGTCACTTGCTGCCGTCGCAACACACTGGAGTACGTCAGGATTGATTGCGGCAAGCACTTTGCCGAGAATCATTGCGTTGCGGATGGCGCGGATGGATTCATCCGATTTTGCAGCATCGACCGCTGTTTCAATCAGCTTGTCGCTTGCGGAAAGCGCGCCGCGCAAAAGCTCGAAAACGCCATGGTCGTGTAGCTGTTGAAGCAACTCATACGAGTCGAGCAAGGCTTCTGCGTGCTTAAGCGGCGCTTGTTCGAGCCGCTTCCGCAACTCTTCGCGAGGATCGCGGGCCGGTAACTCTAGCGGGATTGGTCGAGCCATTTTCCTCTCCTTGTCAGCAGGCCTCGCTAGCGGACTTGTATCTGAACTAGTTGGTCGCCAGGTTGACGGTAATCCTTAAGCTTCCACTTCCGTTCCACCTCGACGCCGGTCTGCGGTGTCGGGTGTCCGTGCCGCGAGTTTGTCCGCGGCAGAGGGTCGTCGCCGATTTCTCCCAATACACGGAGTTGCACAGACGTTTCCTTATAAGCGGGGGTATGGGTCGCTTTGTCCGTATGACTGCTGGTTAGGCGGTTAACCGGCTCTTCGGTGGAGTTCATCGGCATGTAAAGCTGCGTTCCTTGCACTCTTGTCGTAACGACGGCCTGTGCGCGCACCTTGCCGTATCGCGAGGTTAATTGCACCCAGCTACCGGTCTGAATACCGCGCTCTCCCGCAAGCTCTGGCGATACCTCAATAAAGGTGCAAGGAGTCTTCTCGCGAATGCCCTCGGTGCGATAGGTCATGTTGCCTTCATGGAAGTGTTCAAGCAAACGGCCGTTGTTCAGGTGCAGGTCGTATTCGGCATTCTGTTGATCGGATGGTTCTGTCCAGGGAACCGGGTAGAAGGTAGCCTTGCCGCCAGGGAAATTGAATTCCCTGGTATAGAGCAATGGTTGATCGCTGCCATCCTCGGCCACTGGCCACTGCAATGTCTTATAACCTTCCAGGCGCTCGTAAGTGACGCCGGCCATCAAGGGTGTAAGTGCGGCGATCTCTTCGTAAATCTGAGAGGGGTGCTCGTACTTCCAGCCGGCGCCGAGTTGGTTGGCGATGTCCTGGATAATGATCCAGTCCGGACGGCTATCTCCGAGAGGCTCAAGAACCTGATAGAGACGCTGGATGCGTCGCTCGGTACTGGTGAAGGTTCCTTCCTTTTCCAAACTCGGAGCAGCCGGGAGAATAACATCGGCGAAGCGGCAGGTCTCGCTGAAGAAGATCTCCTGCATGACAAAGAAATCGAGCTTCGACAAAGCGTCGCTCACGTAGTTTGCGTTGGAATCGACAAGGCTCATCTCTTCGCCGAATACATACATTCCCTTCAGCTTGCCTTCGTGAATGGCATCGATCATCAGGTGGTTATCGAGCCCCGGTTTCGGCGGCAATTGAACATTCCACGCCTTCTCGAATTTGGCGCGAATCGCTGGATCGTCCACTTTCTGGTATCCGGTAAAGTAATTCGGCATCGCGCCGTGATCGCTGGCTCCCTGCACATTGTTGTGCCCACGCAAGGGATATGCGCCTGTTCCCGGCTTCATGTAGTTGCCGGTGGCGAGCAGGAGGTTGGAGATAGCGGTCGAGGTGTCAGAACCCATCGTGTGCTGCGTAACGCCCATCGCCCAGAGAACACAGACCCCTTTCGCCTCCGCGATCATATGGGCAACCTTTGTAAGTGTCTCGATCGAGAGGCCGCACCTCTGACTGGCCATTTCGAGCGTGAACGATTCCAAGCTCTTCTTGAATTCGTTGACCGCATTCACCCATTGATCGATGAATTTCCGGTCGGCAAGGCCGTTGTCGAGGATATATTTGGTCACCGCGGAAAGCCAGATGAGATCGGTGCCGGGCCGAGGACGGAAAAAGATGTCAGCGCGCTCCGCCATCTCGTGTTCGCGAAGATCGGCAACGATCAGTTTCTGGCCGTGCATTTTATGAGCGCGTTTGACCCGCGTTGCGATCACCGGATGGCTTTCAGCCGTATTACTGCCAACGATCAGCACCAGTCCCGCTTTCTCAATGTCCGTTATGGATCCTGAGTCGCCGCCATAGCCGACGGTCCGGAAAAGGCCCATGGTTGCCGGCGCCTGGCAGTAACGCGAACAGTTGTCCATATTGTTGGTGCCGATCACCGCTCGCGCCAATTTCTGCATCAGATAGCTCTCTTCATTCGTGCACTTCGAAGAAGAGATAAAAGCCAGCGAGTCGGGACCGGTAGCAGCCTTGATCTCGGTAAATCTGCGCGCCACCAGCGACAGGGCTTCATCCCACGAAGCTTCGCGGAAGATGTCTCCTTCACGTATGAGTGGCTTTGTCAGGCGGTCCTGACTGTTGACATACTCCCAGCCGAACTTCCCCTTAATGCAAGTCGAAACGCCATTCGCCGCGCCCTCGGCCGGCTCGACTTTTAGAATATGACGGTCTTTAGTCCAGATATCGAAGCTGCAACCGACTCCACAGTACGTACAGACGGTTTTGGTCTTCTTGATGCGCGACTCGCGCATGTCCGATTCCACTTCAGAAACTTTAAGAATGGAGCCGTATCCCATCTCAGGCTCGATACCCTTGACTACGTCGATCATGCCGTCGAGCGCGGGCTTCGACAGGGAGGTCATGTAGCCGGCCTCGCCAAGCATCGACCTTTCCATCAGCGCATTGCAGGGGCAAACAGTGACACAATGCCCGCATGACACACAACTCGACTCGCCGATCGGCGCGCCACCATCCCACAACACTCGTGGGTGCGGATCCTCCCAATTGATGCTCAGCGTCTCATTGACCTCGAGAGTCTGGCAGGCCTGCACACAGCGCCCGCAGAGAATGCATTGGTCGGGATCGTAGCGGTAGAAGGGATTGGACATATCCACTTCGAAAGGCTTCGGCTTATAAGGGATTTGCTGATGTTCAACCGCAAGCAACTTGGTGGTGTTATGAACGGTGCAGTTTCCGTTGTTGTTATCGCAAACCGTGCAATAGAGCATATGATTGCCGAGAATGCGGTCAAACGCTTCGCGTTGCGCCGCATCCGCGCGCGGCGAGGCCGTGACGACGGTCATGCCCTCTGCAGTTATCGTTCCGCAAGCTCTTACAAGTTTGCCGTCGACTTCAACCATGCACGTATCGCAGGATTGGATCGGTCCGAGCTGGGGGTGATAACAAACGTGAGGCACTTCGATTCCGCAACGGTTGATCAGGTCGATCAAGCGTTCTCCAGGCTGAATTGCCAGTGGCTTGCCATCAATGGTGACTGTCATAGCTGTCCACCCTCCGCAATTGATTTTCGATGGTATTCCATGGTGTGAGGGTCCGTAAAGTTAATTTGCGACGCACTCCGCAGTGGCAGTAGTCAGGCAGCATCTCGCGAACGAAATTCGGAGTTGTCCCATATCGAAGTCCATGATGTACACGCGAACGTCTTCGGCTGTGCCACAGTCGTCATGCCGAAAGCTTATTTCTCCTTCGGTTCCGGCCCGCCTCTGTACCGGTTCTCATTGTGTCATTAGCAGTTTCAAGGCCACTCAATTTGGCAGCTAACCCCTGCGTATAAAAGGGCTTTGCGGAAGGGTATGACCGATTGTGACGGCCCTCCGTCATCGGATGTCGAAGCTCTGACAGCAGTCGGGAGCATCTTGCAAGCAATACGCTCGATCTCGCTGATTCTGAATCGCTCCGAATTCAGCTGGGATGGCGAGAGACGTGCAACACATAGTTGCGGATTGATCACCTGCAGCTGCGAATCGACAAGAAAGCAAGAAGGAGAATACGTCATGCCAGTAACACTACTCGACAAACTCACTGCTCAAGTCGGCTTCATCGGCCTTGGGCTCATGGGTAGCCGGCTCACGCGGCGCTTAGATTCATTCGGATGGCGGGTTCGAGCATGGAACCGCACTCCAAAGCATGCGGATGAACTGAACAAGTGGGGGATAGCCATTGCACCGTCAATTGCGGACCTCACAGCAGAATCCGATGTAATTCTCTCTTCCTTGGCGAACGATGCGGCCGTACTGTCCGTCTACCTCGACACCGATGGCGTGTTTTCTACGGCAACTCCAGGGACCATCATCCTCGAAATGAGTACGATCTCGCCAGAGCTATCGCGCCGCCTGCATCAGGAAGCCCGCACAAGAGGCATCAAGTTTCTCGATGTGGCCATCTCTGGATCGACGCCGGCAGTGGAGGCCGGAACGATTACGCTACTCGCTGGAGGTGAAAAAGAGACTTTTGAGCAATGTGTCCCTATCTTCGATTCGATCGCCCGGCAGTGGTTCTTGATCGGGCCCGGGTCTTCGGGCGTTCAAATGAAATTGGTCGTCAACCTTCTCCTGGGGCTCGACATGCAGGCAATCGCAGAAGCTGTCTCGCTTGGAGAGCACCTTCAGATCGATCGAAATGTTCTGCTGCGGGTCTTATCCAAGACGGCTGTGATCGCTCCCGCGATTGTTGGGAAGCTCCAGAAGATAAAGGCAAATGACTACTCTCCGGAGTTTCCACTTCGGCTGATGAGCAAAGACATGGATCTGGTAATGGATGCTGCGAGGGCGTCTGGCGCCGATTTGCCTGCGGCCTCTGTTGCTCAATCCACACTTGCATCCAATGTCCGCACTAATGGCGATCTGGACCTCTCCGCCATAACTCCGTATGTGGTCGGTCAAAGGCCGAGGCTCGATAATCCGCAAGTATCAGACGCCTCGTCAACTAAGCGGAGCCCCGGCAAGACATCCCCAAGCGCTCCTATCGTTGCCAACTCGGAAACTGTTCACTAAACATGAAGGTGTGTCGATTCGAGTCGTTTGAGACGTTTGGTCAATTAAATGGATGCTGCCCTTTTGGAGAATTCTGTGGACCTGAAGCTCACTGATAAAGTCGTGCTCGTAACCGGATCAACGGCAGGAATTGGATTTGCGACTGCCCGAGCGCTTGCTGCCGAAGGCGCCCATGTCTATGTGAACGGACGCACGCAGGAGCGCGTGGATGCGGCGGTCGGGGCGATCCGGACGCAAGCAGCAACGGTTAAAGTCGATGGCATCGTCGCGGACTTTTCCAGTTCAGCTGGAGCCGAGATTGTGATTGCGAAACTTCCTGAGGTGGACGTTTTGGTCAACAATGTAGGTATCTTCGAGCCGAAGCCGTTTGTCGAGATTCCCGATGCGGACTGGTACCGCTTCTTCGAGATCAACGTCATGAGTGGAGTGCGGCTCACGCAACATTACCTTCCGGGAATGCTGAAGAAGAACTGGGGGCGCATTCTTTTCATTTCGAGCGAGTCGGCGGTGCAGATTCCGCCAGAGATGGTGCACTACGGGATGACCAAGACGGCGCAGGTGGCTGTGGCGCGGGGCATTGCGGAGTCTGTGGCTGGGACCGGCGTGACGGTCAACAGCGTTCTTCCTGGACCGACCGAGTCGGAGGGTGTGGTCAACTTCGTCGAGGCGATGGCGAAACAGCAGAACAAGTCAAAGCAAGTGATTGAGAAGGAGTTCTTCGAGCATGTGCGGCCCTCGTCACTACTGAAGCGTTTTGCCACTGTAGATGAGGTTGCGGCTATGGTGACTTACCTGGCCAGCGAGCTTTCCTCGGCCACCAATGGCGCCGCAGTGCGGGTAGACGGTGGCGTGGTGAAGGCAATTCTCTGAGATGAGGAAACGACAATTTCCTGAAGGGGGCTTTTGATGGATCGAAGAGATTTCTTAAAGACGGCCACAGTTGCTGCCGCAGGATCAGTTGCGTCTGCGGGCACACAAAGCGCTCAGCCCTCTCCTGCCATCCAGCGGCCTGAGTCTCCTAACATGATTTATCGCGAACTTGGCAGCACGGGCGAACGTGTCTCTGCGATCGGCATGGGTGGTTACCACATCGGCAAGCAGCGTGACCCGGCCGAGAGCATTGGCTTGCTTCGCAGCGCAATCGATCGCGGCATTACATTCATGGATAACTGCTGGGACTACAACGGCGGCATCAGCGAGGTAAGGATGGGCCAGGCGCTACGCGATGGTTACAGGCAAAAGGTGTTCCTTATGACAAAGATCGACGGCAGGGATAAGCAC
>Ga0182015_10002384_pt1 | contig 22809 bp, 24 predicted proteins | sample 712P3MmetaG_FD_120478 | JGI IMG/M metagenome (GOLD analysis project Ga0182015, IMG submission 120478) | Permafrost microbial communities from Stordalen Mire, Sweden - 712P3M metaG | ecosystem: Environmental > Terrestrial > Soil > Wetlands > Permafrost | place: Sweden: Stordalen | collected...
AGCGCGCGCGGGCGACTGCTGAAATGGTCCTGCGCGAAGCCGAGCAGAAGGCGCTCCGCGTCCGCGAGGGTGCCGACGCGTACGCGGCTGCCGTCCTGACCGACCTCGACCTGCGGCTCAGCGGTGCACTGGGCTCGGTGAAAAAGGGCATCGAGGCCCTGACCGCGGCGAAGACCGCCGCGGTACCGTCCGCATCCGCGTCAGGTTCGCTTGCCGACGCCGCGGCAAAATCCAAGCGCGCCGCGTTCGACGCGCAAAACGAGCACGAGACCGCCGAACTCGAATCCGTCTAAGGGAAGAAGCCTTTTCATAACCGCACGTCCAACCCCGGAAACCCGGCCAGGGGGCGGGATCGATGAAAGCTGTCGTACTCACCAAGCCGCGCGAGATTTGCATCGAAGCGATCGACGAGCCGACGCTCCAAGCTCCGACCGACGTGCTTCTCAGGCTGACATCGACCGCCATCTGCGGTACCGACTTGCACATGTACGAAGGGCGGCTGGGCGGCGGCGAACGGCTGGTCATCGGACACGAGCCGCTCGGCGTCGTCGAGCAGGTCGGGAACGCCGTCGTAAACGTGCGCGTCGGCGATCGCGTTACCGTACCGACGCACATCTGTTGCGGCTTCTGCCCGAACTGCGTGCACGGCTTCTCGGGCGCGTGTCTGACGAACAACCCCGGGAAATGGGGCGCAGCATACGGCTACCCCGGCATGGGCGGCTACACGGGTGCGCAGACCGAGCTTCTGCGTGTCCCGTTCGGGGACGCCAATTGTTTGCGGCTGCCCGGTGAGCCCGGCGACCGCTGGGAACACGACTTCGTGATGCTCGCCGACGCTCTGCCGACGGCTTTTCACGCCACAGAGTTCACCCGGATCGCCCCAGGCGACATCGTCGTGATATACGGTGCCGGCGCGATCGGGCTTTTGGCGACGATGTGCGCGTTCATGCGGGGCGCGGTCCAGGTCTTCGTCGTGGATGCGATTCCTGAGCGGCTCGATAAGGCTGGGGAACTCGGCGCGCAGCCGATCGATATGCGGCAAGGCGATGCGGCAGGCCGGATTCTGGAGCAGATTGCGCGGGAGCGAAGCGGGGTCGCGTGGCGCGGCGAGGAGGCGAACCTGGGTGCGACGGTAGGAATCGACGCGATCGGATTTCAAGCCCGAGATCCGCACGAGTACGCCGTCGAGAAACCGGCGACCGTCATCCACGATCTCGCGCGCATCATCGCGCCGAACGGCCGGCTGGGCATCATCGGTGTCTTCCTCGACAGCGACCCGAAAGCTCCCGACGAGGCCGCCCGGCGCGGCGACTACCCGATCCCCTGGGGGACACTTTTCAAGAAAGGCGTCACCGTCGGGATGGGTCGCGATCACGACAAACGCTACAACGATCATCTGCGCGACGCCATCGTGTGCGGACGGCTCAAGCCCGGCGCCGTCGTCTCACATCGAGTCCCTCTTCGTGACGCCGCTGACGCATTCGCCAAATTTGATGCCCGGAGCGACGGCTATATCAAAGTCGTCCTCGAACCGGAAGCAACGTAGGTTCGAGCACGGATTACCGATCGGCTGTCCCGCATCGCGGCAGACCTTCGTGAACGGGATGAAAAACAAATGACCGTAGCAAGGCCGGGTTCGAATCTCGGCCGGCATGTGTTTGGAGTGGCGGCTTTGGCCTTTGGCCTCATCACGCTGGCCTGGCCCGACGTCGACGACTGGCTTCAACTGCATTCCGTTTGGAACGCTCAAGATGGCCGGATCTTTGTCTACGCCGCAGGCGCTGCCCAGATCTTCGGCGGCGCTGCGATTCAGTTCCGTCGGACCGCGAAAACGGGCGCGGTCGTCCTTGGTGCGGTGTACCTTATCTTCGCCTTGCTGTGCGTGCCGCGAATCGTCGCCAAACCGCAGACGTACGATCGCTGGGGCAACTTCTTCGAGCAGCTCTCTCTCGTGACCGGAGCGGCGATCGTGTACGCGCGCTTGTCATCGGCATGGGCACCGGAAACGTTGAATCGGATCGGCCGCATTCTTTTGGGCACCTGCGCCGCTTCCTTTACCATCGAACAGGCGATGTATCTCGACGCTACCGCTCATCTTGTTCCGAAGTGGCTTCCGCCAAGTCAGATGTTTTGGGCGGTAACGACGACTGTTGCGTTTGCGCTCGCGGTCGTGGCTCTGCTTACGAATCGCATGGCGCTTCTCGCGACTCGCCTGCTGACCATGATGCTCGTGATCTTTGGGCTGCTCGTGTGGGTACCGTTGCTTCTTTCGGATCCCCACAGTCATGCGAATTGGAGCGAAACCGTCGAGACCTTCGCGATCGCCGGAGCAGCATGGATTCTGGCCGATCTCCTCGGCGAGCATCGGTGAACCGGCGAAGAGAAGATTACGGCGTTGACGGCAGCGTAGGTGCGAAACCGAGGTTCTTCACCAGAAAAGCGAAGCGGTCGGCCGCGTCGTCGATGATCTTGTCGGTCGGACGACCGCTGCCATGTCCGCCTTTCGATTCGACCCGTAACAGAATCGGCGCATCGCCGGCTTGCGCGTGCTGCATCAGCGCGGCGAACTTGAAGGAATGGGCGGGGAAGACGCGGTCGTCGTGGTCGGCCGTCATCACCAGCGTCGGCGGATAGTGCGTGCCGTCCTTGACGTTGTGGTCCGGTGAGTAGGCGTACAGCCACGCGAAGGCCGCCGCTGACTCCGTGCTGGATCCGTACTCCGGAATCCATGCCTTGCCGACGGTAAAGTCTTGATAGCGCAGCATGTCGAGCACGCCGACCTCGGGGATCGCTGCCCCAAAGAGGTCGGGGCGCTGCAGCTCCGCTGCGGCCACGAGCGTCCCGCCGTTCGAACCGCCGTTGATCGCCAGCCGGGGCGTCGAGGTGAACTTCCGGTCGATCAGCAGCTGTGCGGCGGCGATGAAGTCGTCGAAGACGTGCTGCTTGTTGCCCAGTTTGCCGGCGTCGTGCCAGGCTTCACCATATTCGCCGCCCCCGCGCAGCGTCGCTACCGCGTAGGCGCCGCCCATCTGCAGCCACACCGCCACGCTGGACGAGAAATACGGCGTGAGCGAGATATCGAAGCCGCCGTATCCGTACAGGATGGTCGGCGTCGATCCGTCGAGCACGATGTCTTTCCGATGCGTGACGAACACGGGCACGCGCGTTCCGTCCTTCGAGGTTGCGAAAATCTGCTCGGTGACAAACGGAGCGGCATCGAAAGCGACTTTGGGTTTGATCGCGACGGTGCTGTTCCCAGTCCGGGTGTCGTAGCGATAGATCGTGCTCGGATAGGTGAACGACGCAAATGAGTAATAGGCGAAGCGGTCAGCCCGATGCGCGCCGGGAAGCCCACCGCTCCCGATGCCGGGAAGATCGATCGTGCCTGCGGGCCGTCCCTTCAGATCGAAGATCTTGACCACCGAGTGGGCATCGTGGAGATATCCGACGTAGAACCGGTTGCCGATCAGCGACACGCCTTCGAGGGTGTCGGCGCTCTGCGGAACGATGTCGTGCAGCGCGTGCGTGGGATCGGTTACGTCCACGTAGGCGAGCCGGCTGCGGGGCGCGTTGCGGTTCGTCTGGATGTAGAGACGGTTCCCGTCGTCGCCGACGGCCGTGTACTGGGTGACTAGGTCGAGCGGAAAGATCTCGCGGAAAGCGCCGGCGGGTTCGCCGCCGCGTTTCCAGGCCAGGCTGTTGCTGCTGATCTTGGCGCGCATGAAGAAGAAGTACTTTTGGTCGTCGGTGCTGTCCGCGCCGACGAATTCGTCGGGGTGCTTCGGCGCGGCGTAGACGAGCCGATCCGCCGATTGCGGCGTGCGCAGCCGATGGTAGTAGAGTTTCTGCAGGCCCACCGCGCTCAGGGTGGCGTTCGCCGCCGTCGGCTTGTCGTACGCGGCGTAGTAGAAGCCTGCGTCATCGACCCAGGTCGCGCTGGTAAACTTCGTCCATTCCAGAACGTCGGGAAGATCGCGCCCGCTGGCCACCTCCTTGACGTGCCAGGTTTGCCAATCGGAGCCGGACGATTGCGTCGCGTAGGCCAGGTAGCGACCGTCCCGTGTGAACGGCTCGCCGGCGAGTGCGACGGTGCCGTCGGCCGCGAGGCGGTTGGGATCGATCAGGACCCGTGGCGTTCCCATTTCGCCGTCGCGAACGTACAGCACGCTCTGATTCTGCAGGCCGCTATTGCGGGTGAAGAACCACCAGCGGCCCTCATGGAACGGCGCGCTGACTTTTTCGTAGTTGATGACGTTGCGGTATGCGTTGCGGATCGCCGCGCGCTGCGGGATGGCGTCCAAATAAGCGCGGGTCAAGTCGCCCTCAGCATTGACCCAGGCGGTCGTCTGCGCTGAATCGACGTCTTCCATCCAGCGGTACGGGTCGGCCACGGTGGTCCCGAAGTAGGTGTCGGTGACGGTTCCACGCGGTGCGTCCGGATAGTGCAGTGCCGCCGCTGCCGCGGGTACGGCGATGAGGACGGCAGCGATGGCGAGGGCGATGCGGCGCGGCAAAACGATGTCTCCTAATTCTTTCCGAGATATGCGCGCATCACGGCGAACGGCGGAAGCGGGCGGATCAGACCGGCGGTGCCTGAACGCCGTGCGCGAAGGCTTCGAGCCGAGCTCGATCGATCGAGCGCACGCGCCCGCGATCGAGTTCGACGGCGGCCGCGTTCTTCAACCGAATCAGCGCTCGCGCGGCCATGTCGCGCACGGTCCCGGCCGCCGCCGCGATCTGCGCTTGGGAGAGGTTTTCGACGCCGGGCAAACCCGGCGCCATGCCGGTCGTTGCCGGGGCGTACGACATCAGGAACTTCGCCACGCGCTGGAGGACGTGCGCGAAGGCGAGGTCGGCGATCGTGTCGATCGAGCGGCGGCGTGCCTGCGACGCCGCGGCCAGAAAGCCGAGCGCGAGCTCGGCGTCGTTGCGGACGGCATGCAGAACCGCCTCGGTCGGCACCAAAGTGAGGCTGCAATCGGTCAGCGCTTCCGCGCGCGTCGTCGCGCCGCCGCCGTCGAACGTGCCGGACTCGTTGATCGGATCGTGCGTCAGGCGCTCGCCGAGCGCGTGCGTTTTGCCGTCCGGCGAGAGCAGCGTGTAAACGACCTTTCCGCTGCGCACGAACCCCAAGTACGGCCACAGCTCGCCCTCGTCGAAGATCGTCTCGCCGGTTCGGTAGGATCGCTCGGTCGCCACCGTCGCCAGCTCTTGGATCGTCGATGCCTTGGCGCTCGCAAACGGCGCGCAGTGCGACAGAAAGGTCGCGGTGTCGGCGCGGTCGTCGATCCGCTCCAGGCGAATCGTCCAGCGGCCGCTGCCGAGATTGCGGGCATCCCATGAGAACCGACCGGGCCGATACTGCCCGAACTCGTTCCGCAGCGAGCGCGGATCGCTCTCCTCGTTCAGCTCGAGGATTCCGCCGACCGGCAACTTGTCGAAAGCCTCGAAGATCCGCGCGCTACGGTTTTGGGCAGGCAGCGTGCGCGCGTCAATCGTGACAGCCGGCGCGCGGAGGGTGGGCATCGGTTGCTGGGATGCTCCGCAGGGGGCACTTTCCCTGCGGCGGAACCGCGCCGGGTGCCTTTGCAGCGCCGTTGGGCCGCGCGTGCGCTCGACATTGCGGCGGTCGTCGTCGTCGTAGCCGCGGTGGCCCGTTTCGCCGTCCTGCCGCGCCTGCACGCCGCCGCGATCAGCGCGCCGGCGCTGACCCTGGCGTCGTTGGACGGGCCGCCCTTCGCGGTGGCTGCTCACCATCAGCGGGTCGTCTTCCTCGACTTTTGGGCGACTTGGTGCGATCCGTGCCGCGATTCGATCCCGCTGGTCCAGCGCTTTCGTCGCGATCATCCCGGCGTCGAGGTCATCTCGGTCGACGTCGGCGAGCCGGCGGCGCTGGTCCGACCGTTCGCGTCACGCTTCGGCATGCGGGGGGTCGTGCTCGACCCCGATGAGACCGCCGCGCACGCGTTCGGCGTCAGCGGCTTTCCGACCCTGGTGGCGATCGATCCGCAGGCCCACGTCCACGTGATCGGCATCGGTTTCGATCCGGCGATCGAGCGCGCGATGAGCGCAGCCGTCGCGCGTTACGCTAGCGGCCCGTGAAGTTCGGTGCGCGCTTGTCGAGAAATGCACGCGTTCCTTCCCGAAAATCGTCGGTCGCGACGGCTGCGCCGAAGCGAAACGCTTCGAGCGCCAGACCGTCGGCAAGCGACAGCGCCGCACCGTCGATGATCGCACGTTTTGCGGCGGCGACTGCGAAGGATCCCTTGGCGGCGATCAGCGCGGCGACGCGATGTGCTTCGTCGAGCAGCGCCTCCGGAGCGGTGACGCGTTGCACCAGGCCGATGCGGAGCGCTTCTTGTGCGTCGATCATCTCGCCGGTGAGGCAGAGGTACATCGCCCAACCCTCGCCGACGAGGCGCGTCAGGCGCTGGGTTCCACCGTAACCGGGAAGCGCCCCGAGGTTGACCTCCGGTTGACCGAAACGCGCGTTCGCGGCCGCGATGCGCACGTCGCAGGCCATCGCGAGCTCGCAGCCCCCGCCCAGCGCAAATCCGTTGACCGCGGCGATCACCGGCACGCGCAAGCGTTCCAGCGATGTGGTGAGGGCCTGCCCGCGACGGGCCTGCTCCTCACCCGCGCGGGCGCCGCCCAGCGCGTTGAGCTCCGCGATATCGGCGCCGGCCGCGAAGGCCTTGGCTCCCGCTCCGGTCAGAATGACCGCTCGCAAGCTGTCGTCGGCATCGAAGCCCGCGATCGCTTCGCGCAGTTCCGCCAGCATCTGAAGGTTAAGAGCATTTAAGACATCGGGCCGGTTGAGCGTGACGACGGCGACGGCTCCGGCGCGCTCGACGATGAGGGTTTGCACGGGGCGCTGCCTACGTCGGGGTTTCGGGAACGCCCTTCCCTCTGCTATGGTTGTACGGATATGCGTACAGCCTACCATCAGGCGCTCGACAACACCCGGCTCGACGTCGTTCGTCTCGGTGCCCTCGTCTCCGACGCCATCCGCACGTCGACCCAGGCCCTGGAACGGCGCGACGTCGTCCTGGCCGGGCGCGTCGTCGCCGGCGACGACGAAGTCGACGACATGCGGCGCAGCGTGGAGGCGACCTGCATCGAGCTGATCTGGAAGCAGCAGCCGGTTGCCGGCGATCTGCGCGCCATTGCCGGAATGCTGCAGATCGTTACCGACCTCGAGCGGATCGGCGACTACGCTGTCGACATCGCGAAAAATGCGATCAAGCTCGCCGACGTCGCGGTGCGCCCGGCCAGCGTGGAGATCGGACGGATCGCGAGTCTCGCTTACGAGATGCTCATCGACGTGATGCGTGCTTACAGTGAAGGCGACAGCGTCCTGGCCGACGCGGTGATCGAACGCGACGACGAAGTCGACAAGCTGTACCACAGCAGCCTCGAGGCGCTGCAGGCCGAGATGCAGCGCGATCCCGGCACGGTGCCGGCCGCAACGCTGCTGCTGTTCGTTGTCTCGATCATCGAGCGCGTCGGTGACCGGGCGCAAAACATCGCCTGGCACACGAAGGACATCTACGGATGATCCGCTGGTTCGCCGCCGCGGCGCTCGTACTGACCTTGATCGCACCGGCCGCGGCGGCCGACACGACCGTACGGTTGACCCTCGATGGGCGTCCGGTCGACCGGGCCGGCGGCAGTGCCGTCCTGCGAGGCGGAGTCGTGTACGGCGACGTGATCGATTTGGTCAAATCGTTCAACGGCATACTGACCTTTCAAGGCCGGGCGATCGTCGTCACGGTCAACGGCGTCAACGCGACGTTCACCGCCGGCAGCCGCACCGCGAAGCTCGGCCTCGGTTCGCTCGTGATGCCCGGCCCTGCGTTTCTGCGCAACGGCGACCTCTTCGTACCGTTGGATACCTTCATTCTCCGGGTGGCGAACGCGAAGCTGCGGGTAAGTCCCGACAAGAAGCGCGCCGACATCTACGTCAACGCCAGCCCGCTGAGTTGATCGCGAACGCCGCGCCGATCGCGCGCGAGGCGCTCGCGCTCGCGCCGGGGCTGATCTACGCCAACCACGCGGCCGTCGGCGTCCTGCCGCGCGCGACGCGCGACGCACTGCATGCGATGATCGACGACCAGGCCCGACTCGGGGTCCTGGGCGTCGGCCCGCGCGAGGCGTCCTTACCTGCCTACCGGCGCCGGATCGGTGCGTTCGTCGGCGGGCGCGGTGAGGAGATCGCGCTGCTGCGAAACACCGGCGACGGCGCGACGATCATCGCCCAGGGGCTAGCGCTGGGTCCGGGCGACGAGATCATCACCTGCGCGAACGAATTCGGCGCCAACGCCTATCCGTGGCTGGTGCTGCGCGAACGCGGCGTGCACGTGCGCCTGCTCGACGCGCCGCGCGAGCGGATGACGCCCGACGCGCTGCGCGCTGCGATGGGGCCGAACACCAAGCTCGTCAGCGTGTCGTGGGTGTCGTTCGACGACGGATACCGCCACGATCTCGCGGCCTTGGCCGAAGTCACGCACGCCGCCGGCGCGCTGTTCGTGGTGGACGCGATTCAGGGTCTCGGCGCGTTTCCGCTCGACGTAAAAACAACCGGCATCGACGCGCTCTACTCCGGCGGCGCGAAGTGGCTGCTCGGACTGCAGGGCGTCAGCTTCTTGTGGCTGCGCGCGGACCTGCTCGACCGGATCGCGCTGCGTCTCCCCGGCTGGCGCTCGGTGGCCGACATCTGGAACTTTCTCGACTACGATCAGCCGGCGGCGCCGAATGCCTCGCGTTTCGAGGGCGGGACGCCGAACATCATCGGTGCGCTGTCTTTGACGACGTCGATGGACGTGCTCCAAAGCGCCGGCATCGAGCGGGTCGGCGCGCATGTCCTCGCGCTGACCGACCATTTGTGCGACGGGTTGGCTGCGCGTGGCTACGCGCTCAATACCGACCGCACGAGCGACGCCGTCAAATCAGGGATCGTGCGCTTCCGTCGCGACGACGTCGATCCGCTGGCGCTCGGGAAACGCCTCGGCGAGGCGCAGATCTGCGTCACCTATCGTGCCAACGGCATCCGTGTGTCGCCGCACGGCTACAACACTCACGACGAAATCGACGCGATTCTCGACGCGCTATCCTAGCATCCGGAGGTTAGGCCGTGCCTGCGACGGTTCGCGCAGCGCGTCCAGCGCTTCGTCGAGGGCCGCCTCTAACGAGAGCGTTGCCCCCTCGGCGGCGAACCGGGTGCGCTCGGACTCCGGCAGATTGGCGAGCAGCTCGTGGAGCCGCTGCTGCGTGACGCGCTCGGTATATTCGGGCTCAAATCCCATGGCGGCATAGTTCGCCGCGGCGTATCCTTCTAGACGGGCTGCGGGGGCCAACCGCTCCTCGAGGGCGAGCAAAGCGGCGGTTTGCTGAATCGCGATCGTAACGAAGAGCCGCTCGGCGCTGCTTTCTTTGCCGAGCCGGAGTGCTTCGACGGTAAATGCGAACGCTTCGGAAAACCGGTCTTCCGCCAAGCAATACGCGGAGGCGTTGACCAAGACATTCGAGAGCGCTTCCGGCGAGTGTTTGCGTCGCTGGGCCGGCAGCGCATCCGCGATCATCTCGATGGCGCGTGCGGTATTCCCGTGCTGATGTTCGAACTCGGCGAAGTTGATCACGATGTTGCGCGCCGCATTCTCGTTTGCGTAGAGCCGGCACAGACGCTGCATCTCGGTAAAGTCGCGTGCGGCTCCGGCGAGATCGCCGCTCATCCCCGCCAGCAGGCCGCGGGCCTGCAGAAACTGCAAGCGGCGCCGCGGCGTCTCCACCTTCTCGAGCAGCGCCTCGGCCTCAGTGATCACCGTCGCCGCCGCATCGAGCGAGGTCGAGCGGCGCAAAAGTGACATCTGACGCAGCAGCGCTTCAAAGATCACGACCGGATCGTTCGTGCTCCTGGCCGTCAGCATGCCACCCTGGCTGACCTCACGCGCGCGTTCGCTGCGGCCGGTGGCCGCCAGCGTCGTCGCCAACCGCATCGCCAGCTGGGCCCGCAGCCGAAGATCGTCGGCGTCGACGACCTCGAGAAAGCGTTCGTACCACTGGGCGAGCTCCGTACTCTGCAGCACGTCGTCGTAGATCGCCAAGGCGATCTCCGCACCGATTGTCGCGTTGCCTCCGTTCAGCGCGTAGGTCACGGCCGCGCGCACATTTTCGAGTTCCGTATCGATGAAGGCAAATGGCTCGGCGGAGGTCATCGCTTGGAAAGACTCCGCCGCGCGCATCAGGAGTTCGTGGATGTAGGCCAAGTGACGCTCGAAGAGCCGTTTGCTCTCATCGGCCTCGGAAAGCTTTTCCAGCGCGTACGCACGGGTCGATTCCAGCAGCCGATAGCGCGTCGCAGGGCCGCTGAGTTCGGCGACGACGAGCGATTTGTCCACCAGCGAAGCGAGCACGTCGAAGAGCTCGAGTTCGTCGAAGGTCGCATCGGTGCACACGGCACTCGCTCCTTCGAGACTGAAGCCGTCGACGAACACCCCGACCCGACGGAAGAGCGCGCGTTCCCGCGCGTCGAGGAGTTCGTAGCTCCAGTCGATCAGGGCGCGCAGCGTCTGCTGACGCGGCAATGCGGTCCGGCTGCCGCCGGTGAGGATCCGGAAGCGCTCGTCGAGCCGGCGCTGCAGCTGCTGCGGGCTGAGCATGCGCACCCGCGCGGCAGCGAGTTCGATCGCGAACGCGATGCCGTCGAGCCTGCGGCAGATGTCGGCGACCGCCGGCGCGTTCTCGTCGGTCAGCGCGAACTGCTGGTCGGCGGCTTCAGCCCGTTCGACGAACAGCGCGATCGCGCCGTACCGGCGGAGGTCCGCCGTTGCGAGCCCGACGGCACCGGCCGCATCGGGGACGCTCAGCGAGGGCATGCGATACGTCGCTTCGCCCGCGATGCCCAGACCCTGCCGGCTCGAGGCTAAGACGACCACGTTGGGACAGCCGCGTACCAGCGCGTCGACGACCCGGGCCGTCGATTCGACGAGGTGCTCGCAATTGTCGAGAATCAGCAGCAGCTGCTTGGCCTTGAGCTTGGCGACCAGGGCGTCGAGCGGAACGCCGGCGGGAAGTTCGACGCCGATCGCCGATGCGATCGCACTTGGGATGACGGAGCCGTCGGCCAACGGCGCGAGCTCGACGAACCATGCGCCGTCGCCGGAGCCGTCGAGCAGGTTCGCCCCGACCTGCAGCGACGCACGCGTCTTTCCGACCCCGCCCGATCCGACGATCGTGACGACCCGATGTTTCTTCAGGAGTGATTCGATCTCGCCCACTTCGCGATCCCGTCCGACGAAGGAGGTGAGCTGCAGCGGCAGGTTGTTGGGCAGCACCTCTAGCGATCGCAGCGCAGGAAAGTCCGAGCGCAAGCCGGGCGCGATCAGTTGGTAGACCTGTTCGGGATAGGTCAGATCGCGCAAGCGATGCGCGCCAAGATCTTGCAGCGAGGCCTGCGACGGCAGCGTTCCTTGCACGAGGTCCGTCGTGACGCCGGAGACGAGGATTTGCCCACCGTTGCCGATAGCCAGCAAGCGCGAAACGCGGTTCACGGTGGGGCCGAAGTAGTCGCCGTCGCGCTCCTCGGCGGTGCCCGTGTGGAGGGCCATGCGGACCGGCAGACCGTCGACCGCCGAGAAGTCTTCCGCCAGCAGCGCGCGCTGCGCGTCGAGCGCGGCTGCGACCGCCTCGTCGGGGCGGCCGAACACGGCGCAGAAGGCGTCGCCGACGGTCTTGAAGACGTAGCCGTGGCGGCCGACGATCGCGGTGCGCACCAGCGCGTCGTGGCGGCGAACGGCGACCTCCATGTCGGCCCGGTCGTGTTCCCAGCGCAGCGTGCTTCCTTCAACGTCGCTGAACAGGAACGTCACCGTTCCGGAGGGCATCGGCGTCGCCGGACTGGGGTCTAGGCGGGCCTCCATGCCCGGCGTTTCGCCGCGCTGCTGACCGGCTCCGCGCGGGGGGCTCTCCGCTCGGTGGGGTGGTGCTCGGTCACTTCCCGCCGCTGGGTGCGCCGGTCGAGAAGATGCCGGCGAAGATGTTGATCACCATGCCGATGATGACCGAATTGTAGGCGAAGGAGATGATCGAATGCACGATCACCTCGCGCCGCACCCGGGTGTCGGTGACTTGCGGATCGGAGACGGCGAACGATGTGCCGAGGGTGAAGGCGAAGTAGGCGAAGTCGTAATCCGAGGGTTCGTCGGTGCCGGGAAACCTGATCCCGCCGAAGTGCACGCCGTCGCCGTCGTCGTCGTACCAAAAGAGGTGCGCATAGCGAAACGTATAGACGGTGTGGACCAGAAACCAGCCGACGCTGATCGCCAGGATGCCCAGCACGTAGGCGGCCCAACGCTCGCCGCTGGTTTGCACCTGCGGGCCGCGACCCAGGATGGCGATCGCCGTGATGAGGCCGAGCACGACCGATGCGAGGACGATCAGCAGGATCAGATTGCGGCCCGGATCGTCGACCGCGGCGCGCGCGCGCGTCAGCCGGGGATCACCGTGGAGGCCGCGCATCCAGAGCAAGTACAGCAGCGTCAGGGCCGCTGCGTCGTAGGCGGCGACGATGCGGGTTGCGCCGTGCAGCCACTGCGGAACCGCGAAGTACACGGCCACCGCAACGATCCCGGCCGTCAGGAAATTGAACCAGCGCTGTCGGGCGCGAACCCACCGGCGGGCTTGCGCCTCGGCCGTGCTCAGGCGCCGCCGTCCGCGATGCGGCAGGGAGCCATCACCGCGTCGCTCATCCCGTGGATGATCCGCTTGTCGGCTGGTGCCACGGTCGCGAGAATGCCGCCCAGCCGGGTGGTATCCCCAACGACGAAATAGTAGGGGCACAGGCGCACGCGACCGTCCATCTCGCGAATCTCTCCGCTGGCGCGGTCGAGATACGGCACGCGGACGCGCTTGCCTTTGTGAAATCGCTGCAGCACGTACGGCGTGGTCGGGAACGAGGCCAGCGCTGCGTGCAGCCCATCGCGCCACGCCTCGCGGCTCAGGTCGTTGGCGACTTTGACGCCGCGTGACCCCCAGGCGAGCTCACTGAACCCCGACGGCTTCAAGACGTAGTCGCGCTCGCTCTTGCCGAGGTCTTCGAGCTGCGACCAGTCGCGAACCGGGACGCCGGCCGCGGAAAGATCGACGATCGCCGCCTGGGGCGGAATCGGACGCGGATCGACGATCCAGGTGCGCGGGAAAATGCCTTGCAGCCGTTCGTCGACCGCCGGCCCCAGTTCGCTTTGCCAGAACGTGCGCAGCAGCGGATGATGAAAGAGCGCGAAGGACGATTTCTCCTCCAAGTGGGCCTTGGGCGGCGGGGTCAGCTTGACGCGATTATGGCGCGCAGCATACAGGATCAGCTCCGCCTTGGGGACGTTGGGCAGATCGAAGAGTTCGAAGTTCCGGTACAGGACATCGATCTTCTCTTCGCGGCCGTCATCCAGCCGAACGAAGAGCGCCTCTTCGGTGAACACGATATCCTGCGGTTCGCAGACGTGGAATGAGCCCAGGCCGAGGGCGTCGACGCGCGCGGCGAGCCAGCGGAGTTCGCCGCGGTAGTCGGCCGATTCGTCGCTGACGACGACCGCAACGTGCGGCTGCGCGACGCCGGCGACCGAGCCGAGCATCTGCGCGAAGCTCTCGGCCATCCCGTCCGCGCCGCCGATGCTGTCGCTGCCGAGGTCGCAGTACGTGTGCGCCATCGCCGCCACGAACCCCATCCCGCCGGGTACGCTGTCGAGCTCGCTGGCCACGTAGCCGTCGTCGGTCAGGATCAGATCGGGCCGAATGACGCGCGGCACGTCCTGTTTAAAGCGATTCTGGCGTGACAGCTTGACGATCTGCTCGGGTTTGCCGCGATCGAGTTCTTCAGCGATGAATGCGGGTGCCGTGCCGCGCGCGCTGCGAAGGTAGAGCGCGTTGAGCGCCCGGTAGAAGGCCAGCAGATCGTTGCCGAGCGTTTGGATCGCCGCGACGGTAGCGGGCGCGAGCGGAAAGGGTTCGGGCGTGATACGCCACGGAACCGTTCCTTCGGTGTCGTCGACGACACGGAAGAGACCCGGCGCAAGATGTTCGGCGACGTACCGGCCTCGCCCGGCGAGGTCGAGTTCGGGGGCGATGCTGGTACAGGGCATCAGCCGCGACAACAGCGCATGTCTGTGCCCAGGAACCGGCCGCCCCCGGAACAGTTGCGGGGCGGCGGTCCGGTTACTTGAGCGGGACGGCGCCGGGCAGCAGCAGCGCGTGCTCGATCGAGGCCGCGCCGCCGCGATAGGCCAAGGTGAGGTGCAGGGTGTACCGGAGGTCGAGCGGCGACAGCGAGAGGTCGTCGACCGAGCGCGATACGACCGCTCCCGGGAGCACGTCGATCGACGTCGCGTGAGTGAACGACTTGGCGGCGCTCTTGACCGTCTCCGTAATCGCCGCCGACGAACCGTCCGCCGGGGCCGCGCAGACGGTCACCGAGACCGACTGGCCGCCGATCGGAAAGAGGTCGGTCGAGCAGCGCTGCGCCGGCTGTGCCGTCGCCGCGGCGCTGGTCGCAGCGAGGAGCGTAAAGGCGGCAACGAAGGTTCGCATGGCCCGACAACGTAACCGGCGCCGTCCCCGTTGCGGGTCCGGCGGGTGGAGACGGAACCGGGGCCCAACACGTTTCCCCCTACGCTGAACATGGCAAGTGCGATCGACCTCATTGCGCTCGATCTCGACGGGACGCTGCTTGCGCCCGATGAGACGATCAGCGCGCGCAACCGGCTCGCGATTCGCGAGGCGCTGGCCGCCGGCGTGCGCGTGGTGCTGGTGACCGGCCGCGGGGTCGACACGCCGATTCGGGTCTCGCGGGAGCTCGGCCTGAACCTGCCGGTGATCTGCTGCCACGGAGCGCTGACCAAGGACTTCGGCGCCGACAAAACGCTGGCCCACATCCCGGTGCCGCTGAAGTACGCAACCGAGATGATCGCCTTCGCCGAGAGCCGCGGGTTGAGCGCGGCGATCTACATCGAGGAAGCGTTCTATCGCCTCACGGGCTCCGAGATCGTGATGGACGACATGCGCGGTCCGGGCTGGCGCGAGACACCTTCCTTTCGCGACATCCTCAGCGAGGCACCGACCTTCCTGCGCTTTCTCGGCGAGGCGTCGGTGCGCGCGATCCTCGGTGAATTCGGTGACTTGCCGTTGAACTTTCGGCACGAAACGTGGGGCAGCTTCGTCGAGTGCGCGGTGCTCAGTCGCGAAGCCAGCAAGAAGAACGCGCTGGCCGCGCTGTGCGCCGGGTTTCAAATTCCGGCCGACCGGGTGCTGGCGATCGGCGACTCGCGCAACGACATTCCGATGCTGCGGTGGGCGAAGATCGGCGTGGCGATGGGAAACGCGCTGCCCGAAGTCCGCGAGGCCGTGCGATACGTTACCGCCTCGAACGACCGCGACGGCGTGGCGCTGGCGATCGAACGGTTTTGTCTGTCGGCCGCGAAGAAGTCGGCCTGATGCAGCCCGCTCCGAGCCACGAATACGAAGCCCAGCTGCGCGACATCCTCGCGCGGCGCGACTGGGAAGCGCTGCGCGAGTTCACCCGCGAGCAGAATCAGATCCCGGACGACGTGTACACGAAAGACCAGCATTTCTGGGAAGTGCTGCTGCACAAGTTGACCTGCGGCCGCATCGAGCTCCTCGGTCTGCACGACGCGTCGCGGGCGTGGCTGGCCGAGCGCGGCTACACCACCGACATCGGCGGGTACTAACGAGCGTGGCAGCGGCAACCATGCGGGTGCGCGTGCTCGCCTTCGCGCGCCTGCGCGAAGTGCTCGGGTTCGGGGCACGCGACATCGAGCTCGATGATGAAGCGACGGTCGCAACGTTGTGGGATACGCTCGCTGCCGGGGCGCCGGCGCTGGCTGCGTTCCGTCCCTCGACGCGGTTCGCGCGCAACGGCGAGCTTGCCGATCCCGCTGCGCGCCTGGGTCCGGGCGACGAGGTCGCGCTGCTCCCGCCGGTCGGCGGCGGCTGAGGATGCCGTCGCACGACCGTGCGCTGATCGCGCTGAGCGCGGAACCCCTCGATGCCGAGGCCCTGGCGGCCCAGCTCGCCGGCCCGATGCACGGCGCGGTCGTTACCTTTCTCGGGACGACCCGCGCGACGTCGCCCGGCGATCCGCGGCCGGTGGCGGCGCTCGAGTACGAGGCCTACGCGGACCTGGCGCTGCGCGAGATGGAGACGATCGCCGGCGAAACGCGTGCGCGCTATGGTCCCTTGGAGATCGCACTCGTCCACCGGACCGGCCGCGTTGCGCTCGGGGAACCCTCGGTCGCGGTCGTGGTCGCCGCCCCGCACCGCGCGGCTGCCTTCGACGCGTGCCGCTACGCGATCGACGCGCTGAAGTCACGCGTCGCGGTGTGGAAGCGCGAGATCTACGCCGACGGGGACGCGGCCTGGATCGCCAACACGCCGCCGGCGGAGCCGCGCTGATGCAAGTCTCGCTGCATCGTATCGATGCGGGCTTCAACCACGTCGCCGTGCTGGCATACGAGGCGCGGCGGCCGCGCGACGTCACGCTCGTCGTCGGTCACGGCTACTCCAGTTCGAAACACAACCTCGATATGCTGTGCGGATTTCTCGCCAGCCACGGCTTCGCCGTCTACTCGCTCGATTTTCCCGGCCACAAGCTCGGCGCCGGCGGCGGCCGGCTGCGCTCGGCCGGCGACTTGCTCGACGCCATGGCTGCCGTGGTCGCGTTCGCGCGCGAGCGGGGCGCGGCCACGATCTACACGCTTGGCCACAGCATGGGCGCGACGACTGCGCTGTGTGTCGGCGGCGCCGATGCCGCACTGGCGGGCGCGATCGCGATCGCGACCGGATACGGGCGGCCGTCCGTGCTCGATGCGTTGGCGGCGCGCGGCGTCGTCGATCTGCGCGCATCCTACGTCGACGGCCTCTCGCTGCCGGAGCTCGCGCGCGAATGGGATCCGCTGCTCGATCGCGCGCTGGCCGGGCTCGCCGGCCGGCCGACGCTGTTCATCGCCGCGGAGCGTGACGGCATGGTGTCGCGTGCGTCGGTCGACGAACTGTTCGGACGCGCGCCCGAGCCGAAGACCTTGGTCACCGTCGACAGCGACCACACCTTCGCCGGCGATGCGAGCCGCAGCGCCGTGCTACAATGGCTGGGCGCGATGCATCCGCGTCGTGCGGCATGAGCGCAGCATGCGCGCGATAACGCCCGGCAGCGCGGATCTGCGCCGCTACAGCCGCCACCTCCTGATCCCGGAAGTAGGACTCGCCGGGCAGCAGCGGCTCGCGGCCGCGCGCGTACTGGTGATCGGCGCCGGCGGTCTCGGTTCGCCGGTGCTCGCCTATCTGGCGGCGGCCGGCGTCGGACGGCTGATCGTCATCGACGACGATACGGTAGATCTCACCAACCTGCAGCGGCAGATCCTCTACGACACGGCCGATGTCGGCGCGCCGAAAGCCGAGCGCGCCACCGAGCGGCTGCGGGCGCTCAACCCCCAGGTTGCGGTCGATGCCTTGCGCGCGCGCTTCGACGCGTCCAACGCGCGCGAACTCGTTCGTCTGGCCGACCTCGTCGTCGACGCCAGCGACAGCTTCGAAACGCGCTATCTCGTCAACGACGCCTGCGTGCTCGAAGGGAAGCGCGATGTCTCCGGATCGATCTTCCGTTTCGACGGCCAGCTCTCCGTGTTCGGCGCCCGGGGCGGGCCGTGTTACCGCTGCCTCTATCCGGAGCCGCCGCCCGAGCATCTGGTCCCCTCGTGTTCGGAGGGCGGCGTGCTCGGCGTGCTGGCCGGAATCATCGGTTCGTTCCAGGCGGCCGAAGCGCTCAAGCTGATCCTCGGCATCGGCGAGCCGCTGATCGGGCGCTTGCTGCTGGTGGACGCGCTCGACGCGCGCGTTCGCGACGTGCGGATCGTGCGCGACCCAGCCTGTGCGCTGTGCGGTGACACACCCTCGATCACCGACGTCGGCTCCGCGGCGCGCCGCGAACCGCCGGCGCGCACCGTTCCCGACCTCGATCTGGATGGACTCGACGCTGCGCTCGCAAAGGGCGCCGTCATCCTCGACGTCCGCGAGCCGCACGAACGCGCGCTCGGCGAGGTCCCCGGCGCGGTCGCGATCCCGGCCACCGCGCTCGAAGCCCGGCTGCACGAACTCGACACGGCGCGCACCTACGTCGTCGCCTGCCGGATCGGCGCGAAGTCACGCTGGGCGGCGCAGCGTCTCAAGGAAGCCGGCTTCGGAAGGGTCTATCATCTTCGCGATGGTTTGCTCGCGCTGGCCGCCCGCGATGCGTCGTTCGATGTCTTTTAGCCCGGCTTCTCTCGCGCGAGGTAACCGAACCTGATCCAATCGCTTGCCACGACGTTCGACGACGCGCGGCTGTTCGTCCCCGACGTGTTTGCCGACGACCGCGGTTACTTCAAGGAGATTTGGTCGGCGCCGAAATACGCCGCGCTCGGCCTCGCGATGGAGTGGGTCCAAGACTCGTGCTCGCGGTCGTCGCGCAATGTGATCCGCGGCTTGCACTACGACTTCCGAATGGCGAAGTTCGTGCAGTGCCTCAAGGGCCGGATCTTCGACGTGATCGTCGATCTGCGGCACGATTCGGCGACGTATCTGCGCTGGGAAGGCTTCGAGCTCAGCGAGAGCAACCATCACCAGCTGTTCGTTCCGGCCGGTTTCGGCCACGGATTTCTCGCGCTCGAGGACGGCGTCATCGTGCACTACAAGAACAGCGTCCCCTACGACGCGGCACACGAAGGGTCTGTTTCCTGGCGCAACCCGCGCATCGGCGTGCGCTGGCCGCTCTCCGGCGAACCGCGCTTGTCGCCGAAAGATGCCGCCGTTCCGGAAGGCTTTCTACCGTGATCCAACGCCCGTTCGGGCCGCTGCCGCGCAGCGTCCCGATCATCGGCCAGGGAACCTGGAACACACCGGTGCGCGGCGCGCAGGCCGACGAAGCGAAACGCGCGCTGCGCCGCGGAATAGAACTCGGGATGACCCACCTCGATACGGCCGAGATGTACGGCGACGGCGCCTCCGAACGCCTGATCGGCGAGGCGATCCGGGATCTGCCGCGCGAGGAGCTGTTCCTGGTGTCGAAGGTGCTCCCGTCGAACGCGACCTTCGCCGGAACGATCCGCGCCTGCGAGGCCTCGCTGGCGCGGCTGGGGACCGAGTACCTGGACTGTTATCTGCTGCACTGGCGCGGAAGCGTGCCGCTGCGTGAAACGATGCGCGCCATGGAGCAGCTGGTCCGCGACGGCAAGATCCGCTCGCTCGGCGTCAGCAATTTCGACGTCGACGATCTCGAGGAAGCCGCCGCGGTGCTGGAACGCGAGCCGATCGCGTGCAACCAAGTGCTTTACCATCTCGGCGAGCGCACGGTCGAGACCCACGAGATTCCCTATGCGCACGAGCATCGGATCGCGGTCGTTGCGTACACGCCGTTCGGACGCGGCGCCTGGGCCCAGGGCGCCGGCGGGCGGACGCTGGAAACGATCGCCGGCAGTTACGGCGTGACGCCGCGTCAAGTGGTGCTCGCGTTCTTGACCCGCGAACCGAACGTGTTCACGATTCCGAAGGCCGCGACGCGTGCGCATGTCGAGGAAAACGCCGCGGCCGGCGATCTTCGGCTCGAGCCGAAGGACATCGCCGCGATCGACGCGGCTTTTCCGGTCGCGCGGCGCCGTGGCGGCCTCCCCACGCTCTGAGGCGACGCGCGCCGTCAAAGCGGCGGCGCGTGCGTGCGGTGCCGGCGCGGTGCGCATCGCGGCCGCCGACGCCGACCCGCTGACGCGCGAACGGATGCGGGCCGCCTTCGCGCGCGGTGACTTCGCAACGTGGCCATACGACGACGCCTACGCGGCCCGCGCGAGCGACCCGGGCGCGCTGCTCGCCGGCGCGCGCAGCGTCGTGTGCGTCGCGATGCCGTACGCGACACCGGCCCCGCGCGAGCGCGCGGGTCGCGGACGCGTCTCCGCCTATGCCTGGTCGGCCGACTACCATCACCGCATGCAAGTATTGCTGCGCGAGATCGCGGCGCGCATCGATGCCTTCGCCGGGGAGCCGGCGACGCGCGTCGCCTGCGACACGGCGCCGCTGGCGGAGCGGGCGTTCGCTGCGCGCAGCGGCCTGGGATGGATCGGCAAACACACCAGCGCGATCGTGCCCGGGCTCGGTTCGGCGGTCTTCTTGGGCGAGATCATCGCCACGCTCGACCTCGATGCAGACCCGCCGCTGAAAACATCCTGCGGCACGTGCACCCGCTGCATCGATGTGTGCCCGACCGGTGCGCTGCGCGGCGACGGCACGATCGATGCCGGCCGCTGCATCAGCGACCTGACCCAGCGGCGCGATGCGATCCCGCGCGCTCTGCGGCCGCTCGTCGGCACCTGGGTGTGGGGCTGCGACCTCTGCAATGATGTCTGCCCGCCCTCTCAACGCGCCGGTGCGCGCGGCGATGCCGCAGCGCGTCCGCTCGAGGATGAGACCGCCGCTCCCGAACTGACCTCGCTCCTGCGCCTACGCGGGGCGCGTTTTCGGCGCTGGCGCCGCACCGCGATGGGATGGCGGGGTGCGGCCGTCCTGCGGCGCAACGCGGCGGTTGCGCTCGGCAACGGGCTCGATCGGGCCGACGTTCCGGCGCTGGCGGAGGCACTCATGGACGACCCGAGCGCGCTGGTGCGCGCGCACGCGGCCTGGGCGCTGGGGAGGATTGGGTCCCCATCGGCCGTGGCCGCGCTGCGGGAAGCGCTCGCACGCGATGCGGCACCTGCCGTGCGCGAGGAAGCGCTTGCGGCGCTGGAACTCCATCGGCCGGCATAGGCGTTCACGAAGCTGAACCTATGCTGATCCACCGTACGCTCGCCTCGCTTCTCGCCGCCGCACTGGCCGCGGCGCTGCCCCTGTCTGCGCCGGCGGAGTCCGGCAGCGAACTCTACGGTCGCATGCAGCACGTCAATAGCGGTCTGCGCTCCTATCGGGCCGACGTCACGGTCGCGATCCAGCTGCACTCGTTCCCGTACCTGAGCCCGACGCTCGCGGGCCGGGCCTACTACAAGCGGCCCGACAAGACCGCCGTCCAGTTCGATGCGGTCCCGGCGATCGCCGGACAGCTGAAGAAGGTCGTCGGTCAGATCGAGCCGCCCTCGGATTGGGACCGGCTCTACGACGTCACTCAGACAGGCGATGACGGTACTACGGCGACCTTTCGCCTGATCCGCAAGAAGAACGGCCGGATCGATCACGTCGACGTGAAGGTCGACGACCGGACCGCCACCGTCAGCGAGATGGTGTACTTCTATAAAGAGGACGGCGGCACGATCCGGTTCGACAACACCTACGATCAGATCGACGGCAACTACGTCGTGAAGCAGCAGACCGGGAAGGTCGACGTACCGCACTACAATGCCGACATCAGCTCGTCGTTCGCGAACTACCGGATCAACGTGCCGATCGACGACAAGGTGTTCGACGAGAACGGCTGAGCGGTCGAGGCCGGAGTTCGCAGGCCGCCAGGGAATGCTTCCGCGGTGATCGACTTGATCGGGCGCACCGAGCCGCTCATCGACGCCTTCCGGCGGCCGATCACGTATTTGCGCATCTCGGTCACCGACCGCTGCAACCTGCGCTGCGTCTACTGCATGCCCGAAGCCGGGCTGGCCTGGATCCCGAAGCCCGCGATCCTCAGCTACGAGGAAATCGCCGAGATCGTGCGCGCCGCGGCCACCGTCGGCGTGAGCAGCATCCGCCTGACCGGCGGCGAGCCGTTGATTCGCCGCAACCTCGAGCGCCTGGTGACGATGCTGCACGCGATCCCGGGGATCGACGACATCGCACTCTCGACCAACGGCTTGCTCTTGGCCGACCAGGCGGCCGGGCTGCGCGCCGCTGGGCTGGACCGCGTCAACGTCTCGCTCGACACCTTGGACCCCGACCGTTTCACGGCCATCGCGCGGCGGCCGGGGCTCGACCGCGTGCTGGCCGGAATCGACGCCGCCATCGCGGCGGACCTCGGGCCGGTGAAGATCAACTGCGTCCTGATGCGCGGCACCAACGACGATGAGCTCGAAGCGTTTGCGGCGCTGACCCGCGAGCGCGCAGTGCACGTTCGTTTCATCGAGGTGATGCCCGTGCATGAGAACGTCGCGATGCAGGCGCAGGCATGGGTGTCGTCCGACGAAGTGCTTGAACGCTTGGGCCGGCTCGGTGCGCTCTCACCGGTCGAGCATCTGCACGGCAACGGCCCTGCCCGCATGTTCGCGTACGCCGGAGCGGCCGGCTCGATCGGCGTGATCTCGCCGCTCGCGCACGACTACTGCGAGCGCTGCAACCGCGTCCGGCTGTCGGCCGACGGGCGGCTGAAACTGTGTCTGTTCGGGGATCACCTGATCGATCTGCGCACACCGCTGCGGGCGGGCGGCGGCGAGGACGCGATCGTGGCGCTGCTGCGCGGCGCGATGCACGTGAAGCCGGAGCGGCATCACCTCGTGCTCGGCGAAACCTCGGCCGCGATGCGCGCCTTCAGCGAAATCGGCGGCTGAAGCCGCACCCACTTAACCGCGATCGTCGAATGACTCGCGTGCCGGCCGCTTCCGCAGCAGCACGATCGAGATGACGAACGCAAGGATCACGCCGCTCAGCACGCTCAGCTCGAGCAGGGACTGCGTGCTGGCTGCGCCGCCGGCGTTGCTCTGCTTGACGTGACCGACGGTGATGACCAGGATGCGCCGGATCACCGCGATCAAGCCGACGATCAGGAACGGCTCGGCGGCCAGCATCGCGCCGCGCAGCGAGAGGACGACC
>Ga0182015_10002385_pt1 | contig 22783 bp, 19 predicted proteins | sample 712P3MmetaG_FD_120478 | JGI IMG/M metagenome (GOLD analysis project Ga0182015, IMG submission 120478) | Permafrost microbial communities from Stordalen Mire, Sweden - 712P3M metaG | ecosystem: Environmental > Terrestrial > Soil > Wetlands > Permafrost | place: Sweden: Stordalen | collected...
AATTCCCGCTGGTGCTATCTCGATCCGCGGCTGGGCGCAATGCATGCGGTCGCCGAGGCTGCTAGAAAGGTGGCCTGCTCCGGCGCGACTCCGGTAGGCGCCACGAACTGTCTTAACTTTGGAAACCCAGAGAAACCTCACATTATGTGGCAGTTTTCTCAGACGATTGATGGCATTACCAAGGCCTGCGAGGAGTTGGAGATTCCCATCACCGGCGGCAATGTTAGTTTTTACAACGAAACGCTAGGCGAGGGAATTTATCCAACGCCGGTTCTGGGGGTAGTTGGAATTGTGGAGGATGTGCACAAAGTCGCGAAGATGCCCTTTGCATTGACCGGACGATCGATTGTGCTGTTACGCGCCGGTGAAGTAGCCGATATTGCCGATGTGGAAAGTGAGTTCGGATCCTCGGAGTTTGCGAAGGAGATTCTGGGTGGCCTGTGGGGCTATCCTCCGCAGCTCGATTTGGAAAAAGAAGCTGCGCTGCAAAAAGTTGTGATTGAGCTGATTGCACAGTCGCTGGTGGATTCTGCCCATGATTGCGCCGAAGGGGGATTGGCTGTGGCTTTGGCGGAAAAGTCATTCGCAAACAACATAGGAGCACGGGTGAAAGTGTTGTCGAATGGGCTTCCACCGGAGTTTGTTTTATTTGGGGAAGATGCGAGCCGGATATTGCTCTCCTGCGACCCGGTGAAGGTTTCGCGAATCCAACAGATAGCGAAGGAAAAGGGCGTCTCTGCCGAAATCCTGGGCGAAACGGTTCCGGACCGGCTGGAAATTATTCTCGATGGTGAAACGGTTGTATCCGCAAAGATTTCCGAGTTGGGCGCGTGGTATGAGGATGCATTGGAGAAATCGCTGCGGAGCGATCCGCAAGCCGTAGAGGCGGAGTAACGAGTGGAAAGCAACCGTGCAAGACCGGGTGGAAATGGCGTTCCACTCTGGTGAAGTACAACTGCGACAACCGAAGTCAGACTAGGACAAGAGGTCCAGGAGTTCAATGCTGATTCCCGATAAATTTCACGATGAGTGCGGAGTGGTTGCCATCTTCGCGCATCCCGAAGCGGAGAAGCTGGCTTATCTGGGGCTGCATGCGTTGCAGCATCGCGGACAGGAATCCGCGGGGATCGTTACCTCCGATGGATTGACTTCGCGTGTGCATAAGGCGATGGGACTGGTCGCCGACATTTTCACGGAAGATGTGTTATCGCAAATCCGCGGCACTCTGGCGATTGGGCATACGCGTTATTCCACTGCGGGAGATTCCGCGCTGCTGAACGCGCAACCGATCCTGGTGCAATCGAACAAAGGCTCGATCGGCGTGGCGCACAATGGAAATTTGACCAACGCAGCTGAAGTGCGAAGCCGCTTGGAACGTCAGGGGTCAATTTTCCAGACCAACAGCGATACCGAAGTGATCGTGCATCTCATCGCCCTCTCTCGGGAGCACACGCTACCGGAGGCGATTGCGGATGCGTTGCGGCGCGTGGAGGGGGCATTTTCGCTGGTCGTGATGAGTCCGGATAGAATTATCGCGGCCCGCGATCCGCGAGGATTCCGGCCGCTGGCCATGGGCCGGATTCCAGCGCTCGAGGGTCAAAAGCGCGACACGATCGTATTTGCCTCCGAGACTTGTGCTTTTGATCTGATCGGCGCGACCTACGAGCGGGATGTGAAGCCAGGCGAATTAATCGTGGTCGGTCCGGAGGGCATTACGTCGCGTTTTTACTCAACCGCCGCGCCACAATCCAGTTGCATCTTCGAGCACGTTTATTTTTCGCGCCCTGACAGCACGGTGTTCGGACGCGCGGTGCAAACCAGCCGAGAAGAAATGGGAAGACAGCTGGCGCGAGAAGCTTTGGTGGATGCCGACGTTGTCGTGCCGGTGCCGGATTCCGGCGTTACCGCCGCTGTCGGTTACGCCGCCGAGAGTGGCATTCCATTCCGCTTCGGCCTGATCCGCAATCACTACGTTGGCCGCACGTTTATCGAGCCGAGCCAGAGCGTGCGTGATTTTGGAGTGAAGCTCAAGTTAAATCCCGTGCAGTCTTTGCTGGCGGGGAAGCGCGTGGTACTGATCGACGATTCGATTGTGCGCGGCACGACCAGCCGGAAGATCGTTCGCATGATTCGCAGCGCGGGAGCGAAGGAGGTTCATATGCGAGTCTCCTGTCCTCCAACAATTTCACCTTGTTACTACGGGGTGGATACGCCTTCGAAGAACCAGTTGATTGCCGCCAACAAAACGGTGGATGAGATTCGCCAATATATCGGAGCCGATTCTTTAGCTTATCTGTCGCTGGAAGGACTCAAGAAAGCGTGTGGCGAAGGTGAAAAAACTTCCTACTGCTCGGCGTGCTATACCGGAAAATATCCCACCAGTATCGTCGACGTGGAAGAAATCCAACCAGCAGTGGTCCCGCAGTAAGTATTAGCCGTCGTAGGTTGATTCGCGAAGCTGTGTTACGAATGGTTTTCGCGCTGCAACGACTCGCGGAATCGATTGCAGGTCATTTACGATTGCTACTTCTTCCCAATCATTCAGCAGCGACTGCACTCCTTCCACAATCGTGCCGCTGATTTCCATAACCAGCCACCCGCCGGGCCGCAATACTGTCCAAGCTTGCGGAACCAGACGCGCAATCACTTCGGTGCCCACGGGACCGGCAAAAACTGCGTTGCGCGGCTCAAACTTTCTGACTTCTAGCTGTACCTGGTCTTCCTCCAATTCGCCTACATACGGGGGATTGGAAACAATCATATCGACTGAGTTCTCAGCGAAACCTTCGAGCAGATCGGTCTGGTGGAATTGAATGCGAGATGCGAGCTGATGGAGAGAGCTATTTGCCCGGGCGATTTCGAGCGCGGCCGGCGATATATCGGTTGCGTGGATTTCACTCCTCGGAAATTCTCTGGCTAACGCTAATGCGATGCAGCCGGTCCCTGTGCCAACGTCGATGATGCGGAGTTCCAAGGGAATCGGCTCCTTGCTCGCCACAGCGTTAGTAATGAGCTCACGAACAGCTTCAACCAAATGCTCGGTCTCGGGCCGCGGGATCAAAACTGCGGATGTGACGATCAAATCCATGCCCCAAAATTCCTGGTGTCCTGTAATGTATTGTGCCGGAACGCCGCGGCAACGTTCGGAAAGCGCGGCCTGGTAACGATCGGCTTCGTCTACCGTTAGTTCGTACTCCGGGTGCGCGTAAAGGAAGGCACGATCGCGGCTGAGAGTGAACATCAATAAGAGTTCCGCATTCATGCGAGGCGAAGGAACCTGCTCCGCAGCGAGGCGCTCGACTGCGGAAAGTAGGGCTCTTTTGAGGTGCACGGCACTATTTCAACACACTGACGAAATCCGTGTGGCAGAGGATCGATAATTACCTGCGGCGTTCTAAGTTTTCACGTGGGTTCAGTCGCGCAATCTCCGAGTTGAGCACCGCGGCGAATGCAACCCATGCGGCATATGGGATGAAGGCATTCGCAGCCGCGGAGTCGACCTTACGCGCAGCTTTCATGTAAGAGAGAATAACCCCCTCCAACGCAATCGCGTCGGCAAGAGCAATGGTGGGACTATGAAGCCCGAAGAAATATTTTGACCATTTCGCGTTGGTCGCAAGCTGCGAGATCCAAAGGCGCAACGCACGTTTGCGTTCGCGAGACGGAGCCGCGCTCCAGATGCGCCATCCCGACCATGCCATAAGCGCGTAAAGGGTCGTCCAAACCACGGGATACACTTGCTTCGGCGGAGCAAAGCTAGGCTTTTCAAGATTCCGATACCAGGCGGAACGGCTTTCCTTGCGACTGTATCGGGAGCCATACCACGCAGCGCCGGCCGCCGCCAATCCAAAGCCGCTGAGCGCCAACAATGAGCGAGAATTTCCGTTTGACATAGTGGGATTAGGTGCCGTTGCGCTCCTTACAGGTTGCTCTCAGTTCGCATGTTTCCATTCCTGCAGGGATTAATGAAACGGATAAACGTCGATTTAGACCACTCCCGCTGTCTCCTGCTTCAACTTTTCCGCCTGATAGTGCGTGGTGAGCGCCTCAATCAGCGGCTGAAGCTTGCCATCCATCACTTGTTCGAGTTGATGGATGGTGAAACCGATGCGATGGTCGGTGAGCCGATTTTGTGGGAAGTTGTATGTGCGGATCTTCTCACTGCGGTCTCCAGAGCCCACCATGGCCTTGCGCTCTTTTGCCAGTGCCTGCTGCTGCTTATCCATCTCGATCTCGTAAAGCCGGGATCGGAGCACGCGCATGCCCTTCTCGCGATTCTTGATCTGCGATTTCTCGTCCTGGCAGCTGACCACTGTATTCGTTGGAATGTGCGTAATTCGAACCGCGGAGTATGTTGTGTTTACCGATTGTCCGCCCGGCCCCGAAGAGCAAAAAGTATCGATGCGGAGATCTTTGGCCTCGATCTTGATATCTACATCCTCGGCTTCGGGCAGCACAGCGACCGTCACAGCGGAAGTGTGGACGCGACCCTGCTGTTCGGTGGCAGGGACACGCTGGACGCGATGCACGCCACTTTCATACTTAAGCTGAGAGAAAACGCGGTTGCCTTCGATAATGGCGATGACTTCCTTCAACCCGCCGGCTGAAGAGTCCGAAGAGGATAGAATTTCAACCTTCCAGCGTTGCGTTTCCGCAAATCGTGTGTACATGCGGAAAATTTCGGCGGCGAACAAAGTGGCTTCGTCTCCGCCGGTACCCGCGCGAATTTCCAGAATGATGTTTTTTTCGTCGTTCGGATCTTTGGGCAGCAGAAGAACTTTCAACTCTTCTTCAATGGCGTTCACGCGCGGTTCAAGCCTGGCAAGTTCTTCCTGCGCGTATGCTCGCATCTCAGGATCTTTTTCTTCCGCAAGCATCGCTTTGCTTTCGGCGATGCCGCGGGTTAGATCTTTGTACTCGCGATACTTATCGACAACCGGCGCTACTTCGCTGTGCGCTTTGGCCGTCTTCTGGTATTTTGCCGAATCGTTGACGATATCCGGCGATGCCAGCGCGTTGGTTAATTCCTCGTAGCGGGCTTCTATTTGATCTAAGCGTTCAAACATGAGTCTCTTTCCTAGAGCGGAGCCAGCGTCTCAAGCACGCCGCCCTAGCTTGCAGAACCAGTCCGGCAGTACGGTTCCGGCAGAACCAGTACCTGTCTTGACGTTATTGTAGCGATAGGCGAAGGATGGGCGAGAGTGAATATTCGCGGTGGCGCCGCTAGGCGATTATCAACTCGCCGCCATTTGCTTTTTCGAGAACCATCGCCTGTTCAAGAGCTGTGATGGCGCACTCGGCCATCTGGTCAGAGGGGGGCTTGGTGGTGATGCGTTGCAGCCACATACCCGGAGCCGTCATCAGCGCAAAGAGTGATCCACGGTGTTTGGCTGCGAAACGAATGATTTCGTAGGATATCCCCGCGATTATCGGCAATAACACGATTCGCGATGCGAATCGTGCCCAGAAAGTCGTGAACGGAACGAGCATGTAGAAACCGATCGAGATCAGCATGACCGTCATCAGAAAACTGGTGCCGCAGCGGGGATGATAGGTGGAATATTTCTGAACCTCGGTTGAGTTCAGCGGCTTGCCATCTTCGAAAGCGAAAACGGTCTTGTGTTCGGCTCCGTGATATTCGTAAACTCGGCGAATATCCGGAAACAAAGATACGCCCCAGATAAACAGCAAGAACAGGAGCAATCGAATGGCGCCATCCACAAGATTGAAAGCAATCTGGCCGCCGAATGCCGGATTGTATTTCTTGAATTCGGTTGCCGCCAGTAGAGGCAAATACTTGTACATGAAGATAAAAAATGCCAGCGAAAAGATAACATTCCCCGCCGCGAGCCATCCGCTGATGGTTGCGGCTTTTTCTCGGGCTCGGGATTTCTCAGATTCAATCTCCATTTGCTGCGCCAGCATTCCCGAAGAAGTTGTCGCCACACTCTTTGTGACGTTTTCAGGCTGCATCCCGTCTTCAATGGCAACATTCGCCGAGAACCGCAATGCACGGTAGCCAAGCGACATGGCATAGCCGAGCGTCATTACTCCGCGCAGTATGGGCCACGCCATCCATCGGTGCCTTTCGGAAGGCCGCTCCATCGGTTGGCTCATGGTGACAACCTCGCCCGAAGGTTTGCGACAAGCGATCGCCCATGCATGCGGCGAGCGCATCATCACGCCTTCGAGAACCGCCTGACCTCCGACCAGCGTTTCTTCGCCACTCTCAAGGGCGGGCAAGAGCTGAACGGCCACCAAGAAACGCACGAAATTTCGCAGAGAACGCATAGTTTCTATGTTCGCCTATTGGATGCTTGTTACGTGAAAAAGTACCGATCGTTAGGGTACCACAGCGAACCGTAAAATCATGTCCCGCAAGCTGAGCTCTATCTGGCTGAAGCCTCGGGATTTACGCTACTTTGAGAGAAGAATTCGCATCTTAACCAACGTGCGAAAGTTTGCTGAGGCGGCTGAGTCTATCGCCGCAACTACCAAAAAACTGCAAAAACGCGCCATCGTGGCGGATTATTTGAAGTCGCGATCGACCGACGAAGCCGCTTTATCCGCGGTGTTTTTCTCCGGCAAGGCTTTTCCGGCATGGGAAGAGACAACGCTACAAGTTGGTGGAGCATTATTGTGGCGCCTTGTCGCTGAGCTTGCGGGGAAAGAAGAAACCGAACTTACGGCCGCCTACCGCAAGCATGGTGACTTGGGCGCGGTCGCCGGAGAAGTTCTGAGCGGAGTTCTGCAAGATAGACCCGGGCAAGGCTTGGGGATTCTGGAAGTCGGCGAGTTTTTCCGGAAGGTCGCCGTTGCCCGCGGGTCGGTGGCAAAAAGCTCGTTGCTGCGCGGTCTGCTTTCCCGAGCCACACCACTGGAAGCCAAGTACATCATCAAAATCATGACCGGTGACCTGCGTATCGGACTGAAGGAGAGCTTAGTGGAAGAAGGGATTGCGCAAGCCCACGATGCCCCGCTCAGCGAGGTACAGCGCGCGAACATGATGGTCGGCGATATTGGGGAAGCGCTCCGACTTGCGGTGCATGGCAAGTTGAGCGAGGCAAAGATGCGGCTCTTTCATCCGTTGGGGTTCATGCTAGCGAGCCCCATCGAGTCGGCTGCAGATGGCTTGACCTATTTTGCGGAGGGAGGGGTAGAGGACAAGTATGACGGCATCCGAGCGCAAGTGCATGTTTCCTCCGGAGAGGTAAAACTTTTCTCACGTACTCGAGATGAGATTACGGAATCGTTTCCCGAGCTTGCCGCAGCGCTTTCTGGATTGTCGAAGGATGCGGTTTTGGACGGCGAGATCGTTGCGTGGGAATATCCCGAGATGCCACCGTCGCCCGCACCGGAGGTGATGGACGAAACGTTTTTCGAAGAAGCTGAAAGCAAGGCTGCCGAGCTTGGACGGGCGAGGCCGTTCTCTGTTTTGCAGCAGCGCCTTGGGCGAAAAAAAGTAAGTGATCGCATGTTGCGGGATGTGCCGGTTGCTTATCTGGCGTTCGATATCTTGTATGCAGACGGTGAGTTGTTGATCGATCGTCCGCTGAGGGAGCGAGCGTCAATTCTGGATGAGCTCATTCAGACTCAAGACCTCAGATTGGCGAGAACGCAGAAAAAAAACGTCGAGCAGAGCAAGTTAATATTCGGCGAAGACGCCGAGCCGTCAGCCGCAAGCATCATTCGCGCTCCGGTATTCCGAGCCGCTTCGTCCGACGAACTTGACGTGCTTTTTACAGCGGCGCAAGAGCGGGGCAACGAAGGTCTGATGATTAAAGATCTGAACTCGCTTTACTTGCCAGGCAGGCGCGGCAAGGCCTGGTTGAAGATGAAGCGCGAAATGGCCACGCTCGACGTTGTGGTAACCGCAGTCGAATACGGCCATGGAAGGCGCGTGAGCGTACTTAGCGACTATACATTTGCGGTTTGGGATGGAGATCGACTGGTGAACATCGGCAAAGCCTATTCGGGGCTTACGGACGTCGAGATCGTCGAGATGACAAGATGGTTTCTTGACCACACCCTCGATGACCAGAGATTTAGGCGGACCGTCGATCCCGAAGTTGTGATCGAAGTGGCCTTCAACAACATGATGCAGTCAGAGCGCCACGACAGTGGCTATGCGCTGCGCTTTCCCAGGATTGTGCGCTTGCGACCGGATAAATTAGCGGCGGATGCGGACACCATCCAACGCGTGAAAGAGATTTACGGAAAGCAAAACAGGTAACACTCGGACGGGTCTCTGAGGATCAATGGCTATGGTGATGATGAGCGTGCCCAGCGCTTTCTCCCACCGGCATGACGCAGCCGTGCGCCACCTCGCATTCGACGTGCTCGAACTGGATCGTAGTATGGTCGATGCGAAATGTTTGGTGAAGGCTCGCTTTCACATCGCGCAGAATGCGTTCGCTCACCGATGGAGGAATATCCGCAATTGCGATGTGGCAGGACAGCGCGTGAGTCTCCGAGCCGATGCTCCAGACGTGAAGGTCGTGAACGTCATTGACCCCCTCAATGGTGCGAATGGCGTTCTCCACCAGTTCAAGCCTTACCCCGCGCGGCGTGCCTTCGAGAAGAATGTTCAGGGTCTCTCGCACAATGCCGAAGCCGGACCAAAGAATCAGCACGGCAATTCCGAGCGAAAGCGCGGAATCGATCCAGTTGTTTCCGGTCGCCAGAATGGCCCAGCCTCCGGCAATAACGGCAGCCGTGGACAATGTATCGCCGACTTCATGCAGCAACGCGCTGCGAATGTTGACGTCGCCGCCCGAGCGATACAGCAACAGGGCGATCACGCCGTTCATCAGCACCCCGGCGCCGGCGACCCACATCATCACCGAAGCCTGCACGTGCTCGGGATGCTGCAAGCGCCTGAAGGCTTCGTAGAAAATGAAGAACGAAACTCCAACTAACGCAACGGCATTCACCAGAGCTGCCAGCACTCCCGCGCGATGATACCCGTAAGTCTTTGTCGAACTGGCTGGGCGGGATTGCAAATAAACCGCTACCAGAGACAGCAACAACGCCAAAAAATCGGATAGGTTGTGACCGGCCTCAGAAAGCAACGCCAGCGAGTGGGACCGAATGCCTGCAAACACCAGCAGCGCAATATAGGCGAGAGTGACGCCCAGCGAGATCTTCAGCACCTGTTTAGGACTGCCAGCACCGTGAGCGTGGGCGTGCATATCTTATTGTACGGGGCCGGACGGCGGCTCTCAAGTTGGCCTCCCGGAGCTTGAAAATATATCAGCGGTGGGACAGATTCATCATGTAGCGGTCGTTATACATCGCGCCCGCCTCCTGGATGAATTCAAGAATTCTATACATCTTTTGCCGCGACTCGCGGTTCATCTCTTTGAACTGCACCGCGATGCCGCTACCGGGATGGATCCTGGTCACGGTTCCTTCTGCGCTTAAATCGCCATGCTCGATGGAAAACACTATCTTCACATAGGATCCGGGACTGAGAACGATACTGGTTTCCACATAATAACCGCCGAGGCTGGCATCGATCAGGTTCCCGAAAGCTGGCGGACCCTCCTGAGGGTGTAATTCGACTGTGAGCCGGCACTTGATCCTCGTATGCAGCCTTTGATCTTTTTGCACCGGCTGTTTTTGTTTCTCCAGGTACATGCGGCGGTCGGCTTGGGTGAGAAGTTGCTCGGCATCGTCGCCATCCTCTGGCGAAACCGCAACTCCTACGCTCAGCGATACGATGTCTTCCCCGCAAACTTCAAATCCCGCGTGCCGGGCGAGAGGACGGATCACGTCTATTTTCTTGGCCGCATCTTGGGCGTGTAGTCCAGGAGCGATGAGCACAAACTCGTCTCCACCCATGCGGGCCACATAATCGTACTCGCGGCAGCTATCCTTCAGCGCTTGCGAGAACAACCGCAGAACTCGATTGCCTTCCAGATGGCCGAACCGATCGTTGATCTTCTTAAACCCGTCCATGTCACAAACCATTAGGGTCAGCGAAGAATTATCGCGCTTGCAGCGCGCCAATTCACGGTCGAGCTGCAGAAAGAGCGAACGGGCATTGGGTAGGCCGGTAAGGTAATCGGTTGTGGCTGAACTTTCCGCCTGTTGAAATTTCAACGCGTTTTCAATGGTCAAAGCCATCTTGCCGCTGACTGCCAAAAGAATTCGCAAATCGTCCGAAGTGAATGAATCCTTTTCTGCCCGGTAAACCGCCAGAACGCCGATTACTCCGCTAACTCCCTCGAGCGGCAACGCCAGAGCGGAACGCAAGGTGCTGAATTTGGAAGGATCGCTCAGATATCCAGGCTCGACCGAAGGATTTCCGTTCACAATCGGCTTTCTGTTCTGTGCGACCCATCCGGAAAGCCCATCCCCCATTGGAATTCGTAGCGAAGAAAACAATCTGTAGTTGTCGCCGTTCACATACTCCGGAATCAATTCATTGCCGCGCAGGATGTAAATTGCAATAGCGTCGTAGGGAACCATCGGTTTGAGTTTCACCGAAAACACCGAGAGAGTTTCTCCCAGGCTCAACGAGGCTCCCAGATCCTGGCTCAATTCGAACATAGACTGAGCCTCTTGCCTGGCTGCAGCGATAGAAGAGAGAAAACTTGCCTCCTGCCCTGTTGAATCCGAAGCTGCCACGGCTTCAAATCCAGCATCGGGCGCTGGACCACGGTGAATCTTTATCTCCGAAGAGAGCGCCAATGCTCCATCCCCTGATCCAGATTTAGCTTTGGCTAGATTCTCCAAGGAGCGGTAACGCTTGATGAGCACGCTTACAACCCGCGGATCAAACGCCTTGCCCGACTCTTCCGCCAGTTGCTTCATGACTTGATCCAAAGGCAGGGCACGGCGATATTGACGATCCGAGGCTAGCGCGTCCAGATAATCGACTGCCGAAAGAATCCGCGCTCCGGTAGGTATTTCCAGGCCCTTGAGGCCGAACGGATAACCTGAGCCATCCCACTTCTCGTGGTGTGCGCGAACGATGGGAACTACCGGATATGGGAAGCGAACCCGCTCCAGAATCTCCGCGCCAACCACGGTATGAATCTTCATCTTTTCGAACTCTTCCGGAGTCAGCCGGCCCGGTTTCGAGATGATGTGCTCAGGCACTGCCAGCTTGCCGATATCGTGCAGCAACGCCGCGGCGTGCAATGCCTCCAGTTCCATTCCTTTCATGCCAAGTTCTTTGGCTACTTCAATGGCATAAATGCGAACTCGCTGCAGGTGATCGTGCGTGTTCTGATCTTTGGCTTCAATAGCGAGCGCCAGAGCCTCAATGGTTCGGAGATGAAGATTTGCCATCTCTTCAACATGGCGCTTTTCATCATCCAACTTGCCCAGATATAGCCGGTAAGAACGGTAGACGAGATAAACGGCTGGAACAAAGAGCAGGGAAGTCTCCCAATTGAAATTGCGATTGAACCACGAGATTGCAGCGGCGATTCCACCGCCCGCCAGATAATAAGGGAAGGACCAAAAATAAGAATCCACCAAAGTTCTTCGCAGCGCTTGACCTTGGCCGGACGAGATCACCACCGCAACGCAGCCAGCGTTGACGATAAAGTAAGTTGAAGCCGCCAGGCACAAAAGCAGTGGCCGGATACCAATGACTGCGTTGCAATAAGAGTTGTGGTAAACCAAGTAGGCGAGGGCCGTGGACAGCGCTCCCGCGCAAACGTTAAATGTAAGCTGAATCGCACTTGGGCGGCCCGGGTAAAGACTTTGAGCCACCATCGCAATCGCACTCAGAGTCAAGGCTTCCGCGTACCCCAGTTCGGCGATGCCGACCAGGATGAACAAGAAATTAACTGACAGCGTTCCGGTTGTTCCAGGCAGGGTTACGCGCAGCCGCGAGCCCAGCAGAGCGATGCCGAGATAGCAAATAAACTCGGCGATATTCTTGCTGCTCTGGTGAAGGTCGGCGATGAGCAAGCATGCCGTGCCGGTCGCGATAACCAGGCCGACAAACACTTGTGCCGCAATCGGCAGGCTTTTCCACGAATTTGCGCTGGCGGACATGAGTACCGTACAAGTTGCTAATGCGCCTTTAGGATACTTACGCGGCGGAGCCATGTACAAGGCATTAAGCGGACGGGACGACCTTCGGTAACTTTGAAAGCCTTTGCAGATCGATCTGAACTCCACGCTACGGCACGGACAAGAGGATGTGGAACATGGTTGGTTTGAACGTGGTGGCGGCGCGTGGACTCGAACCACGGACCTACGGATTATGAGACCGTCGCTCTAGCCACCTGAGCTACGCCGCCACGATTGGGTAAGACTCACGAGAGGGACGAGCCAATTCGTGAGTCCACTGAAACATGCCGAACAGAAGTAGCACGTTACATCCAGGCATTCATTCTAAGAGGTGCTCTAAAGAAGCGTCAAACGTACGGCACGACATCTGCTTCATTTGGCGACTTCGTTACTTGCCAGCTTCCTCAGGAAACTGGAAACTAGTCTCTCATGAAAACTGTCGCCGTGATTCCTGCCAGGCTCGCCTCCACCCGACTGCCGCGCAAGATGCTGCTTGAGATCGCCGGAAAACCGCTGGTCGGCTGGGTCTACGAGGCCGCTCGCTTATGTCGGGCCCTATCAGACGTAATAATTGCCACCGACTCGGAAGAAATTTTAAAAGTATGTGAAGCGCATGGCTGGAACGCTCAGATTACTTCGTCTTCTCATCGGAGCGGTACCGAACGCGTGCATGAAATCTCGATGCATGTTACGGCCGATGTTTATCTCAATGTGCAAGGCGACGAACCGCTGGTTCGAGCCGAGCAGATCGCGTCGCTGCTCGATGTGATGAAGAATTCTTCCGTCGGCGTAGGAACGCTGAAAACCTTATGTACGGACGAAGATAGTAACAATCCCAGCGCCGTGAAAGTGGTGACGGCCACAGATGGCCGCGCACTTTACTTTTCTCGCGCAAGTATTCCCTTCGATCGCGACGGAAACAAGCCGAAGTACTTCAAGCATCTGGGGCTTTATGCCTATCGCAAGCCAGAGCTCGAGTTTTTTGTAAACCACGCCGAATCTACGCTGGAAAAAATCGAACGACTTGAACAACTCAGGTTTCTGGAGAATGGAATTTCAATCTACGTGGGAGAGACTGCGTTCGACTCGGTCGGGGTCGACACAGAGGAAGATCTTCAACGGGTAGAACAAGTCTTGCGCCGTCGCTGACTCTCCGAATCGAGAACCTTGGCTATATCACGTGCGTTATATACTTGCGCTTTGCGCGCGGTCCCAAGCCTCTGCGGCCGCGACGCGACGGGAGATGGCAGGGTGAGAATGGAACAATACCTCGATCCACCTGGATGGCGTACGCTCCGACAGATTCTGCTGCGCCAGCTTATTCATGGAAGAAATGAATGGAGCCACGCTGGCGATCGACTCGAAAGCATAGCGATCGGCCTGGCGCTCGTTATAGCGCGAGTAGGCATTCAGTGCCGGCATCAGAAGAATCGACAGAACAGTGATGGTGATTGCCAGCAGCGGGAGATTGGCGAAGTCTGAAAGCTCTTCAAACATCTGACGGTCGACCGCGTAATGCAGTACAAAATTTGCGATCCAGAAGCCCAACAAGGTAATGCCCGCCTGAACCACAATGCTTTTTAGAATGTGCTTGTGCACGTGATGGCCGAGTTCGTGCGCCAATACCGCTTCGATTTCCTCGGGAGCATAATTATCGAGAAGAGTATCGGCCAAAATAATTCGCCGCGTGCTGCCCAGACCGGTAAGAGCGGCATTCGCTTTCTTGCTTTTCTCAGAAAGCTTCCAACGATAGATCCCGCGAACTCGCGTTCCCGCCCGCTCGCCGAGTTGCACCAGCCGTCGTCGCAAATCTTCGTTATCCAGCGGCTCGAATTTGTAAAAGATTGGAAAAAGCACTACCGGAGCAAGCTGCGCGAGCAAAATAAATAGCCCCATGAAGATTGCCCACGTAATAATCCACCAATGCTGCGGCGATTCCCGGATCATGAAATAAAGCAACTCCACAATCACCGCAGCCATCACCAGGCCCACCAGAAAGCCCTTGGCTTCATCCCACAACCACGAACGAACACTTTGGTTGGAAAGTTGAAACTTGCGCTCCAGCCGAAAACCGTAGTAATCGAGGCCAAAACCAAGCGCCTTCCCGAGCAGCAGCAGGAAAAACAAATAAATGAAAAGCGACAGGGTGTAGTTCTGGAATCCGCGCCGCAAAGCGAGATCCCGCAACCAACCCGACCAACCAGTAACCATGAGGGCAACCAGGAATGCGCCGCCAATCACGAAATCGGCCACACTGAGGCGGCGCTGGAGCCGGTTATAGCGGCGCGCCTCCGGCGAGTCTTTTGCAGCTGGGGAAGGACTTTCTGCGAAGCTCATTCAGTTACAAGTATCGCATCCGTCGGCGGGCATGTGGAGTTAATATGCGGCGCCGGTTGTGGCTAGACGCCATTTTGCACAAAGCTTTCCGCGCTCGACAGGATTTCGCTTACCAATGCCGGCGATGCGGCTTCCGAGTAGACCCGCAAGAGCGGCTCCGTTCCTGAAGCGCGGAATAATATCCAGGCTTCCGCTCCGTTTTCGTTTGTCGGTGCATCGAGAAAGAATTTTATGCCATCCAGATTTTCTTTCCTCACCACGCGATAGCGCCCCATCGTTTGCGTGTCGTCCGCTTGTGCGCGCCGTATCGCGTTCTGTTTAATGTCTTCCGCAATATGCAGATCGCGCCTGCCGTAATAATGCGGTCCAAACTCACGCTGCAGATTTGCGACCAGTTCGCCCAGAGGCTTTCCCTCTTCTGCCATGACATTGGCCAGCAGCAAGCAATTTAATAAGCCGTCGCGTTCTGGAAGAAAGCGAGAGTAGCCAATCCCTCCGGACTCTTCTCCCCCGATCAGGATGTCGTGCTCCATCATCAAATCGGCGGTGTATTTAAACCCAATCGGCGTTTCGTAAAGCTTTCGTCCGTGCCTGGCGGCGATGCGATCTAGCATACGGGTGGTGTTGAACGCTCTCACCACATCTCCCGGCCATTTCTTGCGCTCCAGAAGCCAATTTAAAAGCACACAGAAAATCTTATGCGAATCCACGAAGCTGCCATCTTCCGCGACCGCGCCAATTCGGTCGGCATCGCCATCGGTCGCGAGTCCCGCGTCACAATTCTCGTTCATGACCGTTTGCTGCAACAGGGCAATGTGCGGTTCGATCGGTTCGGGATTGATGCCGGGGAAAAGCGGATTCAGTTCCTGACGAATCGCGATATGCTGAACCCCGCATTCGTGGAAAATTCCAGCCAGAATTCCTCGGCCGGATCCGTACATGGAGTCGATCGCGAGTTTGAACTTGGCTTTGCCAATCAATTCGAGATCCGCGAAACGGCTGATTGCGCCAACGTAAGGAGTCTTTAAATCGATCTCCTCGGCTCCCGCCTTCGTCCCTTGGGGCATAGCGTTGGCCCGCATCTCCTCTTCAATCTTTTTCATGATGGCAGGTGTTGCCGACCCGCCGAACTTTCCCTTGAACTTCACGCCATTCCAGTTCCACGGATTGTGGCTCGATGTAATCATTACTCCGCCCGCCGCATTATTGTTTTTCACCGCGTAAGAAATCGCCGGTGTGGGAGTGTAATCGTTTGCCAACTTCACCGAAATTCCAGCGGCTGCGATGACTTCCGCAGCGACATTTGCCGCGCTCTGTGAGGCAAACCGCGTGTCGTACCCAACGAAAACTCCGCGCGATGCGTCTTCGTATTTCAGCACGTAGGAAGCGATTGCACCGGCTACTCTGCGTACATTGTCGAAGGTGAAATCGTCGGCGATGATGCCGCGCCAACCGTCTGTTCCGAACTTTATCTCTTGTGGCATTTGTTCTTGAGGCTTCAATATTAGGTTTTGTTGGCTCGACGTGGCGATTCCGTCTTAGACCAGCTTATGCATCTTCTTGCCGTCCAGATGCTTCACCACTTTACCCACATCCTGCGCCTGCTGTCGCGTGGTGATTAGCAAAGCGTCCGGCGTATCGACTACGACCAAATCGTGAACGCCCACTGCAGCCACGAACTTCCCAGGGGAGTGAATATAATTTCCGCTGGAGTTGAGGATAAAGAAGGCTTCACTCTGAATAATGTTGCCCTCGCCAGGACTGGTCTTGCTCTTGGCGGTGTGATGCTCGTGCAGCGCAGTCCAGGAGCCGAGATCGTTCCAGCCAAAATCCGCTGGCAAACAGAAAATCTTCCCGGCCTGTTCCCCCTTGGCCGAACGCGGTTCCAGCACCGCATAATCGATGCTGATATTTTCGCATTTCGGATAAAGTTTGCGGAATGTCGCATTGAACTTGGCCGTGCCATGAGTCGCGGCGATTTGCTCGAGCAGGGACGCGGTGCGGGGAAGATGCTCACGCAACGCGCTCACCAGAGTACGCGCACTCCAAAGGAACATACCGCTATTCCAATAAAAAGTTCCAGCAGCTACGAATTCCGCCGCCATCTGCGGATTGGGTTTCTCCGTAAAACGCCGAACCCGCAACGCGTGGCCGCCGGAGGCATGGCCCACCTCGATATAACCGTAGCCGGTTTCCGGCCGATTGGGACGAACCCCGAGAACAACAATGTTCTCGCCTGCTCCCGCAATTTCTACGCCGCGCTTTAGCGTTTCCCGGTATTTCTTCGCGTCGCCGATTATGTGGTCGGATGGGAACATGCCGATCACCGCATCGGGATGCTCGCCCAACAGAAGAAATGCCGCCAGTCCAATCGCAGGAGCAGTGTTCCGGCCTACCGGTTCGGCAATCGTTTGCTGCCTGGGCAATTTCGGAAGTTGCCGCAAGATTGCCGGCCGAAGATCGTCATTGGTGATGATCCAGAATTGTCTCGCCGGAGCCAGCGGAAGCAGTCGCGCCACCGTCTGCTGAATCATGGTCTGCTTGCCATCGAGAGCGAGCAGCTGCTTGGCCCGTTTTTTTCGGCTCAACGGCCAGAAACGGGTGCCCCGGCCACCGGCGAGTACGACAGGATAGAACTTTGAATTCTTAGCCACGTTCTTGAGAATACAACCCGAAATCGTTCTTGGAAGATCGCGCTTACGTTACGACGGATTACATTCGTACTTGAGGCGAAGGCAATACCCCTCCCGGAACTCTCGACCTCGAGAATTCCAGTGTCCATTGCGGGCGTACGGTAAAAGATTCAACCGAGGCGGGAATCACCACGGCGTCCCCCTTGGTCAGAGTGACCGGCTCGGCCCCCGGACTTTCAACCGCGCCACATCCTTCCACCGCAACCAATATTTGCGCGGAACATTTTCCCGACTCGTCCCGCGTGCTCAACTCCTGCGGATCTTTCATCTCGAACATATCCACGACGAAGTAAGGCGCCGCAACTAAAGAAGCATGCCGGTTCCGGCTTCCTTGAAGCTGTGTGGGCGCTGCACGCAACACCTTTCCAGACGCCGCGTTCGACCTGACGGCGGCCAGGCCTTCTTTCAAATGCAATTGTCGAGGCCGTCCGTAATCGTAGAGACGGTATGTTGTGTCCGATTGCTGCTGGGTCTCGACAATCACCGATCCCGGCCCGAGCGTATGTACCGTGCCGCCGGAAACATAGATCATGTCGCCGGTGTAAACGTTGAGCCAGTTCAATAATTCCTCGGCGCGCTTTTCCTGTATCGCCCTTTCCAACTCTGCGACTGTCGAACCAGCTTTCAGGCCCAGCCCGATCTGCGCCCCAGGCTTGGCGTGCGCCACATACCAGCACTCTGTTTTACCCCAGGGCTGCTGCACGCGAAGCGCTTGCTCATCGTCCGGATGAACTTGTACGGAAAGCTTTTCATGCGGAAAGAGAAACTTGAGTAAGAGTGGGAATCGATGCGGGTCCCGTGCCGCCTCACCAACAAGTGCCCGTCCATGCGTCTCGCTGACTTGTCCCAGTGTTTGTCCGGCAAGCGGTCCATTCGCAATCTTGCAATCGTCTCCGGTAAGCCAAGCTTCGCCAATTTTCTCTTCAAATTGTCGGTTTGGATAAATCGGGGACAAATCGTGCGTGCCCCAGGGGCGCGGATCAAAACGAGGAAGCATTAACAGTGGATACAGATTGCTCATGAATTTTGAAGCGGAGGTTCTGCAAACTAGCTGGCCGCAAGCACCGGTTATCAAATCGTAAATCTAGCTGGGATTCGAAACAGTTTTTAGATCTTCTATCGATAGTGTTCAAGGTGATACAGCGCTACAAATGCGAGGATCAGAGTCGCCATCGGAAATGCCAAGAGTTTCGCGCTACGCCGAGGGTGTTTCCAGTCCGCCGTAGCCAGAAAAGTGATCACCGTGGGGAACAACGCCAAAATAGAAAGTTGAAAGATGTGTGCCGCCGTGCCTTCGTCCGGCTGGGGCGGCTGCGCGTACCCACTCAATACGCAAATCAATGCGATAACAGACAAGACAATTATGATTCTGCCGCTTGCTCGGTTGATTTGCTGCGTCTGCATGACCACCCCCTTCTTGCCGTCTCTGAGATGATTGCGGGCTTCGAATTACAGCGCGGCAAAAAATTTCCGCATGCGATCGAGTCCGCGATTCAAATCGGCCTTCGATGTCGCATACGAGACACGAATGTGATCACTCGTGCCGAATCCTTCGCCAGGAACGGTTGCGACATGCGCTTCCCGGAGCAATCTCCCCGCCACATCGGACGCGGATTTCACATTGCCGCGGCCCAAAAATACGGAAATGTTGGGGTACGCATAAAACGCGCCCTCCGGCAGAGTGCAGGTAATGCCCGGAATCGAGCGCAGGCCCTCAACCACGTGATCGCGCAGTTCAATGTATTCGCGCCGCATTTGTTCAACACACTGTTGCGGCCCCTTAAGCGCCGCTACTGCCGCCTTTTGAACAATCGAAGTTGGATTTGAAGTGGACTGGCTCTGCAACTTCGACATCGCACTCACCACCGCCGAAGGTCCAAGAGCGTACCCCAGCCTCCAGCCGGTCATGGCATAAGTTTTCGAAAGCGACCCCAGCACCACCACTCGTTCCTTAAACTCGCGCAGTGATCCCACCGAAAAGTTCTTTCCCGTGTAGTTCAGATAGACGTAACACTCATCCGAGAGCACCCAAATTCCGCGCTCATGCGCCAGTCGCACAACCTCGGTCAGATCTTCCGGACTCATCACGGCACCGGAGGGATTTGACGGCGAATTCAGAATGATCGCCTTGGTGCGCGACGTGATCAGCCGCGCTACCATCTCCGGTGTTACGCGAAAGCTCTGCGACTCGTCGGACTGCAGCAGCACACAGTGGCCGCCTGCGTATCGAACAATGTCTTTGAACGAAACCCAATAAGGCACAGGGAGAACAACTTCGTCGCCGTGATCGACCAACACCTGAATCGCATTGAACAGAGCATGCTTCCCCCCTGTGGAGGCGATCGCCTCTTCGCGACGATAATCCGAATCGAAATCGACCGCGTGCCGATGCACAATGGCGTCGCGCAACTCCGGCGTACCGGCGACCGCCGTGTACTTTGTAAAGTTACCCTGAATGGCGGCAATGGCCGCGTCCTTGATGTGCTGCGGCGTCGGGAAGTGCGGCTCGCCAGCCCCGAAATCCACCACGTCGATTCCCTGCGAGCGCAACTTATCGGCTTCCGCCACAACAGCCATGGTGGCCGAGGGTTCAATCCGGTTAATTCGTTCGGTGAGTTTTATGGCTTCGCCGGTCGCAGTTGTCATGCCTTCTTTTTCCTTAGTCTTTCGTGTTTTGAATTCCGCGCTAAATCTTCCTGTAGTTCATCGTGGAACTTGTATGCGGGCTCCAGCTTTTCCCGCAACTTCTGTTCGACAACCTCCGGAACGAGCCCTTTAACCGGGCCTCCCGCCTGCGCCACCTCCCGCACCAGGCGTGAGCTTACATAAGAATACTTGTCTGCCGGCATCATAAACACAGTTTCGAGCGTCGGTTCGAGTTTCCGGTTCATCAGCGCCATCTGCAGTTCGTATTCGTAATCGCTGACCGCGCGAATGCCGCGCAGCACGCACGTCGCCTCGATCGACTTCGCGTACTCAACCATCAATCCATGAAAAGTCTCGATCCGAACATTCTTCAAGTGTTCGGTAAGCGTCTTCAGCATTTCCATTCTCTCCGCGAGGCTGAACATCGGGCTTTTTTCCGAGTTCCGGAGAATCCCCACCACCAACTCTTCAAAAATCTTGGCGCCTCGCTCGATCAGATCGAGATGCCCATTGGTGGGTGGATCGAACGATCCTGGATATAAAGCGCAGATTTGTTTCAATGGTCCTCGCGGGAAGCTGCGTGCTGAATAGAGATTCTATGCGGGCGGCACCGGAGATGGCAATTGCCAGATGGAAAATGCAGGGAGGCAAGAAAGAACCGTCATCCGACGCTTTAAAATTGTCATCCCGAGCGAAGCGAGGGACCTTGGTTTCTGCTCTTCCACAACGATCCTCCGATCAAGCAATCTTGGGTGTAAACCGAAACTCCTGCGGCTGAGCCCACTCCCTCGACAAGTCATCCCATTTGGAATTTGTAAATTCAATCAAAGAGACCCGCTTAGCACGAGTCCAAGCTTTAATCTGCTTCTCGCGCTCAATCGCATTGCGAACATCCTCGAAGCTCTCAAAATAAACCAGTCGCGTAATGTTATATTTCGCTGCAAATCCAGGAGTGAGTTTTGACTTGTGCTCACTCACCCGCCGCCGCAAGCTGTTGGTCATCCCCGTATAGAGCGTTTTCGAGGCGCTGGCCATGACGTAAACGAAGTAGCGCGGTTTTCCCTCATGACGCCTGCACTTCCGAATCATCCAGCTCTCTCATTGCAACTTGTCATCCCGACAGAGCGAGGGACCTTGGTTTCCGCTGGCGCGGCCCAAACCTGAGCCCGAGCGGCCAAGAGCCCTCGCTTTGCCCGGGATGAGGGCCTTACTTTACCGTTTTCCGCCCGAAGCCTTGCTCATTTCAGGGATAGGGTCCATTGTGCGCGACGCAGGAGGCGGAGGGACGGGTTGCAAACGTGTGCCGATCGACTTGACACCTTGGGACGTATCGAAGTCTTTCGGAACCTCCAGCGGCTTCGAGGGCGAATCCTTCGCAATCAAACCCAGAGCCTTTCGGACTTCGATATCCAGTTTGACTAGTGTGTCCTTGTTGTCTTTGAGAAACTGCCGCGCATTCTCGCGGCCCTGTCCGATGCGTTCGCCCTTATAGCTGTACCAGGATCCGGATTTTTCCAGGATGTTATTGTTCACCGCGATATCCAGCAGGTCGCCTTCGCGCGAAATCCCTTCGCCATAAAGAATGTCGAACTCGGCTTCTCGGAACGGCGCCGCAACTTTATTTTTCACCACTTTCACGCGCGTACGCGAGCCGGTCACCACATCGCCATCCTTAATCGCGGCAATCCGGCGGATATCGATGCGCACCGAAGAATAAAACTTGAGCGCCTTTCCGCCCGTGGTCGTCTCCGGATTGCCGAACATCACGCCAATCTTCTCGCGAATCTGGTTGATAAAAATCAGGCAAGTCCGCGACTTCGAAACGGTGCCGGTCAGCTTGCGCAGCGCCTGCGACATCAGCCGCGCCTGCAGGCCCATGTGGCTGTCTCCCATTTCTCCATCCAGCTCAGCCTTGGGTACCAGCGCCGCCACTGAATCCACCACCAGTACGTCGATTGCATTCGACCGTACCAGCGCCTCCGTGATCTCGAGCGCCTGCTCGCCATAATCCGGCTGCGAAACCAGCAGGTTATCCACGTCCACGCCCAGCTTCTTCGCATAGCCGGGATCGAGCGCGTGCTCCGCATCCACAAATGCCGCCATGCCGCCAGCCTTCTGCGCCTCGGCAATTACCTGCAATGTAATGGTCGTCTTGCCGGAAGATTCAGGCCCGAATACTTCAATCACGCGCCCACGCGGAAATCCGCCCACTCCCAACGCCGCGTCGAAGGAGATCGATCCGGTCGAGATCACCGCAATGGGGACGATCGCTTCCTTCGATCCCAGCCGCATGATCGACCCCTTGCCGAACTGCTTCTCAATCTGCGCAAACGCCAACTCAATCGCCTTGCCCCGCTCATCTGCCATGGGAGTGTGGCTCCTTTTAGAATGAAGAAGTAACTAACTGGCCGGATTATACATACAGAATGAAGCGAAGAAAAGGCGAATTGCAGAAGATTCCGCAATTTTGTTGTGGATATTGGTCCAAAATGGGCAGAACCGCTATCCCGCAAGAGGCACGAGGTGTGCCGAGATCCACTCGTGAAGCAGCGGAAAGCGAAACTTCCCGCCGGCCAAGGTTTTCAGCATGAATTCGGCCGCCTCCTCGCTGTCTACATCCAAATCGAATCCATTGATGAGCAAGAACGTGTGCATGGCCGCAAAGCCTACGCGTTTGTTGCCGTCGAGAAATGCGTGATTATTGACCAATGACTCCAGCAATGCTGCCGCTTCCTCGGCAATATCGTTGTAATAGCCAGTCTGCGGACGGAACACCGCAGATTCCAAAACTCCCTGATCGCGCAAACCGGGGATGCCGCCGTATTCTTCGATTTGATGTTGATGAATCGCGATCGCTTCGGCCACGGTCAGGTAGACGTGCTCAGCCGTCACTTGCCTTCCGCCAGCCGTTTATATAACTCGCGATATTTCTGGTTGGAGCGGCGATACGCCGCCATCACCTCAGGCCGCACCATCCGCTGCGAGGGAACGACATTGTGCAGGTAGTGCTCCAGCGCCCGCTCCAGCAAAAAGCGCTGCGACTGCCCGTTCTCCTTGGCCACAGAGACGAGTTC
>Ga0182015_10002386_pt1 | contig 22782 bp, 23 predicted proteins | sample 712P3MmetaG_FD_120478 | JGI IMG/M metagenome (GOLD analysis project Ga0182015, IMG submission 120478) | Permafrost microbial communities from Stordalen Mire, Sweden - 712P3M metaG | ecosystem: Environmental > Terrestrial > Soil > Wetlands > Permafrost | place: Sweden: Stordalen | collected...
CCGTCGGCTTTCGGGACGTCGGATACTTTGGACGTCGCTTCGCTCGTGCCAATGGAACGACGCCCTCGCAATGGAGAACGCGCAATATCGCGCAACCTGAGACTTTTCCGACGTTCCCGACGTGCCCGACGTGTGGAACGCATCGCACCTGTGCGGCCGCAGCAATATAGTCCGGAGCGTGCCGCAAATCCGCACTGTTCCTCTGCGCGCGACGCGATTATGATACGTGCACAACAACACTCCCACGCGGGGCTCGCAGACCAAACCATCACGCGCACCGTGTATGCAAAAGAAAGAACACCATGACCATCAAACAAACTGCGGCGACGATCGCCGCGATCGCCTTTCTCGCGGGCGCACCGATGATCGCGCTCGCAAACACCACGGCTTCGGGCCCGATCGTCGTGAATCACGTCGGCGTGCAAGCCACTGAAGACGGCGCCGGCCCTGGCTTTCTGAGCCTCGCTTTCGAGAACACGAGCAACGTGACCGCAACCGAAGTGATCTTTGAATTCAGCGGCGACGCCTACTTCCAGCGCATCGACGACGTCGGCACGTTCACGCCGGGCGTCTCGATCAAGCACGCTTTCCTCGATGACTCCAGTTCTCCGGTTCAGAAGGTTAGAGTTGCAGAGGTCGACTTCGCTGACGGAACGACTTGGACGAACAATCAAACGACCGGACCGCGCTTGCGCCGGCAGGCAACGTGGAGCAGTGTCTCAGCCCTCTTACCGTTCTAATCGTCTCAGGACCGCGCGGCCCCGAGCAACAGCATCGAACCCGTATCGATGATTGCTGTCTCGGGGCCGACGCACGTAACTTCCGCCGGCCTGCAAGGCACGCCCTTGTTGCCGCGCGGCGGATGATGCTAGAATTGAGGCGATGTCTCACGTCTTACCACCGCTCGCCCCCGGGTTCGTCGTACTTCCGCTCGGCGACGCCGGGGCCGCAGAAATCCGGGGCTTGGATTGTTCGCGCCCGCTTGGTGCGCAAACGCTGGCCGCATTACAAGCCACATTTCTTGAATACCCCATACTCGCAGTACGCGATCAAGTTCTCACCGCCAAGCAACAGGCCGCATTCTCCCGGCAATTCGGCGTCCTAGAACCACAGGAACGATCGCAGTACGTACACGCGGACGATCCGGACGTACTCATTCTCTCCAATGAAATTGGGCCCGACGGTAAACCTGTCGGAGTCGTTGACGCCGGTGACTTCTTGCATTCCGATTCTTCACATATGCTCGAACCGGTTAAGACCACGACCCTGTATTCGGTCAAGAACCCACGCACCGGCGGTGACACCGAATATTGCAACATGTATATGGTGTACGACGCACTGCCGGAGGATCTGCGTTGGACGCTCGCGGGCCGTACTGCCGTCCATCACGTAAGCAAAGCTCGAAATCCGCGCGTGTCGATCTCGAAGGACCGGCCGGATGCAAAGGACTTTTACGCAGAGGCCGAGCGCATACACGCCGACGTTCACCAACCGGTCGTTCGTACCCATCCCGAAACCGGCCGCCAAGCGGCGTACGTGTCGCCGCGCTTCACGCTCGCGATCGACGACATGGATTCCGAAGTTTCGGAGCAGATTCTTTCGACCATCTTCGAAATCATGAATCAGCCGCGCTTCCGCTATCGTCACGTGTGGCGTGAAAACGATCTCGTGATGTGGGACAATCGCTGTCTAACGCACCGCGCGACCGGGGGCTATGTGCTACCCGACGTACGGCGCATGCACCGAACGACGATCTGTGGAGACAAGCCGTTTTACTGTTCGACGGCCGCAGACTAACGGGTCGTTGATGCGACGAATTATCCGCACCTTCGTTATGCTGGCGTCGTCGCTGGCACTCTCTCTTGGTATTGCCGATGCGCAAGACCGTCCCACGATCGACGTCATCTTGCCGCCAAGTGCCGACGTCGCGCCATTGCTGTATGCCGATCACGCCGGCCTCTTTGCCAAGGCCGGACTGAACGTCCAAATCACGCAGATGCCGAACGGTTCCGCGATTGCCGCAGCAATTGCCGGAGGTGCGGGGCAGATCGGCTTTTCGAGTCTCTCTGCGCTCATCGCCGGACACGCCCGCGGACTTCCTTTCCGGCTCGTCGCGCCCGGGGGAATCTACGTCGCCGAAGACCCCTACGCATACATGCTGGTTCGCAACGATTCGCCAATCCGTACCGGCCGCGATCTGAACGGAAAGACGCTTGGTTCGGCCTCGCTAGGAGACCTCGATACGGTATCCGCGTACGCATGGATGGATCAAAACGGCGGCGATGTGAAGAGTACCCACGTAATCGAGCTTCCCAATCCGGTGCTTTCGCGGGCCCTCATCGACGGACGCATCGACGCTTTATCGATCGGCCAGCCGTGGGTGACCCTCGCGCTCGACAGCGGTAAGGTACGCACGATCGGCAAATCATTCTCGGCGATCGCTCCCCGATTTCTGATGAGCGCGTATTTTTCGACCGCGGCGTTCGCCGCCGGCAACCCGGATGCGCTCGAGCGGTTCGAGCGCGTCGTGAGCGATGCCAGCGCCTACGTGAACGCGCATCACGATGCGATCATTCCGCTCCTTGCTTCGTTCACGAAGCTCGATCCGGCGCTCATCGCGCGTACCATGAAAGGCTCCGACGCGCAGTATCTCGATGCTAAGGATATTCAGCCGATGATCGACGCGAGCGCGAAGTTCGGACTGATCGCCAAGCCGTTCAAGGCGGAGGACCTGATGAGCTCGGTCCTCGTCACGCCGCCGACCTCGCATTAATCTTCCGCGAGCAACGGCACATGGATGCGGATGTCATCGTAATCGGCGCGGGAGCTGCGGGGCTGGCAGCCGCGCTACGGCTCGCCGAGCGGTCCCTTCGCGTCATCGCCCTAGAGGGCCGCGCTCGCGCCGGTGGACGCGTGATGTGGCGGTCCGTCGGATCGGTCGACGTGCCGGCGGAGTTGGGCGCGGAATTCATCCACGGCGCGGCGCCCGAAACCTCCGGGCTGCTACGCGAGGCCGGCCTGACCAAAGTCGAGACCGGCGACGAGTACTGGCAGTGCAGTTCCGACGGCGAGCTCCGGCTCCCGGACGACGACTTCACCGACAACGATATCTTCGAGCACGTGCGTTCGCTCGCCGAAGACGAGAGCGTCGAAGCGTTTTTGCGCCGTTTCGAGCGCGATCCGCACATGCGGCAGCAGGCGCAGCGCGCGCGGGCGTTCGTCGAAGGCTTCGAAGCCGCTGATCCGGCCCTCGCGAGCGCACGTTCGATCGCGGATGAGCTTCGGACGGGTGTCGATTCGACGAGTTCGCGACCGGTTGGAAGCTACGCGCCGCTCTTCGAGCACCTGACCGCGGAATGCGTGCGGGCCGGTGTCGATCTTCGTCTCAACACGGCGGTGGAGCGCATCGTGTGGGAACCCGGCGACGTGACGATCGCGGTCCGGAGCGAGCACGCCGGCACGTCCACGGTCCGCGCCCGGTGCGCCGTCGTCACCGTTCCGGTCGGGGTGCTGCGTCAGCGCGGTGATGCGACGCGTCTCTCGTTTTCGCCGCCGCTGCCGGCGGAGAAACACGCCGCACTCCGCGGCCTCGAAATGGGCCACGTCGTGCGCGTAACGTTAGCTTTTCGGACGCCGTTCTGGGAACAGGTCGCCGAGGGCCGCTATCGCGATGCGGCATTTTTCCGGTGCGAAGGCGGCGCGTTCAACGCCTTTTGGACGCAGATGCCCCTGCGTAGCCGAACCATCGTGGCCTGGGCCGGCGGACCGCGGGCGACGGTGATGGACGGCACGCCGGCGCAAGAGCGCATCGATCGTGCGCGCGATGCGTTCGGATCCATGTTCGGTCAGCGCGACCTCGCGCGCCGGGAATGTGAAGCCGGCGTCACCCACGACTGGTCCGCCGATCCGTTTGCGTGCGGCGCGTACAGCTACGTCGTCGCCGGAGCCGGAGCCGCGCGCGCCGCCCTCGGAGCCCCGGTCGATGACACGCTGTTCTTCGCCGGCGAAGCGACGTCGACCGATGGTCAGGGCGGCACGGTCAGCGGTGCATTTGAGACCGGAATACGAGCCGCGAACGAGGCCGTTCGAGCGCTCGAACTCGCGGGCGCGACGCCGCAGATCGTGCCGTAGCGTGCGCCACGCCGGCGAGCTGCTCAGCGCTTGGAACAGCTTTTACGTCATGATCGGCTCGGCCGCCGCCGCGCTCACCGGCTTGATGTTCGTCGTGATCACGCTCATCAGGGACGACAAACGCAGGGTGGCGGAAGACGGTGTTTCGACGTTCAGCACGCCGACGGTCGTTCACTTTTCTTGCGCGCTGTTCACGTCCGCGGTCATGTCGGTTCCGTTTCGGTCGCTCGTACCGATCTCGATCATCTTAGGGCTCACCGGTGCCGGCGGAGTGTTCCACGTCGTGCGCGTCGCGCTACGAACGTCGCGCTTGCGCACGTATCGGCCCGATTCGGAGGATTGGGCATGGAACGTTTTCCTGCCGTTTCTTGCATATGCGACCATCGTTGCCGGTGCGATAGCGATGCACGTAGACGCTGCGCTAGCTCTCTACGCGCCCGCTGCCGCAGTGCTGCTGTTGATTTTCGTCGGCATCCACAACGCGTGGGACGTGGTGACGTATCTCGCAACCGGTAAAGGTGACACGCTGCCCGATCACTCTGCTAAGAACGACGCGGCGGGAAAGGGCAAACGATCGCGCGCCAGGCGTTCGTAGATGCCCTCGAGACTGCGCGCCAGTCCAGCGGTGTCGCAGACCGCGCAAGCGCGTAGGCGCGACCTCATCGAGGTGCGGAGTTCGGCCAGCCGTTCGGGCATTTCGGGCGCATTGCCAAGCCGGCTCGCGAGTGCAACGTACGCAGCCAGGTCGGCAGCGACGAATGCGCTGAGATCGCCCGCGCGAAGAAGTGATGCGCTGGTGCGTGACGCCCAGCGATCACCCCAAAACGTCACGACGGGAACGCCCTGCCACAGCGCTTCGCTCGTCGTCGTGCCACCGTTATACGGAAACGTGTCCAGGGCGATGTCGATCGCGTCATAGGTCTCGAGGAATGCGTAATGTTCCGCGCGCCCGTACAAACGCAGTCGCGTCGCGTCGATACTGCGCTCCGCGAAGCGGTCGCGCACGAACCGGCGCGTTTCTGCTGCATTGAGGGCGGTGTTGCGCAGAACGAGGAGGCTGCCGGGAACCGCGCGCAAGATCGCGCTCCACGCATCGATGACGCGGTCGTTGATTTTATACTGTGGCGCCAAACACCCGAATGTCGTTGCGCGATTTGCCCGGCGCGGCGAGGGCGCAACGGGCGGTACCGGATACTCCACGGAAAAAGCGAGATAGCTGCCGGGAACGCGCAAAATTGATTCGCTGTAGAAGCACTCCTCCTCCGGTGGAATGACCGTTGCGTCGCCGATGAGATAGTCGTAGGCGGCGATGCCGGTAGTCGCAAAATGGTTGAACCACCCGACGATCAGCGGTGCCGGGCGGAGTGCTATGAGCCCAAGACGGCGCGGCGCGCTATACCCGTTGAGGTCGACCAGTATATCGATATCGGCGGCTGCGACGATTTCGGCCGCCGCTTCGTTCGAGAGGTTCGTGACATCGTAAAAGCGGTCGTTCGCGTGCGCGCGGTATCCGTGCTCGATCGCCGACGCGGGCGCGTCCGAAAAAAGGTGAACCTCGACTCGGCTGCGATCGTGCTCGTTGATGAGGCCCCACACGGGTTTCATCCAATTGTTGGTTTGAAAGAATGCCGAGATGTAGCCGATCCGTAACGGCTCGCCATGCGGCCGGTGAGCGGGGGCCGGACGGCCGCGTTGCGGCAAGAAACGCTGCGCCCACGCTTGCCGCGCTGCGAGTATGCCGCGCTGCGTACTCGATGGTGCCCCCGGCGCGGCCACCGCGATTGCGCGCAGAGGAAGCTCCACCCGGACTCCGAGCGAGGCCTCCGCAAACAGAGACAACGCTTCGTCGCTGCGTCCGAGTCCGAAGCACGCCCGCCCGAGATTGTGCTTTGCTTCACACCACTCGGGCGCCGTTGCCACCGCGCGTTCTAGGCAAGCAAACGCGGTGGCGTGATCGTCTGCGGCCGCAGCGGCACAACCCGCAACGGACCATGCGAGCGCTTCATCCGGATCGACCAGAAGCGCTTGCCGGAACGCTCGCTCGGCGGATTTCGAAACGTGGCCGATTGGGATGGGGTAGCCGGTTGACGCTAGGGCTCTACGCCCCGGCCGAGGCCCGGACTAAAGCTGTCGACCTCGATCCACGCGGCTGCGTCCCTGATGACCCCGCCGGAGATCCCGTCGAGCTCGTCCGGCTTCAAATCGCTTGAATTCTGCGCGGGGTTCGTGGGTTCGGCCGGCTTCTCGGTGTCGCTCATCTCGTCTCCTTATGCTATATGCGGCGTATCGTGCTGGGATGTTCTAACGATACGCATGATTCGCCATTTTCGCAAGCCCGCGCATGCGGCTTCCTCTTGCGGGTGCGTTGGGGCGCCTCCGGCGAATCGATGCTGCATGAGCCACACGACGATGACTCGAGCGCGCGCTTCGGCGCTCCTCTTCGGTGGCGCGGCGCTTAGCGCAAGCAGCCTACCCGGACGAGCGCAGACCAACGCGACGATACGCATTGCAACGCTTCCGATCGACGGCAGCGGCGAGGCTTACTATGCCAAGGACTCGGGCTTTTTCGCAAAGGCCGGACTCAGCGTCGATATTCAGCCGATGTTGAGCAGTAGCGCGATTGCCGCAGCGGTTTCGTCAAATGCAGTCGATATCGGCTATGGAAATATCGACGTGCTGGCGGCCCTGCATAGAAAGGGCATACCGGTCGTCCCGATTGCGCCGGCCAACGGATATGATTCTCCCGGCGGTACCGTCCGTTCCGTAGCGCTTTTGCTTCCCGCAAACTCGCCCGTCCAAAGGGCGAAAGACCTCAATGGTAAGATCATCGCCGTCGGAGCCGTCCATAGCGTTGCGCAGATCACCACCGAAGCGTGGATCGATCAACACGGCGGCGATGCATCGACCGTAAAGTTCATCGAGGTGCCGATTCCGGCCATGCCCGCCGCGCTTGACGCTAATCGCACCGATGCGGCCCTCGTCGTGGAGCCCTTTCTCGGAGTTGCTGCAAAGTCGCATCGCGTCCTGTCGTACGGCATTTACGACGCCATTTCCAAACACTTCATTCTCGCGGCGTGGTTTACAACGCCACAATGGGCGAAGGATCACCCGGACCTCGTGAAGGGCTTCGCAACCGTCATGCGTGAGACAGCGGCCTGGGCCAACGCGAATCCCGACCTCAGCGGTGCAATCCTTTCCAAGTATTCTAAGATCGAACCGGCAGTCATCGCAACGATCGCACGTGCACGCTTTGCCGAGCAGCTTACGCCGGCATCGATGCAGCCGCTCATCGATGCAGCAGCAAAATACAACGGCTTCAGTACCTTTCCGGCTCAGGAACTCATGAACGCGCCGGTGCGCTAAGCTAAGCTGAGAATCGAGGGCAGTATGTCACGTTCGGTATTCGTGTCGGTCGCGTTGTGCGCGCTCATGGCGTTCTCAACGCTTCCCGTTCAGGCGACGGTCGTGGATGATTGGTCGAGCGTCAACGTGCCGCCGCCGCCGGCCCTCCAAACGATAACCGTCGATCCGGGAACAACGGCCCTGTTGTTGCTTGATTTTGTCAAGCAGACGTGCGGGGGACCGCGCTGCAGCGCAGCGGTGCCGGCGGTGGCAAAGATGCTACAGGCGGCGCGGGCGAGTCACGTGACCGTCATTTATAGCTATACGGTCGCCTCGACGTTGGCCGACACCCTTCCGGCCTTAGCACCGATCGGCGGAGAATCGTCGGTACAAGCCGGTCCGGACAAATTTCTCAACAGCGATCTGCAGCAGATTCTCACGCGCCAAGGCATCAAGACCGTCGTCGTCGCCGGCATGAGTGCAAACGGAGCGGTCCTGTATACTGCGAGCCACGCCGCACTCGCCGGCTTCAGCGTCGTCGTGCCGATCGACGGCGCGCCCTCGGAAGTGGAATATGCCGAGCAGTTCGTCGTCTGGAATCTCGCGAATGCGCCGCGCATCTCCCCTGCCGTTAAACTCACGACCACCGAAAGGCTGAAGTTCTAAGGATCGAACCGCAACTGGTCGAGCCGGCCGTTCCAACGGAGCGTTTCGACGTCGTCAAACAACGCAATATCGGTGCGCAGCGTTGCGAGCTTCCGGAAGAGCAGTGCGCGGTCGCGGTCGCGAATCAATATCTCCGCGAGCTTGCTTGGATTCGCAACCCGGACGCCCCAATCGCGCGGATCGGGCGGGATTGCTTCGAGGTGGCCATATCGCGCGAGGACCGCCGCGGTCGATTTGGCACCCCAGCCCGGTAACCCCGGAAAGCCGTCAGCCGCGTCGCCGACCAGGGCCAAGTAGTCGGGAATGCTCGCGGGAAGTACGCCGAACTTTGCGAGAATTCCAGCTTCATCGAACATCGTGCGCGTGCGACGATTCAGTTGCACGACGCGCGTGCCGCGCACACACTGTGCGAGGTCCTTGTCCGGCGTACAGATGATCACGCGTTCGACGCGCGGATCGGCGGCAGCAGTCGCCGCCGCTGCGGCCAGCGCGTCATCGGCTTCGAATTCGACCATCGGCCAGACCGTGATGCCGGCCGCAACGAGCGCTTCTTCGAGCAGTGGGAACTGCGCGAAAAGATCGGGATCGATTCCCTCACCCGTCTTGTAGCCCGGCCACAATCCGTTGCGGAACGACTCGATCACATGATCGGTGGCGACGCCGACATGCGTCGCACCTTCCCGCAGCATGCCGCGAATCGACGCCATCACGCCGCGGACCGCAGCGATCTCCCGGCCGGCTGCGTCACGAGCCGGCGGTAACGCGTAGTAGTGGCGAAACAGCTCGTAGGTGCCGTCGATGACGTGAACGTTCACAATTGGCGACTCGCAGACGGCCTGCGCGAGGGCGTTGCGCGTAGCCAGCCTGCAATCGCGGTGAGCGCGGCGTCACACTGCGGGAACCGAGCTACCGTGCCCGGGTGTACCGGAAAATTGTGGTGCATATCCGGCGCATGCAAGCGTGTCACCGCAACGCCGGCCGCTTCGAGTTTTTCCGCATATGCGATGCCCTCACAACCAGCGCATACCGTTCGCGTCGAGCCCATAGCCGGTCGCATTTTCCTCGTAAGAGGCGTGTCCGGCGCTCGGATGGTCCGTGACGGGAAAGAGCAGCAGCAAAGCGCATAACGCGCGCGCGCCGGCCGCGGCGCAGAGCCGGTTGGCTGCGACTGCGGACAGGTTCGCGCCTGCGCTATCACCGCCGAGGGCCAGACGGGCCGGGTCGCCGCCCCACTCCGCTGCATGTTCCCCCGCCCAGTGCACGGCAGCGAGCGTGTCTTCTAGTGCCGCGGGGTACGGATGTTCCGGCGCAAGCCGGTACTCGACGGAGACGACGATCGCTCCGGCAGGCTCGCACAGCGGCATGTACAGGCGCGCTGCGAGGCCCGGAGCGATCTCGAGATCCCGCGTCTCGACCTCATTGGGTAGACCCGGAATGGACGCGCGGCTTTCCAGCGCCCCTAGCATGATCGCGCGCAGCATGCGCACGCGCCCCGGCCCCGTTATCTGCGCGCGCGGGCCCGAGGCCGCAGCCTGCTCGTCCAGAAAACGCCGCAGCGCCCCATCGATTGCTTTCCGTTCGCTCACGCTTGCTTAACACGCACGATATGCACGATTGTTTCAACGCCTAACGTCGGCCACACGCCGTCACGCACGTGTTCGCCACCATTGAAGCAGGGGCCGGCGGCCGGTCCACTAAGGGCGACGGCGGAGGTATCGATGCGCGCTTTTAGATGCATCTCGATCGTCGCGGCGCTTGTTTTCATGGGAGCGCCTGGGCCCATCGCGGCGCAGACGCAGCCCGCACCGTTTGAGATTCCCGTCAGTAGCGTGGGCCCCGGCGCGCCCGAATGGCCGCTGTACATCGGTGAACAGCTCGGGCTCTTCGAGCGAGCCGGCTTGTCGGTGAGCGAATCGAGCGCCGGGAACGCTCAGAACTGCGTCGCCGCGCTCGTCACCGGCGACGCGCCGGTGGCGATTCTCGCCTCCGACATCATCATCGTCGCCGCGTCGCGGAAGTTACCGATCACCTACATCGCGCCCATCATCACGATTCCCACGTACACGCTCGTCGTCGGACCATCCATCAAGAGCTGGAACGACCTGCGCGGCAAAGTCGTGCTCGTTACCAACAAAGAAGACATCACGGCGATCACGATGCGCAAGCTCGCGCAATCGCAGAAACTCGACTGGCTCAAGGACTTCAACATTCTCGCCAGCGGAACCTCGCAGCTCCGCACGGCGGCGCTGCTCAGCGGAAACGCTCAAGGCGCGCTGCTCACTCAGCCGTTCGATATCTACGCGGAACGCCAAGGCATGCACGCGCTCGCGCGCGGCTCCGACGTGATGCACGATTGGATATCGAACGGCATAGCGGTGAATCCGACGTGGGCCGCCGCGCACCGGCCCGAACTCGTGCGGTTTCTGCGCGTCGTGCGAGAGTCGATCGCGTATGCGTACGATCACCCGGCCGATGCGGTCGCAATTATGTCACGCAAGCTGAGGGTGGACACGGCCGACGCCCAGATATCGTACAACGAGGTCTTCGGCCGGAACGGCATGAGCCGCGACCTCGTCCTCAATGAAAAGGCGCTGCAGAACGTGGCCGACGGTGTCGTCGACATCGGTACGTTGCCGGCCGCTCCGCCGCTCTCCGAGATCGTGGACTTGTCTTTCGTGCGCGACATGCGGCGCTAGCACGCACCGTGATCGTCGCGTTAGCCGGCCGCCGAATCGACGCGCCGCATGCAGAGGTGGAACGCTTCCCGGAACGGTGCGCCGAGACCGTACGCGAGCGTCTCCGTGCCGCACTGCTCGATGCGGGCGCCAGCACGCTCGTCAGTGCGGCCGCGTGCGGCGCCGATTTAATCGCGCTGACGGCCGCCGAAGAACTCGGTTTACGGCGCCACATTATCATCCCATCGTCGATCGAAGACTTTCGCGCACACTCCGTCGTCGACCGTCCCGGCGACTGGGGGCCGATCTTCGACCGGCTCGTGTCCGAAGCGCAAACAACCGGCGATCTCGAGATCATCAACGTGCCGGAAACGGGTTCGGCCGCCTACTTGAAGGTGAACGCAGAAATTCTGGAACGCGCCACGATTATCGCGCGCGACGCCCACGAACCGCTCGGCGCGTTTGCCATTTGGGATGGTCCCCTGATAGGCCGCACCGATTACACGCAAGACTTCGTCGAGACGGCACAAAAGCGCGGCGTACTCGTTCGGTCGATCGGCATCATTTAGAACGCGGAGAGGAACGCAAATGCAATCGGGACTTCGCCCCATGGTTTTCGTCGCAATGCCGTTCGGAAAGAAGCGCGACGCGAAAGGCGTCGAGATCGACTTCGATGCCATCTACGAGAAGGGCATTCAGCCGGCCGTTGCCGGGTTGAACGTCGAGTTGCTGCGCGCCGACGAAGAACGCGGCGGAGGAATCGTTCACTTGCCGATGTTCGAACGGCTCCTCATCGCCGAAATCGCCATCGTCGACGTCACGGTCGAGAACGCCAACGTTTTCTACGAACTCGGCGTGCGCCATACGGCATGCCCGCGCTCGACGATCATCATACGAGCCCGCGGCGTCCAGATGCCATTCGACATCAGGCTGATTCGCGCCGAGACCTACGCGCTCGACAATGGCTTGCTCTCCGATGCCTCCGCAAAAGCCCTCAGCACGGCGCTCGCCCAGCGACTGGCCGAAGCGATCGGGGAACTCGACGATAAGAGCGACAGTCCGCTCTTCCAACTCATTCCGGCGTATAAGAAAATCGATCTTCCTCACGCGGTAACGGAAAATTTCCGCGATCGTGCCAAGAACGTCAACGCGATCCGCGATCGGCTCGCGCTCGCACGAGGCCTCAAAAAGGATCCGGCCATCAAGGCGATCCGGGGAATTGAAGACGAACTCGGTGCGATCTCTTCGTTCAACGCCGAAAGCGCGGTCGACGTCATGCTGAGTTATCGCGATGTCGAAGCGTTCGATCGGATGATCACGTTCATCGATAAATTCCCACCGCCCTTGCTTGAGAACAATCAGGTGATACGCGAACAGTACGCGCTCGCACTGAACCGGCGTGCCAAGCCCGGCGACCGCGAACGTGCCCGGGACATGCTCCTAGCCATTATCGAGGCCCGCGGCGATAGCCCGGAGACCTGCGGGCTGCTCGGCCGCATTTACAAGGATTACTACAAAGGGGCAAAGGACGACTTTACCGCCCGGGCCTATCTGGATGAGTGCATCGACTGGTATCGCCGCGGTTTCACCGCCGACCCGCGCGACTTCTATCCGGGCATCAATCTTCTCACGATGCTCGTTGCTAAGGGTGGCGATGCGGCGCAAGTCGAGCTTCGTAGCGTCGCTACGGTGCTGTCGTTTGCGCTCGCACGCCAAGGCGCGATAAATTCACGAGATTATTGGACGCTTGCGACCGTGCTCGAAGCAGCGGTTCACGACAACGATTGGCCGACCGTGCAACGCGCCATGCAGAAGCTCGTGACGGTCGATCCAAAGCTTCAGCAGTTAAAAACAACGCACGACAACCTCGTGATTATCTCAAAGGCAGAGCTGCCGTACATTACGGCTTCCGAACTCGACGGTCTCATTGCCAACTTTGCGGCGCGCGTCGCGGCTCTGGATCAGAAGAAGCCGCATAAAGCCGGCTAGGTCCGGGCCGTCAACCGGCTTCGGTGTGCACCATCGAAATCGGCCGTTCGCGCTGTAAGAGGAGCCATTCGGCATGTTCGGCGAGCGCTTCTCGCCCGAGCTCGCGCGCGATCGTCCGCACCTCGTCGTCGCGCCCTTTCGCATTTTTTAGCAAAACAAGGGCCTTATCGAAGACGAAAAACATGCGCTGATACCGGTTAGCGTTCTCGGAATGGCCTCGCGTTCGCGAGTAATTCGTCACGATCGCTACGCATAAGGCCGCGAACAGCCCGACGTTGACCAAGACATCCGCGGATGGCCCTTTTGCGTGCGCCAAATTCGCTACGAGGCTTATGCAACTCGCCAAGAGGCCCAATATGCCGAGCGCGGCGGCCACCTTACCGAACCGTTTGCCGCTCCGGGCTTCGGTCAACGAATGGTCGGTGAAGTATGTGTGCTGACCCGTCACCCAGAGCATCGTAACGTCAAACGCGCCGGCACTGCCCGCGTTCCCCCAGTCGAGAAAGTGCAGGGTCCGCAGCACGTTGCGGATCCACTGCAGATCGGTCTGCTGCATCGGCAAGTAGCTCTCTTCAACGCTCTCCGTTATGCCGATCGCCGACCACACGTTTTGAACGCGGAGCGCTTCGCTTATCGCGCGATAGTCTTGGTAGCGGTTCTGATAGTCCTGCCTTCGGGCGAACAGATAGATCAAGAAACCGAGTATCACCGCGGCGAACTTACCGTATTGCGCGTATGGTTGCCCGTAGAGATCGAACGTGAAGAGCTGAATCGACGCCGCCACAAATGCGAGGAGGTAGAGGATGTGCTGCCAGAAATGCGTCTTGCTTTGCAACACGCTGGTAACGGCCGCAGTACGCGTCCTCAGCCGGATCAGTGGTTTGCCTTCCGCCGGATTGGGTGCCGCGCGCAGATCGAGATTGTAGCGGTTACGGCGCGCCAGCCCGGCCGCGAAGTCAGCCTCGGCGCTCACGTCCCGGGCATAACGCGGCGGGAAGAAGCGCGTTACCGAGCCGCCTTCCAACCGGAAATAGGGTCCGACGTCTGCGGGAGCGAGGAGCTTGCGGAAGCCTGACGGTGGAGGCTCACCGGTGCGACGGCGATCGGCGAACGCGAGCAGGTCGGGTGACGCGGCACCGCTGGAGACGATGACCAAAATATCGCTCGCGTAAGCAATGAGCTCGCGCGGGTCACCATCGACGGTTCGGGTCGACGCGATGTTCTCGCGATGGTGATCGGCGCCGGCGGCGGACTGCACGCAAGCGATGACTTCGACACCTTGCGCCGTCGCGGCGCCGACCGCCGCAGCCTCGGCACCGGAAATCAGTGTCGTGAGCACGACCAGCGGCGTCTGCGGGTAGCGGCCGCGCAACTCGTGCAAGATTGCCCCGAACGCCTCGCCGAGCCCGGGCACGTCCCGCACTGCATCCTCAGGCGACCCGACGACGCCGATGAGTACGGGCACTTCGGCGGCAATGTCGCTCGGCATCCGTCCTCACCAACCACACGGCGCTGCCGGCGTCGGCAAGTCTGCAGGACGCGCCGTCGCCGCAGGGCTCGGCGTCGCGTTCCAGTTGGGGCATTTCCGCAGGAGTTGATTCCGGAAGAAGTTGGTGGCCACGTCTTCAGCCGCGTGCACTTCGAAGTGGTCGGTGCCGCCCTGCCGGCCGAAAAGGAGCGAGGCAATGCCGACCGCACTGACGACGCTATTCTGAAGCGACGCGGTGCCGGTGGGGTTGAGTGTGGTCTGCGACGTCGTGACAACCGAGTTTTGAGCACCGTACGGCGGCAACGGATTTGGGGTCGGCAAGACCCTGGTCGCCACGGTCTGGAAGAGTCGCTGTGGAGCGAAAGCGAGGTACACCGATGTTAGCACCGCCAGCGGTAGAAACTGGATCACGGAGCGACCGTACACGCCTCTGGACTCATCCGAAACCCAGTCGATGCTGGCTTCACTCGGGCCACATGTAGCGACCATTATGTTAAATCCAAGCGTTGCCGTCGAGCGAATCATGAGGAGATAGTTATCGTTCTTGGTTTCGTAGACCGCCGGTAGCACGATGAACGCCCCCATCGTACCGTGCGGGTCTTCCTTGCATTGTGCGATGAAATCATCGAGGCCCCACGTGCCTTCGGGAACAAACGTCGTCGTCTCACGCAGCTTCCCGTCGGGGTAGTGCCGCAATTTATCTGCCAAGGCTACGGCAATATCCGTGTTGGTCGTGGCATCCTTACCGAGCGACAACGTGAAAACCACCGGCTGACTAAATTTGATCCAGGGCGGTGTCGGTTTCGGCGAGGCGCCTTGCGCGGCGCTAGGAGTGGGCGCCGGTGCGTCCGCGGTTTCCGCAGCTCCCGAAGGCGGCAAACCGCCTGCGGAATAGGCCGCAAACAAAAGCACGAAAAACCCAACGATAAAGCGCATCGCGAACGGCACTCCCCTTTGAGTCACTGAGTGGACGCGAATCCACCAGGTGCCGTCGGCTTACCACTGACGACCCTCGCGGCGGAGGAGTTCGGCCCGACGGAGATCACCTCGATCTGTCCGTCAGGAATGTTCGTGACGAGGGCTCTCCCGGTCGCGGGATCGTTTGCGGTCACCGCATGATACGTATTGAGGAACATCCCGACGGTGACGCGGTCGGCGGAGCCTTTGTTCAGGATGACGTTCGTTCCATCGGCCGCGATGAGTAACGCATTCATCGTGACCGTCGTGACCGCCGGCAACGCGGTCAGGTCGATCGCCGAGATCTTTTTCGCCAAATCGTCGCCGGCACTGTTGAGGAGCTGGCCGACGATGGAGCTGGCGAACTGCTGCGTTGCATAATAGGCGCCGCCGCCCGTCGTGGGATCGGTCGCGGCGCCGGTGGCGGAGCCGGTTGTGGGGCCGATTACGACACCGTGCGCGACCCGCGTCTGGTCGTACGTGAAGGCTTTAACGATGCGACCGGTCGAGGAGTCGATGAACTGAAGCTCGATGTCGAGGCGGTAGCGATCTTGCGAAGTACTGACGTTGGGGACCCCAAAATTGCCGAGAAGATTCCCAACCGCGGCGGTACTCGATGAACCCTTGTCGAGGTGGGCGATGCGCCCGACGATCAAATAGTTCGCCCCGACCATATGGCCCAATTGGACCGCATCGGCGGCGGCAAATCCGCCGCTCTGCACGTTCTTTTGCTCGGCGGTGACGGCATCGATGTGGGCGCGATCGACCATCGAGAGTTTCCCAATGTTGACGAGCTTGTCCGTCAGGATGTCTCCGAACGCTTTCCCCGGATCGAAGTTCGCTGCGAACATCGGATCCACGCCATCGTCGGCGATGCCCCCGACCGCGACCGCCGCGTCCGCGAGGGCCGGCGCCGGAGCCAGCGGGCAGAGCAAAACAAGGGCCGAGAGAATGCCCAGCGCACCGATGCTTTTCATCATACGCCTCCTGACGAAGCTGGATTTGCGGGAAGGCATCTTTCGTCAAAACCGGCGCAAACGACTTCCCGGCAACCCTTAGACGCGGCTCACACCTCGTTCGGGACAAAGCCGCCGCGCTCGGGCGCGTCGCTCTTCGGTGGCGTCCAGATCATCGCACTTGCCGCGAGCGGCGCTTTCAACACCCCATACTTCAGAGCCACATCGATCGGCGGCTGCAGATCCGACGCACGGAGCTGCTCGGCATACCGCGAGCGCGCCATCTTCTCGACCCGGTCGACGTCGAGCTTCTCGACTCGCGCCAAGATGATCGCCGTCTCGTGCGGGTGAGCATTCGCCCAGGCGCCGGCCGCACGCAGTACCGCGGCGACGCGACCGACGATGTCGGGGTGATCCGCTGCGTACGTCAGCGTCGTGAAGAACGCCCCGGTGATGAACTGCGGCGCAATCGCACTATAGGGGTCGCCGAGGACTCGTAGCCGGCTGCGAACCTCGCTGAGCATCGGTTCGGCGAAAAACGCCGCGTCGACGCGGCCGCTCAGAAGCGCCGCGCCCATCTCGAAAAACGAGATCTCGGCGAACTTCACCGTCGCGGAATCGCCACCGTTCGCATCGATCCAAGCCTGGGTCGAGAGTTGCGGCGTGTTTCGCAGTCCGTTGACCGCGATCGTTTTGCCGTTGAGGTCGCGCGCAGTCCGGATTGCCGACTCGTTCGCCACCATCAGCAGTGAGGTTGAACTCTCTTTGCGATAGTACACGGTCGCCGCGATGCACGCGATCGGCGCACCGCGCGCGAACGCCGTTGCCAGCGAAATCGGGTTCGAGACACCGAAGTCGGCGCTCCCGCCGATGACCGCCGGCAAGACCGAGCCGCCGTTCGCGAGTTGCGTCACGGTGACATCGAGCCCCGCACTGCGGAACATTCCCTCGTCGGCGGCGTAGACGGGCGCCACCCCCGATTCGCTCGCGACCGTGATGAAGCGGACCTGGGGTCCGGCGGCCGACGCCGCAGTGCGCACGATCGCCGCACCGAGTGCGACCGCGCACGCTTGCCGCACGAACCTCGAACGTCTCATCGCGCCGCTCGCGTTGGGCGTTCCGACGCCGAGATGAGGATCCCGTCGATATCAACCAGCACGTGCGTGCAATGCGGACAGCTGCGCTGCGCCAGCGCGATCCGCGTTTCGGCCTCAGGCCCGGCCTGCATCGTCGACGTCGCGAGAAATGGGTTCCCGCCCGCGACGAGCGCGACGTCCGCTATGAACGCCGCGAGGTTCTCGACCCGGAAACCGAAGTGATCCATCGACGGCGAGACGATCCCCGTGCCGTCGAAATCGGTAATCGCCCAGGGCATGATAACCATCGTGAGGTGGCCGTCACTCAAGTACCGGTTCGAATCGCCGTTCGCGCTCGCGATCCGCTCGAAGCCGAAGACACCGGCATAGAAGTCGGCCATCGCGGCCGGGTTCATCGTGCGCATCGCAAAGTGGTCGACGTGCCGCGGGTGGAGTTCGCCTTCGTCGGCATAGACGTCGGTCCGGTTCGTCATGCGCTTCTGCGAGATGTCGAAGACGTTGCCGTCCGGGTCGTGGGTCGTAACGCCGGCGAACGGCCGGCTTGCCGGGCGCTTGAGCCAGGTTACGGTTGGATAGGTGCGGCCGATGTGGTCGAAGGTGCGTTCGGCATCATCGACCTGAACGCCGAAGTGGTCGAAGCGTGCCGGCCGGCCGATTGCGCGCGGATTGATGTTCAAGCCAAGGTAGCCGTCGCCGACCGAGACGGCACGTCCGGGTCGGGCCCGCGTTGACGTCCGCATCCCGAACATCGCTTCGTAGAATTTCCCGGCCAGCGCGTACTTCTCACTGACGATTGCCAAGTGTCGGATCTCGGCCGGCATCAGGAAAGTCCGTGGCCTTCGGTCAGGGCCGCGTCGCTGATCATCTCGTTCGCGGAAAAGACACGCGCGATTTTCTTATACGCTGCGGCGACGGCGATAACCGGGTCGATTTCTTGCACGTTCAAATAGGGAGCCGGCGTCGAGCGAGCCATCTTCCCCAGCGCCGCCGGATCGACGCCGAGAAATGAGGCGATCAAGCCCGTCGTCTCGTTTTCATGCGCCGCGACGTACACGTTAGCCGCATGCATCACCGTGACGAACTTCTCCACTACCTGGCGGTTCTTCGCGACCCAATCGGAGTCTGCAAACCAGGCGGCGACTTGATATCGTTTGGCAATCGCGTCAAAAACGGGTGCCGCAAAATGCGCGTGCCCGCCCGCAATCGCCTGCGTGAGAATCGGATTCCAAAGCGTCGCACCGTCCACGCGGTTCTGCTCCATCGCGGCCGGCACCAGCGCCGTGCTGAGTTCGATGAAATGCACGCTTTGCGCATCGCCGCCGTTGCGATCGATCCAAGCCGCAGTGGCGATCGAGTTGAGATCGTCGAGCGAAGCAACCCCGATAACCTTACCAGTGAGATCGCGCGCGCTGCGAACGTTCGACGCGGTCGTTACGATGAGCCCGCCGTCCGGCCGGGCGCCGGTGTAAAGAGCGGCCGGCGCGACGAGCGTTAGCGGAATGCCGCGCGCATGAGCCGTCACGAGATTGAGCATGCTGGCTTTGCCGAGTTGTAACGTTCCCCCGACGACGGCGGCGGCAATCGTCGCGCCGCTGTTCATCCGCTCGATGTGAACGTCGAGCCCGGCCCGCGCAAATAATCCCGCCTGTTGCGCGTAGAGCAGCGGCGTCGTCTGATCGTCGAAAGCGGCGCCGATTGAGATCGAAGCCGGCGTTGCCGGCGCGTTCTGCGCCGAAGCCGCGCTGGGCGCTAGCGCACAGGCAAGGCCCCCAATAAACGATCCACGATTGATACGCGGCATCTTCATCTCCTACGACGGCAAGTGCCGGGACCACGGCGTTCGACGAGGGCCTCCCGCTCCCAGCTTGGAGAGGTGGCCGGGCATGACGCCCCACGTAGGCGTCGAACATTCAGCTATGATCGTTTCGCGCCGCACTGTTCTTACCGGAAGCGCCACGGTCGCGGCGGCATCGATGGCTGCTCGTTCGGCCGGCGCGCAGGACCGGCAACGGTTGGGCATCGTTGGGATGGTCAAGCCGGTCCGCCGTCCGGGAACGCTAGAAGAGATCGTCCCCTTCTTGCCACCGGGTGTCGGCATGATTCCCGTGTATGTCGGCATCACGCAGGGTACCGAGAACGAGTTCGAAGCGGTGTTGCCGGCTTATGAAAAAGAAGTCGCGCTTTTGGCGGCGCAACGATGCGACATCATGTCCGTCGAAGGCGGTCCGGTCTTTTTGGTCGCCGGCCTTGCGCGCGAAACGGCGATGGTCAAGGCTTGGGAAAAAACGTACGGGATTCCGATATTTACGCCGCCGCAGAACCAAGTCAACGCGCTGCACGCGCTTGGCGCGAAATCTTTCGTCGGAGCGACGTACTTTCCGAACGATCAGAACGCCGTCTACGCAACGTATTTTAAAGCGGCGGGATTCGACGTCCTAAGCCTCGATGGAATCCCCGGCTATACCTTCGATCAGGTGCAAGACATCCCGGGCGAGCGCGTTGCAGAATACATTCGCGCGAGCGTCGCGCAACATCCGCAGGCGCAGGCGATCTACATGCTGGGTTCGGGTTGGCACGTGTCCGATATCATCGGGCCGCTGGAAAAGGAACTCGGCATTCCCGTCGTGCACCCGGTCATCGCTCGTGCTTGGGAGATTCAAAAACGGTTGCACTTGCATTTGCCCATTCCGGGGTATGGCAAGCTCCTCGCCGAACTTCCCTAAAACATATGCAGACCAAGAGCTTTGTACTCACCGTTGCAATCCTTGTCGTGGCACTGACCGCTACGTGGGCGAATGCGTTGCACGCTCAGCCGGCTGCGCTCGCCCCGCTGAGCGGAAGCGTCACCTCCGCGGCAGAGGGCGCGATGGAGGGCGTGCTCGTCAGCGCCAAGCGCGACGGCTCGACCATCACGGTTACCGTCGTTAGCGACGAGCACGGGCGCTATCGTTTCCCTTCATCCGCGCTTGGCCCCGGCCGGTATGGGCTCAAGATCCGCGCTGCCGGGTACGATCTGGCGCGTCCGCCCGTTGCGGTCGTTACGGCGCAAGGGCATGCGGTTGCCGACCTGCGGCTGACCAAGACCAAGGATCTCGCCGGGCAGCTCTCCGACGCCGAATGGCTTATGAGCATGCCGGGATCGTACGATCAGAAACGCGATCTGAACGAGTGCAACGGCTGCCACAGCTTGCAGCGCATCGTCCGCTCGAAATACACCGCCGATCAATTTCAGAAGATCATCCTGCCGCGGATGGCCGGCGGCTTCTACACGAACAACTCATCGCCGGAGCATGCGCAGAAAAAGCTCGGGGCCGTCTTCGTTCCAAACGAACGGCAACTGGCAATGAGCCGGCCCATCGCGGAATACCTCGCACGAATCAACCTGAGCTCCGGCCCCAACTGGACGTATCCACTGAAGACGATTCCGCGGCCTAAGGGTCGTGCGACGCACGTTCTGATCGAAGAATACGACCTTCCGCGGCGCGATATCGCACCGCATGACGTGGTCGTCACGGCGCAGGGCGAAGTCTACTACTCGAGTTTTCACGAGCAATTTCTCGGACAGCTCGACCCGAAGAGCGGCGCCGTCACGCAGTATCCGACGCCCGTTCTCAAACCGGGCTATCCGACCGGGTCGCTGGATCTCGAACTGGATTCCCGTACGGGCGACCTTTGGTTAGCGATGATGTTCCAGGGTGCCATCCTCAAGTTCGACCCGAAGACCAAAGCGATGCAAACGTTTTCGATTCCGGCCGAGGATCAAAACGAAGTGACGCAACAGGCGTTCTTGAGCGTTCCGTCGCCCGTGGACGGGAAGCTGTGGATCAAGGATTCAGCCCGGCGCGCCGTCTACCGGCTCGATCCGGCGACGGGTGCGTTCGAGCGCTTCGGGCCGATCGTTGCGCCCGACGGGCACACGATCTTCAACTACGGGATCCAAGCCGACTCGAAAAACGATATGTACGGCCTGGATTTCCCGGGCCTCGTCTACGGGGCGGACAGAACGAACTATATCTCGCACGTCGATGCGCAAACCGGTGCGATGTCGTCGTATCAAATCCCAACGCATCAGTCGCGGGCGCGCCGCGGCAGATTCGACCCGCAGGACCGGCTCTGGTTCGGCGAGTTCGACGGCAACAATATCGGAATGTTCGACGCCCGAACGAAGCAGTTTCAAGAATGGCCGATGCCGCCGTTCACGTTCCCCTACGACGTCGTTCGCGACAAGAACGGCCAGGTCTGGACGGGATCGATGTTCACCGATCGCGTCGTGCGACTCGATCCCGCAACCGGAAAAATGGTTGCGTATCTGCTCCCTCGATCGACGAACATCCGGCGCGTCTTCATCGACAACTCAACCACGCCCGTGACCCTCTGGGTGGGTAGCAATCACGGAGGATCGATCGTGAAGCTTCAGTCCATGTGACGGGGGGACTCATCGCCGGTTTGGGGCGGCTGGGTCCCGGTCCGCGCGTCGTTCTTCCGGGTGTATTCCGTGAGGAACGCGACCAGGTCGACGATTTCGGTGAAGTACCGTCGCTGCTGGGTCATCAGGTGTTCGACGCTGCCACGCCACTCAGTCGACTGCTGGTTTTCGTGCCCGCGCGACTCGAACCAAAGGTTGACCAGGAACGCGTCTTTTTGCCGTGCCATGCTGCATGCTAGGCCGTGGGCGTTCCCAAATCGTTCCCGCGGTCAGTCCGCGAGCCTGAACGAGACCTCGCGGCCGGCAAGGTAGGCGAAGGTGGCGATGTGCCAAGGCAGGCGACTGTAGCTCTCGGCGAGATCCGGACCCATTGTGAGCGCGTCATCGCAGAACGTGCGCGCGGCACTCTGCGCGAACTCGTGCGCAGCCGTGGCATCGCCGAGCACCGCGCTCGCCGCCGCCAGATCCCACCAGAATTTGCTTGAAAGCTCGCGGGCCGGCACATCGGCGACAGCCGCAACCGCTGCGGCGCTTGCCGCCCGTGCCGCCGGCGCGTCATGCATTTCGGCGTGGACGCGCGCCGAAAGCGCCTGTACTTCTGCAACCGCCAGGGGCAATGCGAGCTGTTCTAGCGCTACCTTCGCTACGCCTAGTTCGACGCATGCTTGTGGAAGGCGCCCGCGTCGCGCGGCGATCTCTCCCAGGCATGCCGCAATGCGCGCCGCGAAGGGAGCGGTCCCCAACTGCTGCGCGCGATCGCGCGCCGAACGAAAAAAACGCTCCGCTTCCTCGAAATGCCCGGCCCGCAAGAACGTCGCGCCGCGATGTGCCTCCGCTTGCAACGCAACCCACGGCAAATCGAGCTCGAGCGCTTCGAGCTCGTCGAGCAACCGGATCGCGCCGTCGTAATCGCCGCACCAGCCAAGGCCGCCCGCAAGATTGAGGATCGTGGTCGAGGCCCCCGCCATGTCGCCGATGTCGGAATACACCTGGATCGCTCGCTCGTTTTCGCTAACCCACCGCGCGTTGTCGCCGATTTTTCCTGCCGCCCAGG
>Ga0182015_10002387_pt1 | contig 22781 bp, 21 predicted proteins | sample 712P3MmetaG_FD_120478 | JGI IMG/M metagenome (GOLD analysis project Ga0182015, IMG submission 120478) | Permafrost microbial communities from Stordalen Mire, Sweden - 712P3M metaG | ecosystem: Environmental > Terrestrial > Soil > Wetlands > Permafrost | place: Sweden: Stordalen | collected...
AAAGGAAAAATAGATCCATGACACTCGAAGAGAGACTGGCGCGCTACCTGGGCCGCACCCCCGAGACGGCCGGGGCCATATTCATCGCGGCCGACGCGACCGTGCAGGGCGACGTGGTCCTGGGTCCCAAGACGAGCGTGTTCTACGGAGCCGTGCTGAGGGGCGACATCAATGCGATCCGCATAGGGGAGGGGACGAACATCCAGGACAATGCCGTCCTCCACCTCTCCGACGGCTTTGGCGTGCACGTGGGCGCGTGGTGCACCATCGGGCACGGCGCGATGGTCCACGCATGCACCCTGGGCGACGAATGCCTGGTCGGTATGGGTTCGACCGTCCTCGACGGGGCCATTATCGGGGCCCGCTCGATCATCGGGGCCAACACGCTTGTCCCCCAGAGGTTCGAATGCCCGGCGGGATCGCTCGTCTACGGCTCGCCAGCTCGGATCGTCAGGCCGCTCTCTGTCGCCGAGCAGGGCGGGATCCGGCTATGGGCTGACAGGTACGTCGTGATGGCCGGCGCCCACGCCGCCCTTCAGCGTTCCAGGGTGAAGAACGTGTAGCGGAAGTTTGGGTCCGAGCTCTCCCTGCGCGAAACCTCGCGCCACGCCAGGTGGCGCCATTCGGGGAAATACCGGTCCCCCTCGACTTCGGCGTGCACCAGCGTCAGGTGAAGCCGCATGGGCCGGTCGAGCGCGAGGACCTCCTGGAAAATCCTCTCGCCGCCGTTGACGTAGATCTCGCCGGGCAGCGTCTCGGCGATCTCGAGGGCCTCGGGGACGGAGCCGGCCACCCGGACTCCGTCCGCTTCAAGCGAGCGGTCGCTCGAGACCACGATCAGCCGCCGGCCGTCCTCCCGCGCCCTCGGCCACGTCTGGTAGCAGATGCGCCCTAGGATGATCGTCTTTCCGGCGGTCTCCTCATGGAAGAACTTCAGGTCCTCCGGGATCCGCCAGGGCAGGCGGTTCCCGCGGCCCATCACGCGGTTCTCGGCGCAGGCCACCATGAGGTTGATCATCTTCGGCATCCTGCGAGTGCATGGACGAACGCGGCGCATATTCCAAGCCCGACGGCGCCCCCAAGCCGTTGCCACTTGTCTCCCCGGCGCTCCCCGCCAGGATCGGCGCATGAAAATTGGAGTCCCGAAGGAGATCAAGATCGGGGAGACGCGGGTATCGATGACGCCCAGCCTGTGCCGTCGCTGCGTCTCCCTGGGCGCGAAGGTGCTGTTCCAGAAATCCGCCGGCCTGAGAGCCGGTTTCACCGACGCCGAGTACCGCGCCGCCGGCGCAACCCTCGTCGCCGATGCGGCCGGCGTATGGAAGTCCGCCGACCTCATCCTCAAGGTGAAGGAGCCCCTGAGCACGGAATACGAGCTTCTGCGGGAGGGCCAGGCCCTCTTCACATACCTGCACCTGGCCGCGGGCCCCGCGCTCACGAAGGTGCTCCTCAAGAAGGGCATCCTCGGGATATCCTACGAGACGGTCGAGGGCGCCGACGGGTCGTTCCCGCTCCTGAAGCCGATGTCCCAGATCGCCGGGCGCCTCGCCATCCAGGTCGGCGCCTACTTCCTGCAGTCCCAGCACGGCGGCTCGGGCGTCCTCCTGGGCGGGATCCCGGGGACGCTCCCGGGCCACGTCGTCGTGGTCGGAGCCGGCAATTCCGGGGCGCACGCCGTCCAGATGGCCGCCGGGATGGGCGCGAGGGTCACCGTCCTCGACCTGGACACGCGCAAGCTGGAGATGCTCGACTCCGAGTACCGGGGCCGGGTGGTGACGCTGATGTCGAACCTCGCCAACCTCGAGAGCTGCGTGGCCGACGCCGACCTCCTCGTCGGCGCCGTGCTCATTCCCGCCGCCAAGGCCCCGACGGTCGTCACGAACGAAATGGTGGCCCGGATGCGCCCCGGCAGCGTGATCGTGGACATAGCGATAGACCAGGGCGGATGCATCGAGAGCATCCGGCCGACTTCCCACAAGGAACCGGTCTACACCCAGCACGGGGTGATCCATTACGCCGTGCCGAACATGCCCGCGCTGGTCGGCAGGACGTCCACGCAGGGCCTGACGCAGGCGACTGAGCCGTACGTGGCCCTCCTCGTGCAGAAGGGCATCACGGGGGCCCTGGCAGAGCACAAGGGACTGGCGCGCGGCGTGAACACCCGCGACGGGCGGATCACCTACGATGCCGTGGCCAAGGCCCTCGGCTACGCCTAAGCCGCCGGCACGATCCGGACGCTCTCAAGGGCCACGCGGGAGACCGGGGTGCTCCTCTCGGCCCCCCCTGTCGCGACGTTGGCGATCTTCTCAAGGACGTCCTCGCCCGAGACGAGCTCGCCGAACGCCGTGTACTGGCGGTCCAGGAACTTCGCGTCCCCGTGGCAGATAAAGAACTGGCTGCCGGCCGAATCCGGCGAGGCGGAGCGCGCCATGGAGAGGACGCCCTTCACGTGCGACTTCGTGTTGAACTCGGCCTTTATCATGTAGCCGGGGCCTCCGGTGCCGGGCATCCCGCCCTTGCCCTCCTTCGTATTCGGGCAGCCGCCCTGGATCATGAATCCCTTGATGATCCGGTGGAACGCAGTCCCATCGTAGAATCCCTCGCGGGCGAGCTTCTTGAAGTTCTCGACCGTCTTTGGGGCGACATCTGGCCAGAAGGCCACCGTCATTTCACCTGCGGACGTCTTGAGGACGGCCTGTTCACTGGGGGTTTTGTTTTGGCTCATTTGAAGGTGTTCTCGATCAGCTCGCAGAAGTAATGGATGAGGAAGAGGTGGCATTCCTGGGCCGCGGCCCCGCGGGTCCCGGGCACGAGGAGGTCGCATGTCGCCAGGCCCTTCGCCTTGCCGCCGCCCCGCCCGAGGAAGGACACCGTGTCCAGCCCGAGGCGCTTCGACTCCCGGAGGGCGGCGACGATGTTGGCCGAGTTTCCGCTGGAAGTGAGGGTGACAACGAGGTCGCCGGGCCTGGCCAGGCCGGCTATCTGCCGGGCGAAGACCTGATCGAACCCGAAGTCGTTTCCGATGCAGGAGAGGAGCGAGCCGTCAGAGGACAAGGCCACGGCAGGGAGGGACTTGCGATCCCCGAGGTAGCGGCCCACCAGCTCGGTTGCGAAGTGGGACGCCTCGGCCGCGCTGCCGCCGTTGCCGCAGATGAGGAGGCGGCCGCCGGCCTTGAGCGTGCCGACGATCAGCTGCGCCGCCGCGTCGACCGCCGGCCGGATCCCCGCGAGGGACTCCAGCGTGCGGACGGTGTCGGCGAGCGATTTCTCGAACGTCATCCGTCAATCAAAGTGGCCTCCGGACTTGCCCGCGACAGAAATTTTCGACGTTTTGGAGCGATTCCCCCGTCTCCCGCCAAGGCAACCGCCCCCCCATGCTCATAAGGAAGCTCACGCTGAGGGACTTCAGGAACATCCCGGACGCCGCCCTCTCCTTCACGGGCAGGAGGCAGTTCTTCGCGGGAGCGAACGGGCAGGGGAAGTCGAACCTGCTCGAGGCCGCGGGCTTCATCACCGCGCTCCGGTCCTTCAGGGCGACCGACAGCCGCAACCTGATCATGCACGACCGCCCCGATGCGGGGATGGGATTCCTCGTCGAGCGGGAGCATTCCGGGACTGAGCAGGTTGCCATCAAGATCCGCCGCGACGGCAAGGAGCTCTGGTACGACCAGAAGCGGGTGACCCGCCTGGCCGACCACATCGGGAGGTACCCGACGGTCGTCTTCTCCTCCCAGGACCTGCAGCTGATACGCGGGGCCCCGGCGCCCCGGCGCCGCTGGCTCGACCTGACGCTGGCAGCGATGGATCCCGAGTACCTCGGGGCCCTGCAGGACTACGGCCGGGCCCTCGCCGGACGGAACAGCCTCCTGCGCAGGCCCGGGGGCGAGGTCGCCCGGGAACTCAATGCGTTCGACCGCACGCTTGCGCCTTCGGGCGCGCGGATAGTCGCGCTCCGGAGCGCCCGGGTGGGCGAGCTGGCCGCCGAGATGGCGGCGGCGTATGCGCGCCTGAGCGAGGGCTCGGAATCGGCCTCCTTCCGCTACGAGTCGCCCCTTGTCGGCGTGCCGGCCGAGGGCATCCTTGCGCTCCTCGAGGCCGGGAGGGCGCGCGACCTCAAGATGGGGGTGACGCTCGCGGGCCCGCACCGGGACGACCTGAGGTTCCAGGTCGGCGGCTCCGACGCGAGGGACTTCGCCTCCGAGGGCCAGCAGCGATGCGCGACCCTCGCGCTCCGCCTCGCGCAGGCGTCCTGGTTCCACAAGTGCAGCCAGGTGAGGCCGGTCCTCCTGGCCGACGACGTCCTCGGCGAGCTGGATCCCGGGCGACGCGACCGCTTCTGGGCCGCGCTCGACCCCGAGTCCCAGGTGATCGCGACGGGCACCAGCGTTCCCGCCGCGCTTGGCGACTGGCAGGTGTTCACGGTTGCCGACGGCGTCTTCTCCGCCGAGGCTGGCCGGATGGGGGCTGCCGATTGAATTTCAACGCCTGGGAGTGGTTTCTCGCGGTCCTTGCGTCCCTCCTCGTCGGCATAGCGAAGACGGGCATCACCGGGCTGAGCCTCCTCTTCGTCTCGATTTTCGCCGCGATCATGCCGGCGAAGCGCTCGACCGGTGTCGTCCTCCCGCTCCTCATCGTGGGAGACATCGTCGCCGTCCTCTCCTACCGCAAGCACGCGCACTGGGGGCACGTCTGGCGGCTGTTCCCCTGGGCCGCCGCCGGCGTGGTCGCGGGCTCATTCGCGGTCGGGAGGATGGACGAGCGCGAGACCCGGATCGCCATCGGGGTGATCGTTATCGGGCTCACCTTCCTCCACCTTTGGCGGCGGATGCGCCAGGGGGTCCCGCAGGAGGAGCGCTCGGCCTGGTTCGCCCCCCTCATCGGCATGCTGGCCGGGTTCACGACCATCGTCTCCAACGCGGCCGGCCCCCTCATGGTCATTTATCTTCTCGCGATGCGGCTCCCCAAGATGGAATACATGGGCACCGGGGCCGTGTTTTTCCTCATGCTCAACCTGTTCAAGTCGCCCTTCATGATCGCGCTCGGCCTGATCACGCCGGCTAGCCTGGTGCTCAACCTCGAGCTCGCCCCGGCGGTCATCGCGGGAACCCTCCTGGGGAGATGGCTTCTCGGCAGGATCAACCAGCGCGTCTTCGAGAACATCGCCCTGGCGCTGACGCTCGTCGCGGGGGCGAGGATGTTCATCTGAGGCGACGATGCGCGCTGAACCACGATGGCACGGATGACCTCAAGGCAGATGTGGGCGGCCAAGCTCGCGGGGAGGCCCGTCCCCGCGCCCTCGGCTCCGGGCTCGCGCGGGCACCCGCATGAGCTCCGGCTGAAGAAGGCGTTCGTCGGCCTCGTTCTCGGAATCGACCCGTCCCTGCGCGGCACGGGCCTCGCCCTGGTCGAGTTCAGGCTGGGTCGAACCCCCGTCCTCCTTCGGTGCACGACCGTCCGGATCCCTGCGAAGCGGACGATGGCATATGCGCTCGGCGAGATCCACAGGGCGGTGGGCGAGTACATCACCGCGGCCTCGGGCATCCGCCATGTCGCCCTTGAGCAGACGATCTACGTCCAGAATTTCCAGACGGCGCAGATCCTCGGCGCCGCGCGCGGGGCGGCCATCGCCGCCGCGGCCCTCCAGGGGCTCCCCGTCTTCGAGTACGCGCCGCTGCGGGTGAAGCAGTCGGTCGCCGGAAACGGCCGGGCGAGCAAGGAGCAGCTGGCGCGCACCGTGAGCTCGCTCCTCGGCGCCCCCGGGGCGATCGGGATTGACGAGTCGGACGCGGCCGGCGTCGCCCTGTGCCACGCGTTCTCCTGGCAGCCCTGAGGGCCGGCCCCCCTCAGCCGAGGACGGTCTTAAGCACCTTCCCGAGCTCGGTCGCGCGGTACGGCTTCGTCAGGTACCCGCAGAACCCGAGGTCGAGGAACTGGCGGGCGATATCCTCGTTGTCATAGCCGCTGGAGACGATTGCGCGCACCTCGGGGTCCATCTCGCGCAGCAGCCCGAAGGTCTCCTCGCCGCCGAGGCCGCCGACGACCGTCAGGTCCATGATCACGGCATCGTAGGGGCGCCCCACGTCCAGGTATCGCTTGTAGAGCGCGATCGCCTCCTCGCCGTTCCTCGCGATGTCGAACTTGTAGTCCAGGCTCTGCAGCATCGCGGAGGTGAGGCTGCAGATATGCTCGTCATCGTCCATGAAGAGCACGCGGCCCGTGCCGAACCGCAGCGACGGGGCGGGACGGGCCTGGACGTCCGCCGGACGATCGGCGAGCGGCAGGAACACGCTGAAGACTGTCCCTTCCCCGAGTGTCGACTGGAGGCCGATCTCTCCGCCCACCTTGCGCACGATCGTGAGCACGGTCGCCAGGCCGAGGCCGGTCCCGTGCTTCTTCGTCGTGAAGAACGGGTCCCAGATCTTCTCCAGGTGCTCGGGCTTTATCCCGCTCGCGTTGTCGCGCACCTCGAACTCGACATAGTCGCCGGCCGACAGGGTGGCGATCTGCCCGGCGGAGATGTGGACGTTCGAGGCCTTCAGGTGAAGGCGCCCCTTGTGCGGGGCCGGCGGCATCGCCTGCAGGGCGTTGACGATCAGGTTCTGGAACACCTGCAGGATCTGCGGCCGGTCGACCCTGACCGCGCCGGTCCCGTCCTGCACCTGCACGGTGATCTCGACCGCGGACCCCGCCGCGGCGATCTTCACCGCGTCCTCGAGGATCTCCCTCGGCTCGCACGCGGACACGGAGCCCGCGGCGCCCTTCGCGAACATGAGGAGCTGGCGCGTGAGGTGCTTGGCCGCGAGGCACGCCTTCTCCGAGTCCGCCAGCCTCGAATCGTCATGGTTGTCCCTGGCCAGGGAGACGCCGCCGAGGATGGTCGTCAGCAGGTTGTTGAAGTCGTGCGCGATGCCGCCCGCAAGCAGGCTCAGTGACTCGAACCGGTTCGCCTTGATGAGCTCCTCGGGCGTCAGGCTCATCTCGTCGGGATTCCGGAACACGATCACCACGCCCCGGGGCTTCGAATCGTTCCCGAATGAGGCGCGGGCGGTCCAGACCACGGGCATGGGCCCCGAGCCGTGCACGAGGAGCGCCTGGTCGGCCACGAGGGGCAGGATCCCGCTCGCCGCGAGCGCCCGGTCGGCGGGATTGTCGCCCGGCTTTGCGGAGAGCCGGTCGACGAGTGAGAACACGTGATCAAGCGGCTTGCCCGCGATCTCCTCGGAGCTCAGGCGCAGGAGCCGGCAGGCGGTCGCGTTCGCGAAGAGGATGATCCCGCGCGCGTCGGTGGCGATGACGCCTTCCGAGAGGGCCGAGAGGACCTCGTCGAAGATGGCCTTGGTCGCTGCGTCAAACATGCCTCCCGAGGGGGGGACCGGCTCCGCAGCCACGGCCAGCACGCTGTCCGGTAGCGGAAAGGCGAAGCCGACGATGCGCGACAGGGTGCGCTTGCGGGTCAGCGTCCGGTTCAGGCCGAGGATCGCCTGGACCAGCCGGCCGTCGGCCGTGCGCAGGCGAACGACGCGGGAGAACGAGGACTGGCCGGGCGCCTGGGAGAGGAGCCACGCCTCGGCGCCCCCCGGGCATTCCTCGGGGGGGAGCGCGTCGGAGAGGGCGGCGCGGCCGTTGGACGGAGCGGCGAGCCCCCCGACCAGCCGGAGCCACGCCTCGGAGAACCAGGACGTGTCTCCGTCGTATTCAATCTCGAACGCCGCGAGCGACCCCTCGTCCGCCAGCGCCTTCAGGCGCGCGTCGCTCGTTATGCCGACCTCCTCGGACTCCTTGCGCTCCGTGGCGTCGATGTGGATGCCGATCACGCGCTCGAGCTCGCCGGACGTGCTCACCATCTGCACGCCGACGCACTGGATCCACGCCCAGTGGCCGTGCTTGTGCTTCATCCGGAACTCGACGCTGAAGGGCCGCACGCCGACCTTGAGCTTTCGGCCCGCCTTGTCCGGCGCCGCGGCCGAATCCTCCGGGTGGAGGAGGGTGAGCCACGCCTCGTAGGTGTCGGCGAGCTCCGAGTCGGCATATCCGAGCATCCGCTTCCACGCGGGGGAATAGAGGACGCGGCGCGCCCTCAGGTTCAGGTCGAAGAAGCCGACGGGGCCCTTCTCCGCGAAGAGCTGCAGCGCGGCCGACTGGTCGTCGGGGGACGGGGGCGGCACCGGCCCGGATTCAAGGGGCGTCTCGATGACGACGATGTATCCGCCCGCGGTGCCCATCGCCTTCTCCGCGCGGACCGCCATCGCGCGGGGCCCGCCCTCGCGCGGCTGCACCGAAAGGATCGCTCGCTTCTCCAGTATCGCCGCCAGGATGATGTCCCACTGGTCCTCGAGCATCTCGGGCTCGTCGCTGACGATATCGAGCGCGAAGAGTCCGGGGAAGAATTCCCCGACAAGCTCGCCCGTCCCGGTCTGCCAGAGAAGCTTGGCCTCCTGGTTTGCGGAGACGACCTTGCCGCTCCCGTCGAGCACCAAGACGGCAACCTTTGCGGTCTTGAGACCCGCATTGGGGATCGTCAGCGGGGGAGGATTCTTTGGATCGCTCACAAGGCGGCACCATTTAGCCATTCATGCACACGATTTGCGAGAAAATCGATAAATGAGGGATGGTCGTTGGGGCACGTCACTTTTTCAAAGCTCTCCCCACCAGCGGATAGGAAGGTCTCGCGCCCGACCATGGTGATCTCCTCAAGGGTCTCAAGGCAGTCGGCAAGGAAGCTCGGGCAGATCACGAGCAGGCGTTTCACGCCCGCCTTCGGCAGGCGGACAAACTCGAGGTCCGTGAAGGGCTGGAGCCACGGCTCGCCCGCGAGGCGGGACTGGTAGGATATCGAGTGCCTCGAGGGGTCGAGGCCGGCCCGCCGCGCGAATTCGGTCGTCGTCCGAATGCACTGCGCCCTGTAGCAGGTGGCGTGGGCGGGCGAACACGTCGTGCAGCACTCGGCGAACCGGGTGCAATGCGCGCGGGAGGAGTCGGCCTTGCGCAGGTGGCGCTCCGGGATCCCGTGGTAGCTGAACAGCAGGTGGTCGTGCGGGGTCTGCAGGAAGGGCGCCGCGACCGAGTGGAGCATCTCGATGTAGTCCGGGTCGCCGTAGAACGGCTGGACGCAGCTGACCCGCATCCCCGGCGCGAGCCTTGCGGCCTCCTCGCGAACCTTGACGACCACGGTCTCCCAGGAGGCCATAGCATAGTGCGGGTACTGGGGGAAGAGGAGAACATCATCGCAGCCATCGGCCGCCAGCGACGCGACCGCGGAGGCTATCGAGGGGTTCCCGTACCTCATCGCGACCCGGACCGGCATGCCGGGCCCGAGCTTCTGCGCAAGCTTGCCGCGGACACTCTCCGAGGTCGCCACGAGGGGCGAGCCGTCCGCTCCCCAGATCTTGGAATAGGCATGGGCGGTCCGACTCGGGCGCGTGCGCAGGATGATCCCCTCAAGGAGCAGCCACCGGAGGGGGGCCGGTATGTCGAGCACGCGCTCGTCCCCCAGGAACTCGCGCAGGTAGCGCCGCACATCGGGCACCGACGTGGAGTCCGGGGAACCCAGGTTGACGATGAGCACGGCGCGTTTGGGCATCGCCGATTCCACCCGCGCGTCCAACCCCGCGTCAAGCCGCGCCTCGACAGAATGTTATCAGTCGGATGAGGCTGTGCACGTTCTCAGGGGCGATCCGGTCGGTGACCACCGTCCGCGGGTAGTTGTGCTCGAGGTCAAGGTGCACCCCGTCCTCGGCGCCGGGCCGGACAAAGTCCTCCACGAAGTCCATCCCGCCGCGGGAGCGCATCCACCGATAGTAGGGGTCCGGGTCGTCGGACTCGATGACGACGTCATCGTGCATGAAGACGTGGCAGTAGAGAGTCAGGTCGCGGAACGAGGAGAACCATGTCGGGGGATTGACGAGCTGGTCGCGGATGATGAGTGTCATCTCGCGTCCGTCAGGTTGCGGAATATTTCCGGTTGTTTGTCGTCGTTTTAAGCATTGCTGCAGTCGACAGGCTCCCTACCTCAGGTATAGTAAGCTGATATCCGCATGAGCTCACCGCGCAAGCCCGTACTCCTCGTGATCCGCGACGGCTGGGGGGACAATCCCCACCCCGAGCAGGACGCCTACAATGCCACCCACCTGGCGAAGAAGCCGTGCGACGACATGCTGCACGCGCGCTGCCCGGTGGCCCACGTGAGGGCGAGCGGGCTCGACGTGGGGCTCCCCGACGGCGTCATGGGCAACAGCGAGGTCGGCCACGAGAACATCGGCGCCGGCCGCGTCGTGAACCAGGAGCTTGTCCGGATCAACAAGCTATTCTCCGACGGGCTCATGGCCTCGAACGGCGTGTGGCGGGGCGTCGTCGACCGGGTGAAGTCCAGGGGCTCCAACCTCCACCTGATGGGCATCGTCTCGGACGCGGGCGTCCACGGGATGCTGGAGCACCTCTACGGCCTCCTCGCCCAGGCGAAGGCCGATGGGCTGGCCGCCGACCATGTCTTCATCCACGCCTTCACGGACGGGCGCGACACGCCGCCCGCCAGCGCGGCCGGCTACGTCCGCCAGGTCGAGGCCAGGTGCCTGGAGCTCGGCATAGGCCGGATCGCGACCGTCTGCGGCCGGTTCTGGGCGATGGACCGCGACAACCGGTGGGACCGCGTCGAGAAGGCCTACGGGCTGCTCACGGGCCGCAGGGTCGAGGCCACGGCGACGAGCGCCGAGGCCGCCGTCCAGTCCTACTACGCCAGGCCCCTCACCCCCACGCAGGCGGGCGACGAGTTCGTGACGCCGACCGCCATCGTCGGCAAGGACGGCAAGCCGCTAGCCGCCATCTCGAACGGCGACGCGGTCGTGTTCTACAACTACCGCGGCGACCGCCCGCGCGAGATCACGAAGGCCTTCGTGATCGACGACTTCAAGGGGTTCGACCGCGGGCCGAAGCTCGACCTGTTCTATGCGACGATGACGGAGTACGAGGCGGGCCTGCCGGTCCAGGTGATCCTCCCGAAGCCCGAGAAGCTCAGGAACATCCTCGGCGAGGTGGTGGCCTCGGCCGGGCTCGCCCAGTTCCGGTGCGCGGAGACGGAGAAGAACCCGCACGTGACCTTCTTCTTCAACAACTACAGGCCCGACCCGTTCAAGGGCGAGGACCGCGCGTGCCCGCCGAGCCCGAAGGTGGCGACCTACGACTTGAAGCCCGAGATGTCGGCGGCCGAGGTGACCGCCGCCGCCAAGGCGGCGATCCTCTCGGGGAAGTACGCCCTGATCGTCGTCAACTTCGCCAACCCGGACATGGTCGGCCACACGGGCTCCCTCCCGGCGGCCATCAAGGCCGTCGAGACGACGGACGGCTGCGTCGGGGAGCTCCTCGGCGCCCTGGCCCAGGTCGGCGGGTTCGCGCTGATCGGCGCGGACCACGGCAACTGCGAGCAGATGTGGGATCCCGTCCACAACGCCCCGCACACCTCCCACACGCTCAACCTCGTCGAATTCTTCGTCGTCGGGGAGGGTTACGCCGCGGGGACGACCCGGATGCGCGAGGGGGGCCGCCTGGCCGACGTCGCGCCGACGGTCCTCCAACTGATGGGCCTCCCGAAGCCCGCCGAGATGACGGGCCAGTCGCTGATCGTCGCCTGAGCCCGGGGCCGGCCCAAGAATCGGGTTGCGCCGGCTCCCCCCCGGGGGCTTTCTCTCACGTTCGCACGCTCAAAGAGAACATGAAACGCTCCCACCACTGCGCCCAGCTGACGAAGGCCGACATCGGCTCCGCCGTGTCCCTGTCCGGATGGGTCGACTCCATCCGCGACCACGGCGGGATAATCTTCATTGACCTGCGTGACCGCAAGGGCGTCACCCAGGTCAAGTTTGACCCCAAGGCGAACCCGGAGCTGAGCGCGCGCGCGGCCCACCTGAAGCCCGAGTCGGTGGCCAGCGTCGCCGGCAGGGTCGTCCCGCGGCCGGAGGGGACCGTCAACGCCTCGCTCCCGACGGGCTCCGTCGAGGTGGACGCCACCCAGCTCGAGGTCCTCAACGTCTCGGAGACGCCGCCCTTTCCCCTGGACGACGCCGGCGGCGACAAGGTGAACGAGGACCTCCGTCTCACCTACCGCTACCTCGACCTGCGGCGCCCGAAGATGCGCCACAACCTGGCCGTCCGCCACCGCGCGACGAAGGCGATCCGCGACTACTTCGACTCGCAGGAGTTCATAGAGGTGGAGACGCCCGCCCTCTTCAAGAGCACGCCCGAGGGCGCGCGCGAGTACCTCGTGCCCTCGCGGATCCATGCCGGGCAGTTCTACGCGCTCTCCCAGTCCCCGCAGCAGTTCAAGCAGATCCTGATGGTCGCGGGGGTGGAGCGGTATTTCCAGATCGCCCGCTGCTTCCGGGACGAGGACCTGCGCGCGGACCGCCAGATGGAGTTCACGCAGGTGGACGTCGAGGCCTCCTTCGTCGACCGCGAGGACATCTACGAGCTCTTCGAGGGCATGCTGAGGAAGGTCTGGAAGGACGTCCTTGGGACCGAGATCGCGGCTCCGTTCCCGAGGATGCAGTTCTCCGACGCGATGAACCGGTTCGGCGTGGACAAGCCCGACCTGCGCTTCGGGCTCGAGCTCAGGGATTTCTCGGAGACCTTCAGGGGCTCCACGTTCAAGGTGTTCCAGGGGACCGTGGCCTCGGGCGGGTCCGTGAAGGCGCTGAACGCGAAGGGCCTCGCCGACCTGACGCAGGGCGAGCTGAAGGCCCTGGAGGAGGTCGCGAAGAGCCTCGGGGCGAAGGGGCTCGCGTTCATCAAGGTCGAGGCCGGCGAGTGGAAGTCGCCGATCGTCAAGTTCCTCTCGGAGGGCGAGAAGGCGGCCCTGGGGAGCGCCCTCGAGGTCGTCGACGGCGACATGCTCTTCTTCGCGGCCGCCCCCTGGGAGAAGGCCTGCGCCATCCTCGGGAGGATACGCCTTGAGGCCGCGGCGCTCCTCCAGAAGCGCGGGAAGCTCGCCATACGCGCCGACGACTGGAGGTTTCTCTGGGTCGTCGACTTTCCCCTCATGAGCTACGACGAGGAGCAGAAGACCTACGTCGCGACCCATCATCCCTTCACGGCCCCGGTGGCCGAGGACGCGGCGCTGATCGACACGGACCCGAAGGCCGTGCGGGGCCAGCACTACGACATCGTCCTCAACGGAATGGAGCTTGGGGGCGGCTCGATCCGCATCCACCAGCCGGCGCTCCAGAAAAAGATATTTGAGGACGTCCTGAAGATCCCGGCCGACGTGGTCGAGAACCGCTTCGGCTACATGCTGCGCGCCTTCACATTCGGGGCGCCCCCGCATGGGGGCATCGCCTTCGGCCTGGACCGGATCGTCGCCCTCCTCTGCGGGACGACCAGCATCAGGGACGTCATCGCCTTCCCCAAGACGCAGAAGGGCCAGGATCTGATGGCTGGAAGCCCGACCCCGGTGACGCCGAAGCAGCTCAAGGAGCTCCACATCGCGGTCGTCGCGCCGGAGCAGCCCTTGGCATAGTGCCTGCTTGGGGACGGTATGCCCAACCAACCCGGCCGCCGCCGAGGAACCCGTGCTTGCGCGGTCCTCGCAGCGGCCCTAACATGCTTGTCCCCATCCGGTATTTGCCGAACCCCATCTGAATGAAACTCATCATCGCCATCATCAAACCGTTCAAGCTGGAAGAGGTGAAGGAGGCCTTGGCCGAGGCGGGAATCGAGGGAATGACCGTGACCGAGGTGAAGGGATTCGGGCGGCAGAAGGGCCACACCGAGATCTACCGCGGAAGCGAGTACACCGTGGATTTTCTGCCCAAGGTGAAGATCGAGATCGCCGTTGCGGACGACATGGCCGGCAAGGCCGTCGACGCGATCGTGAAGTCGGCGAAGACGGGCAAGATCGGCGACGGCAAGGTGTTCCTCGTCCCCCTGGAGGAAGTGATCCGCATCCGCACGGACGAGCGCGGCGAGGCTGCGGTCTAGGCAGGGCCGGCCCCGGCCGGCGGCTTCTTCACCGAGAGGGACTTGAGGCGGATCTCCTCCAGCACCTTCGCAAGGAACTGGTCAAAGGGCACGGTGCCTTCGTCGCCCCTGGCGCGGCTGCGCACGCTGACGGACCTCGCCTCGGCCTCCTTGCCCCCGAGGACGAGCGCGTAGGGCACCTTCTCCACCTCGGCCCTGCGGATCTTGGCGCCCAGCTTGTCGTTGTGGGCGTCCACCGTCGCCCGGACGCCCGCCGCCTTGAGCAGTGCCAGGAGCTCGTTCCCGTAGTCGAGCGTCTTCTCGCTGATCGGGACCAGGCGGACCTGCTCCGGCGATAGCCACACCGGGAAGTCCCCCCCGAAATGCTCGATCAGTACCCCGCAGAAGCGCTCCATGGAGCCGAAGGGCGCCCGGTGGATCATGACCGGCCTGTGGGGCTGGTTGTCGGCGCCGCTGTAGGTGAGGTCGAAGCGGATCGGCAGGTTGTAGTCGACCTGGACCGTCCCCAGCTGCCACTCGCGCCCGATCACGTCCTTGACGACGAAGTCGATCTTCGGGCCGTAGAACGCGGCCTCGCCGGGCTCCTCGGTGAAGCTGACCCCGAGCGTCTTCGCGGCCTCGCGGCACGCTGCCTCGGCCTTGTCCCAGTTTTCCTTCTGCCCGGTGTACTTGTTTGAGTCGGGGTCGCGCAGGCCGACCCGGACGCGGTAGTCGCTCATCCCGAGCGTCGTCAGGACGATCTTCACGAGCGCCAGGCATCCCAGGAGCTCCTGGGCGACCTGGTCCTCGGTGCAGAAGAGGTGGGCGTCGTCCTGGGTGAAGCCGCGCACGCGCGTCATCCCGTTCAGCTCCCCGGACTGCTCCCAGCGGTAGACGGTCCCGAACTCCGCGAGCCGCACGGGCAGGTCGCGGTAGGAGTGGGGCTGCGAGGAGTAGATCTTGATGTGGTGCGGGCAGTTCATCGGCTTCAGCATGAAGCCGTCGAGGAGCCTGTCGTCGGGGAGCACCCGGTCCGGCGTGATCGTCTCCCTGCCGGTACGCTCGTTGACCTGCGCCGCCAGGTGGGACGAGACGGCGTCCAGCCTGACGACCATGTCCGCGCAGGAGCACCCCTCCTGGAGGATCTTCGCCAGGGACTCGTTCTCGACCACGGGAGTGAACTGCGAGGCCTTGTAGTAGGGGAAGTGCCCCGAGATCTTGTACAGCTCGAGCTTGCCGATGTGGGGCGTGAAGACCTGCGAGTACCCCTGCTTGCGCAGCTCCGCGCTGATGAAGTCCTGGAGCTCCTGGCGGATGATGGCGCCGTTCGGCGTCCAGAGGATGAGGCCCTGGCCGACGTCCTCGTCGATGACGAAGAGACGGAGGTCGCGGCCGAGCTTGCGGTGGTCGCGGTGCTTGGCCTGCTCCAGCTGCTCCAGGTACCTCGCGAGCTCCTCCCTTGTCGGGAAGGCCGTCCCGTAGATCCTCTGGAGCTGCTTGTTCTTCTCGTCGCCCCGGTGGTAGGCGCCGGCGATCGAGAGCAGCTTGAACGCCTTAAGCTTCGAGCTGTAGCGCACGTGGGTGCCCGCGCAAAGGTCCATGAACTCGCCGTTCTGGTAGAAGGAGATCTTCTCGCCCTCGGGGATGTCGCCCAGGCGGCCCAGCTTGTAGCGCTCCTGGCCGCGGGACCTGATGATATCCGCCGCCTCCTCGCGGGAGACCTCCCTGCGCAGGAACGGCTGGTTCTCGTCCGCCACCTTCTTCATCTCCGCCTCGATCCTGGCCAGGTCCTCGGCCGTCAGCTTGTGGTCCAGGTCGATGTCGTAGTAGAACCCGGTGTCGGTCGGCGGCCCGATGTCGAGCTTGGCATCGGGATAGATGCGCAGGAGCGCCGTCGCCAGTATGTGCGACGCCGAGTGGCGGAGTTCTTCGAGGGGAGTCATCACGGCAGGAGAGACGATTGAGGGGTCGCCGGCCAAAGCCAAGTCAGGCTTTCTTGAGGGGTTCGAGCCTGTAGCCGTCCTTGCCGTCGAGCATGGACCAGCCGGCCGAGGCGAGCTCGCCGCGGAGGGCGTCGGCGGTCGCGAAGTCCTTCGCCTTCTTCGCGTCCCACCGCCGCTTTGCCAGCATGTCGACGGCCTCGGGGACGGCGGCGGCCCCCGGCGCCCCGGCTGGGAGATTGAACCCGAGAACCGCCATGGCCCGGTCGAACGCGGCGCGGTCGGCCGCGGTCGCTGCCCTGGCGTCGAACGCGTTGATCGCCGTGAAGAGGGCGCCGAGGGCCCCCGGGGTGTTCAGGTCGTCCGAGAGGGAGGCCAGGACCCCGTCAAAGATAGCCGACGGTGGCGCGCCGGAAGGCGGCCCCACGCTGTCGGAGAAGCGCCTCAGGGCCTTCAGGGCGCTTTCCGCGGCATGGAGGGAATCCAGCGTGAAGTTGAGCTGCTTCCTCGGGTGGCCGGAGAGGAGGACGTAGCGGACCGCCATCGGCGAGTACCCCTTCGCGACCAGGTCGCCGAGCGTGTAGTAGTTCCCCTTGCTCTTGCTCATCGTCGTCCCGTCCGAGAGCAGGTGCTCGCTGTGGTACCAGTGCCGTGAAAACGTGACGCCGTTGCAGCACTGGCTCTGGGCGATCTCGTTCTCGTGGTGGGGGAAGAGGAGGTCGACGCCGCCGGTGTGGAGGTCGATCGTCTCCCCGAGGTGCTTCTTTATCATGGCGCTGCACTCGATGTGCCACCCGGGCCGCCCCGCGGAGGCCCCCTCGGGGCCCCCCCACTGAACGTCGCCGTCCTCCTCGGGCTTGTAGGCCTTCCAGAGCGCGAAGTCCCCGACGTCGTCCTTGTGGTCGGCGTCAAAGACGCTGTTCGTCACCTTGAGCTCCCGCTCCCTGATCCGCGAGAGGGCGCCGTAATTCGGGAACGACGTGATCCTGAAGTACACCGAGCCATCGGCCGCGCGGTAGGCGTTGCCCTTCCGCATGAGGACGTCGATCATGTCGACCTGCTCGCGGATGTGCCCGGTCGCCCTCGGCTCGACGTGCGGCGCCAGGCAGTTCAGGGCGACGCAGTCGGCGTGGAAGAGCTCCGTCCACCGGGCTGTGATCTCGGCCAGGGGACGCTTCTCCGCCCGCGCCTGGCCGATCGTGCGATCGTCGACGTCCGTCAGGTTGCGCACATGCCTCACCTTTCCGGGAAACTCGAGCTCCAGCATCCGGCGGATGACGTCATTAATGACGAAGGTCCGGAAGTTCCCGATGTGCGCGGCCGCCCACACGGTCGGCCCGCAGTTGTAGAAGCGGAAGACCCCGTCGGGGTCCCCGGGGCGGAGTTCGCGGATCTCGCGGGCGAGCGAGTCATAGAGCCTGATGGCCATCGGATGGGAGGGGAGGGGAACGAAAAAGGGCTTTGGAGGGAGCGTTGCCAGCGCAAAATCTTGTGGCGACCCAGGGCTGGCCGTGCTCCAATGGAGGAGCCAACGGACACATGCCCAACCCCTTCAAGCTCAATCTCGTTCACCGCCCGAGGCGCCTTCGCCGGACCGCCGGGCTCCGCGCCCTGGTCGAGGAGACGGTCCTGCGGCCGGAGGACCTGGTCGCCCCCCTGTTCGTCATTGACGGGAAGGGGCGGCCGGAGGCGATCCCGTCCATGCCCGGGGTGTCCCGGCTGGCGATCCCGGACCTCGTGAAGGAGTGCCGGGCGCTGGGGAAGCTCGGGATCCTCGCCGTGGCGCTCTTTCCCAGGATCGACGCCAGGCTGAAGGACGAGGAGGGCACGGCGGCCCTCAGGGAGGACGCGCTGATCCTCCGGGCCGTCCGGGCGGTCAAGAGGGCCGTCCCGGGGCTGACGGTCATGACCGACATCGCGCTCGACCCCTACACGTCCCATGGGCACGACGGGGTGCTCACCGCCGACGGCCGGGACGTCGACAACGACAGGACGGTCGGGATCCTCTCAGGCATGGCGGTCCTCCACGCCGCCGCCGGGGTCGACCTGGTCGCGCCGAGCGACATGATGGACGGCCGGGTGGGGGCCATCCGCAGGGCGCTGGACGCCGCCGGCCACGAGGGGACGGCCATCATGGCCTATACCGCGAAGTACGCCTCCGCCTACTACGGGCCTTTCCGCGACGCGGTGGGAAGCGCGAAGGCCGCCGGGACGCGGGGCCTCGACAAGCGCTCCTACCAGCTGAACCCCGCGAACCGCCGGGAGGCCTTCACCGAGCTCAAGCTGGACGAGGCCGAGGGCGCCGACATCGTCATGGTGAAGCCCGCCGGGCTGTACCTGGACATCATCCGGGGGCTGCGGTATGCGACGAGGAAGCCGATCGCGGCGTACCAGGTCTCGGGCGAGTACTCCCAGATTCACGCGGCCGCGCGGCTCGGCTGGCTGGACCTCGCCCTCTGCCGCAGGGAGTCCCTGATCGCGATCAAGCGGGCCGGGGCCGACATGATCCTGACTTACTTTGCCAGGGAGATGGCCGCCGAGCTGAGGAAGGCGCCCTAGAACGCGGAGCGGGGAACCTGGATCGAGTCGCCGGGCTCGAGACGAGGGTCCTGCGAGGGGCTTTTCTGGGCCAGCTTGATGTCGACGTCGTAGAGGATCTGGTTGCGCACGACGCTCACCTTGTCCTCCTTCGCGTAGAGGGTGAACCCGCCCGCGGCCTGGACCGCCTTGGCAGCCGTGAGGTCCGGCGTCCAGATGATGCGGCCCGGCTTCTCCACCTCGCCGCCCACGTAGACGTAGCGCTCGGTCACGCTGACCGAGATGTCCACGGAGGTGTAGATTTTCTTGTCGACGTATTCCTCGCGGATCCGCTGCGTCAGGCCGCCCGTCGTCTCGCCGGACGCCTTCACGGTGCCGATGTAGGGCAGGCTGATGATCCCCTGGTCGTCGATCTCGACATTGTTCGTCGAGGGGTCCGGGACTCCGATGATCGCGATCGTCAGGCTGTCGCCCGGGCGCAGCTGCGACGCGGCGGCCGCGGAGGGGATCGACGGGTTCTTGCCGGTCGGCTCGCTGGTCGCGCAGCCGGCGAGCACCCCAAGCAGGGCGAATGTCGCGGCGCGCAGCGGATGCATGGTGCGGCAGGCCGACTCAGCGCTTGCCGCGCGACTTGCGCCGCGGCTTCTCCGCCTCGTCCTCCTCAGCCGCCTCTTCCTTGTCGTCGTCGCCCTTCTTCTCGCCGTCCGCCTTGTCGTCCTCCTTCTCGTCCTCGCTGTCCTCGTCCCACTTGAGCGATTCGTCATTCTTGAGCTTCTCCTCCTCCTCGGCGTCGAGGGTCGGCAGGTCATCCTCCTCCTCCTCGGCGGCCTTGGACGGCTGCTCCTCCTCGGAGTCGACGCCGTCCGGCATGAAGTCGAGGATGGCGCACAGCTCGCTGAAGGTGTGCACGGCCTTGCCCTCGATGAAGTGGGTGTTCTGCTCCTCGCGGATCTCATCCTCGACCTCGTCGACGGTGAGCTTGTTCTCGAACGCGAAGAGGTCGTTCAGCATCTTGACGCGGCAGCGCGTCAGGTGGTCGAGGAGGTCGGCGTACGGCCCGTTCTCCTCGTCGAGTATGTCCGGCAGGACGAAGAGCTTCTCGTCAGACTCGAAGATGGACTCCTTGACCCGCTTCAGGCGCACCTTGCCGCCCCCGAGGTCCTTCTCGATCCGGAAGGGGATGAACGCCGCCTCGAAGAGGTCCTGCTGGAAACCATAGTCGCGCAAGGCGTCCACGAGCTCGACGAGGTGGGCCACCTGGCGGGGGTCGACGATGCTGAGGCCGTCGACGTCCCAGCGCACCGGGTCGGTGGTCTCGCTCACCCACCAGTTGGGGTCTTCGCCTAGCATTACGATGCACCAGTCGAGAGTGGAAGTGGGCCTAGCCATGGATTCGGTATACGAGGGAAATTTTAGCCGCAGCGTGCTAGGGGGTGGTCAAATAACAAGCACAAAAGTTACCCATGCGATTTTGGAACGGGATGGAGCGGAACGCATTGGTCCATCGGTGGTTTCGGCTGGAGCACTTGCTTTTTGGCAGGCGGATTTCACGCTGGCGGGGCATGCGTTCGGTGTATGAAATTTTTTTCAGGCCCCTTTTGTTCCGGATCGACTCCGAGCGCGCCCATGAGATCGGGGTCGATTCGATGGCGCTACTCGGCCGGGTTGGGCCCCTTTGCAGGATGATGGAGTCGCTAGTACGCCTAAACCCCGGGTTGTTCCGCCCGGTCGAGGCTTTTGGTGTGACTTTTCCAAACCCGGTGGGCCTCGCGGCGGGATTCGACAAGAACGCCCGGGCGTGGCCGGCCGCCGCGGCGCTCGGCTTCGGCCATGTCGAGATAGGCACGGTGACGGCGCTTGCCCAGCCCGGGAACCCGAAGCCGAGGATGTTCCGCTACCCGGGGGAGAAGGCGGTCATCAACAGGCTTGGGTTCAACAACGAGGGATCCGAGGCTGTCGCCGCGAGGCTCTCCCGGCAGCCTCTGCCGGGCAGCCGGCGCATCCCCGTCGGGGTGAACCTCGGGAAATCGAAGGTCACCGAGATCGACCGGGCGCCCGAGGACTACCTGGCGAGCTTCGGCAGGCTGGCCGACTTCGCCGACTACATTGTCCTCAATGTCTCCAGTCCCAACACCCCGGGCCTTCGGCAGCTGCAGGACGAGTCCCGCCTCAGGGAGCTCCTCTCGGCGGTGACCCACGCGAACGCGGAGCGCGCACTCTCCCAGGGCAAGCGACGGGTCCCGATCCTCCTCAAGATCGCCCCCGACCTCGGGTATCCCCAGATAGACGCGGTCCTCGGCGTGGTCAGCGACCATGGGCTTGACGGCCTGATAGCGACCAACACCACGCTTGCGAGGCCCGGCCCCTTCGCCGCCGTCACCGAGGCCGGCGGACTGAGCGGCGCCCCGCTCCGCGGCCGCTCGACCGAGGTGATAAAGTATGTCTCCCGGGCCACGAATGGCCGGCTGCCGATCATCGGTGTCGGCGGGATCACCGACGTAAGGAGCGCCGCGGAGAAGCTCGATGCCGGCGCGACGCTCGTCCAAGTCTACACGGGGATGATCTACGGGGGGCCCTTTTTCGGGGCGCATCTCGCCTGGGGCCTGGACGACCGGCAGCGGCGGTAGGCCGGCAAAAAAAAGCGGCCACGCGCCTCAGATCACCCAGTCCTCGACGTAGCCGACCAGAGTTTCCTTTTTCTGGCGCGGCCGGATGACCAGGTCGTCGGCCTTGAAATACGCGATGCTGTTCGCGGGCACGGAGTCCAGCAGCCAGACGTTGCCGCCGACGACTGAGTTCGCGCCGATCACCGTGTCGCCGCCGAGGATGGTCGCGTGCGCGTAGATTGTGACGTTGTCGGCGATGTCGGGGTGGCGCTTCACGCCCTTGACGGGGTTTCCCTTGTTATCCGTCTCAAAGGACTTCGCCCCCAGGGTCACGCCCTGGTACAGCTTCACGTGGGAGCCGATCGTGACCGTCTCGCCGATCACGACCCCCGTGCCATGGTCTATGAAGAAATGGGTGCCGATCTCGGCCCCGGGGTGGATGTCGATGCCCGTCCGCTCGTGGGCGAACTCGGTTATCATGCGGGGAAGGAGGGGGATCCCGAGCTTGTAGAGCACATGGGCGAAGCGCTGGAGGGAAATCGCAAGGACGCAGGGGTAGGCGAGGATGATCTCCTCGTAGCTGAGCGCCGCCGGGTCGCCCTGGTAGGCCGCGTCGACGTCCGTCCGGATGGCCCGGCGCACGTCGGCCAGCTTCCCGAGCGCCTCGCCCGCGAGCGCGCGGGCCCTGGCGCCGGGGTCGGCGTCATGCGCGAAGCGCAGGCTCTTCTCGATCTCGACCTCGAGCCGTCCGCCGATGCTCGCCAGGAGACCGTCCACCATCGCCGGCACGTCCTTCTTCGCGAGCCTCGTCTCCTCGAAATATCCCGGGAAGAGGAGGTGCATGCACTCCCGGGCGATCTCGTTCACCGACTGCTGGGAGGGAAGGTTGACGCCGTCCAAATGGTTGATCCCGCCGTCCGTTTCGTAGGAGGCGATGAGCGCCGCCTTGATTGCGTCGAGTTTCATGGGGAGATGACCGCCCGGAAGCTCCCTCAGGGGAGCCGATGGGTCAAAACCCAATTTCAGGGCTGGACAACCCGTGTGGGTTGGCACTGATTAGCCCCTCCCCGTTTCAGATGCTCAGGTGGTGGAATTGGTAGACACACACGTTTGAGGGGCGTGTGCCGTAAGGCGTGCAGGTTCGAGTCCTGTCCTGAGCACCATTCTCCGCGGCCTTTGTGGGCCGGATATCGTTGGAAGACGCTCGCGATCCGCGGGATGAGGCATTCGAGCCGCCAGACTGGGGTATTTACCCACTTACCCTCGAGTGCTCGGGCCGGTAGAATTATCGGCAGTTGAACGGCTTAGCCGTCTTATGCCCGCCGCATCACCGCCACCATTCCAGGAATCCGAGTTCCTAGCGGGCCCCCCGATAGACGCCATAACGGAGGTGCGCGCGGAGCAGGCGCTCCTCAAGGCGGGCGCGCTCCAGAACGCCATCTTCAACAGCGCCAACTTCTCGAGCATCGCGACGGACGAGAAGGGCGTGATCCAGATCTTCAATGTCGGGGCGGAGCGCATGCTGGGCTATGCGGCCGCCGACGTGGTCAACAAGGTGACACCAGCCGAGATTTCCGATCCCCTGGAGGTCATCGCGCGGGCCAAGGCGCTCAGCCTCGAGCTGGGCTCGACGATCGCGCCCGGATTCGAGGCGCTCGTCTTCAAGGCGTCCCGGGGCATCGAGGACATCTACGAGCTCACCTACATCCGCAAGGACGGGAGCCGCTTCCCCGCGATCGTTTCGGTGACCGCG
>Ga0182015_10002388_pt1 | contig 22770 bp, 21 predicted proteins | sample 712P3MmetaG_FD_120478 | JGI IMG/M metagenome (GOLD analysis project Ga0182015, IMG submission 120478) | Permafrost microbial communities from Stordalen Mire, Sweden - 712P3M metaG | ecosystem: Environmental > Terrestrial > Soil > Wetlands > Permafrost | place: Sweden: Stordalen | collected...
CCGAACATCAGGATTGGATCTATTTCAGTTCAGCAGAGCCAGCGGGCACGGAGGGAGTGCCAACCGGTCAGGCCAGTAAGCCCTTGCGAAGCTTTTCGAACGACGACGCATTGCGGCAGAATCTACAGAATGGCTCCGTGAAGTACGACAGCAAAACAGAAAAGATCCAGTAGGAGAATAGAAGTCGAGAGTGCTGCGTTCGAGAATGTGCGTCTCAGCGAGTACTCCTGTCGGCGGCTTTAACGGCGTAATAAGCTTGGCGGGCTTGTATGTCAAACGGGGGAGCACCCGTCAGCTTGACCTTGAGCTTGTGGAGCCTGCCATCGAGCTTTTGCGGCGAGAATCCTAGAATGTATACGGCTTCGGGAAGATCTGTTGTACGCCGGAAACCTTCGCGCAGATCGTTATTGTTGTGGAAGAAAATTCCGCCCGTGCCGCTGGCGAATTCAGACATCACTTCTCCCCTCGCCTCTACATCGGCTACCTCCAGCTGAAATTTCGCTCCGCCAACATCGTTACTGCCGCTGGAAAATCCGGGCGCGTAAAGCCCGTGGGCATCCAAGGTATTGATTACTACTCCGGCGCGCACGGCATGGTCGATGATCGCCATCACGGTTTCATTGGTGTCCGGCGTGAGCGCGAGAAAGCCCGGCGAAATCAAAACGATGCTGCGCTGGCCTTGCAAAATTTCCGTTCGACGGATCACATTCCTCAGAACAGAGAGTGCGTTCTCGCTCTCTCCATTCCCCACATTCACCACTTCGAGCGCCTTGTGCGACGCTAACCGCTGCGCTTCAGGACTAGAAAAACCGAACCCCCTCAAAGCGCAGTCCATCACCTCGGATACCGCAACCCCATTGGCGTCTGCGTCTTGCTTATTCACCATGAGGTCCGCCACGTAGTGGCTGATCGGAGGACAATCAGACTCCGGCAAGATCGAGTGCGGCTTAAGCAATCGCAAAGCAGCCATCAATTTTTCTCTGTCATTCGTGAAATCAACGATTACAGAGCCGGAGGTGGTAAATAAGGCAGCGCTCTCTCCCTCGCTTAGGGAGCTAAAACGAGGCTTGACAGCTTCGCTAGCCGCAGCCAGTTCTTGGGAATTCAAGTGGACATCGTCAAAAAGGTAGCCGGTATAGCGTTTGGCACGCACCGAAGAATTTGTATTATCTTGGACCTGGCCTTTGCGAGGCACATTCGAGCTGAATTTTTTCTCTTCTAGGGGAGGGCCAGATGCGGTTCCCTCGACGGAAAAATATGTAAGAACCTGCGGCTTTCCGTTATCGAATACTCGGAAATTTTCCCGCCCGAGATTCTTGACTGCTTGTCCTTTAGCGTCTCGCAAAACCACGGTGACCAGCACCAGGTTCACTCTGGCTCTTAGGATCGCCTGCGGTTCAATATCTGGGAGAGAAGCACCCGCTCTTGAGATGGAGGGCGTGGATTCGAGGATTTTCTTCTGTTCCATGCGCAAAGTTCCAACTCGCTGCAGAGTGGAATCGCCGACCGCGTCCAGTTCATGCTTCTGTTCGGCTTCCCGCTCAATTTCGTTCTGGCGCAGCGCCCGCTCGCCGAACGCAGTCCAGATCCCTTCCTGCTCATCCATTTCAGTCTGTAACTCCTTCTGAGCCAATGCAGAAGTTCTTGGCAAAGAGCCTGAATGTGTATCTGTTCCGGAAGAAGCCGTCTCCGGGTTCAGCAAGATGCGGGCGTGGGATCCAAATTTGTGGCAGTTTCGGAATTGGGCTACGTTACGACTGGATTCGTTGCCGGTGTAGAGCGTACTCAGCATAGACTCAACCGGAAGCACGAAGTCAGTGCCGTCGCTGAATGTTATCTTTTCATAGTTGATTTGAAGTTCCACATTCTTCATCGGGAACGTCAGCGGCATCTCCTTGGCAATGGAACGAAATAGCAGCACTGAACCGTCCTTCTGATCGATCCACAACTCGCCTGAATAAGGCGGAGCAATAATCTGGTCGGGAGCGTGAAATAACCACAAAGGATCTTTCTGCTGGTCTATCCGGTAATCGAACTTCCAAACTGCATGGCCGCCCAGTTCGCCTTCGCCAGCGTATTCGAAACGGGCTCGATTCGATGCATCGAAAATCGCACGCAGATCGCCGACAAATTCACCCGTCGAGCTGAGTCCAGGATTCTCTTCCCCATCTGAGACCGACCGTCCATTGACGGTGACGTTGCTGTATGACTCATTGCCGTCCTCATACCGTACTGAAGCCGAGACCATGTCGGTGGGCGCGTGGCTGAACCCGCGATAGCGTTCGATGTCTTGTTCGCATACGAAGTTCGGCATTTTCGCTCTGAGCGTGATAGCGAATTCACAGGTCGCTCTTAGCCTATCCGCGTGTGCGATATTCGGCGGAACCCATGCACAGTAGTTTCGGACGTTTCCGATCACTATCTCCTGCAGCGGAGAGATACCGGCAATTGGTACTGTGGGAGCAACTGGAATATAAACGTACTTATCTTTCGTAATCTCAGATCTGGCCTCATTTGCGGTCTTGGTAAGTGCATGCCAGATGGCATCGCGGGCGGAATTAGAATCTTCAGCCTCGACGGAGCTGCGGGCGAATGCGGAGAGATCGCTTACGCGAATCAATTGATGCTCCACCGTTGCATGAAAGGTGGGCATATCGATACCTATATCGGACGAAAGGCTGTAGGTGGTTGTTAAGTCCGTCAGATGGGTGTCGAGCACGAACTGGCATTTTTTGTCGCGTGCCTCGGCGGCGATCGCCGTTATCTGCGGCAGAGCTGTCAGCGGCACAACCGCGAAAGGTGGCCCAGACCTCTTATTCGCCGATCGCCCGCGCAAGATCTTTATCAAATGATCTTGCGCCTGAATGTCCGAGAGCGGTGCTGCGCCAGCTCGAAATAAGGCCACACAGACGTGCACGACCTTCTCGTCTTGAGCGGCCCCAGAAATAGATGAGATAAATAGAATGAAGCCAAGCGTCAGCCGGAAGAAGACAGACATAAGTCCGCTCGACTAGAGGATGGGTACAGGAACTCGAAAAGCTCAGCGGACGCTCAAGCTACGACTATTTCGGCTGGTCCATGGTGATGCCTTGCGCTCCGGGCTGCTTCTCGGCCTTGGCTTTCTTGGTGCTGAGGGTTTCATCTACCCAGTGGTCAGCCGTCTTCAAATCCTGCTGGCGGGCTGCCAGATCGTCACATTCCACGTCGGCCTTCTCTCGGTACATGAGGTTCAGATAGGCCATCGCGTCGTCATAGTCAGGCCGAAGCTGAATCGCTTTGTTCAGACTGTCGATGCCCTCGTTAACCAGAGGCATGTTCTTGACTTTTAGCTCGTCGCAGGCCTTTTTCTGATCTTTGTTTTTCGGATTCAGATTCTCGTCCGGCTTCATGCCAAGCTTGGCGCGCTCTTCCATCCGAGGCTGGTAGCAGGCGGTCCAATCGATGACGCCGACGGAATAGTAAGGTTCAGGGTCGTTAGGATCGAGATCGCCAGCCATGCGGTAATACTTCTTGGCGTCGTCGAATTTTTTCATGTTCAGGTAAAGATACGCGATGCCTTTCGCGGCGTTCACCTTCTGGTCGCGAACGGCATTCGTCTCAAGCACAGACTGGTACTGCTTAATCGCTTCGTCCGCCATCTTTGTATTATCCGGAGTGTCTACGCCGGGGATATATTGCTGGGCATAAGCAGTCGCTAAATACATTTTGGCGTTGATCAGAGTGGAATCGAGAGCCACGCTCTGCTGAAAGTGATCGATCGCCTCTTCATACTTGGCGTTCTTATAGGCGGTGACGCCCTTGTTGAGCTGGTCGCGGGCGCGCAGTTTGCTGCAACCCACGGAGGATAGGATCGCCAGCATCGCGGCCGCCAGCGTAAGCAGTCGAATCGATTTATTCATTGCGGTATAAGTCTCCCTTGCCAACCAAGCATCCTAGGCCCAGAGACAGCAAACTGACAAGCGCAAGCCAAATATTTTTGAAACACGCTTCTCAACGGGACGGAGCGGATTACTGACCGGCGATGACTGACCGGCGCTGAGTGGCCAAAAAACTGAACAAGACTCATCGTGTTCACAGATTATGGCCACTCGTGCCCCGTTCCGGATGCGTGCGGCCATTCCGGGCGCTTACTCCAACTGAACTACGGCTGCTGCAATAGCTGCCTGAACCACGGACGAAAGCTTAACCGCCCGCTTCGATCTTCGCCGTAATCAAGCCGACCTTGTCAACACCAGCCGCGTGAGCGATATCGATCACGTTCGCCACATCGGCGAAAGGAATCGGATCATCACCCTTCACAAACATGACCTTCTCGGCGCGAGTCTTGTAAATATCCGCCAAACGGCCTTGCAGATTATCCCAGGTCGCGTCTTCCTGATTGATCTTCAAGCCAGGCTCGTTGCCCGCTCCGCGATCGATCAACTGGACGACAATTGTGCGGTCAGGCGTATTGTTCTTGGGCGCGTTCGGCGGAGGCGGCTGCGGAACCAGCGCGTCCAAACCTTTCGGCGTAAGCGGCGTGATCACCATAAAAATGATGAGCAGCACCAGCAGCACGTCAATGAGCGGAGTGACGTTAATATTTGCGCTTTGGCCTCCGCCAGCTCCCATTGCCATACTCATAGTCAATCTCCCTCTCGAATCTCTGAATCTTCGCCGCTACTGTCCCGGCGTCGCCGGAGCGTTTGGCGCTTTCGGCATATCTTTCTTTTGTTCCGTGAGCAATCCCAGATCGTCAACCCCCGCCGATCGGACAGCGTCGACTACCTGCACCACGGCCCCAAAGTGGGCGCGGGCATCGGCCTTTACGTAAACCATCTTGTTCGTCCGGCTAGTCAGGCGATCCTTTACCTTGCTCCCCAAACTGTCCGGCGCAACCTTATCGGCGCCAAAATAAACTGTGCCGTCGCGCATCACGGAAACCAGCAGCGCGTCTTCCTTGTCGGCATCCTGCATCGGCGTGGGATTGTTCACCTTCGCCATATCCACGCTGATGCCCTTCTGCAACATGGGCGTGATCACCATGAAAATGATCAACAGCACCAGCATCACATCCACCATCGGAGTGACGTTGATGTCTGAATTAACGTTGGCCCCTACATTTCGTTTTGCCAGTGCCATAAGGATCTCCCGTACTTCACTTGACTCGCGAGAGTTAGGAAGCTGGCGCCGGCTCTCCGCCGGCGCCAGACAGCAACTCATCACTGCAAAACCCTGAAGCCTCTAATCCTCACGCTCAGGACTCGAGACCGGCCTCTTAGGACCGGCGCACGTCGCGCCGCTTCAGGAAGTAGTCGATTAATTCGCTCGATGAATTGTCCATCTCCACATCGAACGCTTCTACGCGTCCGGTGAGGTAGTTGAACATCATCACAGCTGGAATCGCGACCAGTAGACCGAAGGCGGTGGTAACCAACGCTTCCGAAATACCACCTGCGACCGCGCCCAGACCGGTAGCCTTCTGTTCGGAAATTCCTTTGAAGGCGTTCAGAATGCCCATCACCGTTCCGAACAGTCCCACGAAGGGGGCCGTTGAACCGATCGTAGCCAGTCCGCCCAGTCCACGCTTCAACTCGGCATGAACAATGGCTTCGGTACGCTCCAGAGCGCGCTTCGAGGCCTCAATGGTCTCGCCTGGGATTGCGCCAGGAGAATCCTGGTGAGCTTTGAACTCCATCAGCCCAGCCGTGACGACTTTGGCCAGATGGCTCTTCTTGTTCCGCTCGGCGACCTTGATGGCTTCGTCGATCCGGCCATCGCGCAAAGCTCCGGCAACCGCGGGAGCGAAGGCGCGAGATTGTTTGCGGGCCGCGCTATATGCCATGGCGCGATCGATCATGACGCCAATCGACCAACCCGACATGATGAACAGAATAATGACCACGATCTTCGCAATGATACCCATCTGCTTCCAGAGCGAAATCGGGTCCCAGCCCACTGCGCCACCTTCTTGCACAATCCAGGCGGCAACCCGGGGAACATGATTGACAGCTGCTACGGCAAAGTTAGCTAACATGAGTTGCTTTTCCTCCTCGGAACTTCCTTAGGCTTTGATGCGTAATTTTGGAACCGTGCCAAACTCCGGCTCAACTAAACGTTGCTTCCGGACCATGATTCTCGACGAATGACTCGCGACGAAACTTTCGCGCCCACACATCCAGAAATCGATGCGAAGCGCAACTGCGGCGCCGGGTAAAACAACTCTCCCGGCCACGATGCAAGGTGGGAAGGGGAGATGTCGTACAAATCTGCTACGCACGCAGCCGACTAACCGCCAGCTAGCGTGAAGACGACCTGAACTTCCGTATCTACTTCAACTGGTTCGCCATTGAGCAAATATGGCTTGTACTTCCATTGCTTTACCGCGTCAATCGCCGCGGGAGCCAGCATCGGATGTCCGCTAATCAGCGAGAGGCCCGTAATCGAGCCGTCCTTGCTAATGACCGCGTGAAGTATCACGGTTCCGGAGATGCGGGCCTGCCGTGCCAGTGGCGGATATACCGGATTCACCTTCCGCACCAGGAGGCCCGACGTCACGCCTGCCGAAACCCGTACCCGCTGCGGCGTAGCCACCTTTGGCACGGCGACCGGCGTCGAGCTGATAATTCCGCCAATCACGCCGCCCATCTGGCCGCCCGGAATGCCCCCCGGAACGCCCCCTACCACTCCAGCCGATGCCATTGCCGGCGGGGCTTCGTCTTCCTTGATCATCTGAATTTTTTGCGGAATCTTTGTGGGCGTGCGCAGAGCTCCGTTCACAATGTCAGTTTGAACCTGCCTCACCACTTTCACAGGCGCTGCGGCCGGAGGTGGAGGTGGTGGAGGTGGTGGCGGCGCTACCAGGAACGTCATCAATTGCTGCTTTGGCAGGGCCTCGGTAAAGATAAGTGGCATTAGCACCATAAGGCCGATCAAACCGATCTCAAGGATAATCGCGAAGGTCGTGGTTCGGCCTCGCTTCGTCTTCAGCCTGCCACCGGATTCCAGAAGGCTATCTTCAAACATATGGTTTCTCCTACTTCCAGAGCCTACGCAATCTTAGACACCGACAGATCCCCATTTGCTCCCAAAATCAAAGCTTATAACTCAAGCTTCTTGAAGCTTCAAATCCTTACAATGGCTACCACAAAAACTTCCCAGATGCTATCGGGAAACTTACCCGGCCTACCTGGTGCGAACCGGCATTGCTGCCGGTTTTCTGCCTTTGCTGATCCGCCAGTCCTGATAAGCCACCAGAATCGGGGCGGCGATGGCGATCGAAGAATACGTTCCGATCAGGATGCCGATGACCAGGGCAAGGCTGAATCCGCGGAGCACCTCGCCTCCGAACAAATAGAGTGCAAGCACTGTAAGGAAGGTCAGTCCGGCTGTCAAGATGGTTCGGCTTAAAGTCTGATTAATACTGCGATTGACAATCTCTGAAAGCTTTTCACGCCGCATGAGTTTAATGTTTTCCCGGATGCGGTCAAATACCACGATCGTGTCGTTATTAGAGTAACCAATCAGGGTCAGAATGGCGGCGATCACCGTGAGAGAGATGTCCTTATTCAGCAAAGAAAAGGCGCCAACCGTAATAAGAGTGTCATGGAAAACCGTGACTACAGCCGCCACGCCATAAATCCACTCAAAGCGGAAACCCAGATAAATCAGCATGCCAGCCAGCGAATAAACCGTCGCCAGCAAAGCCTGCCGGCGCAACTGCGCGCCCACCTGCGGGCCAACAATCTCCACATTCCGCACGCTGAAATCGGACAAGAAAAATCCGTCGCCCAAGGACGCCACCACCGACGGATCGACAGACCCCTTCAACTGATCGAACGAAGTCAGGACCCCGCCCTGGCCCTTATCGCGCGCCGTCACAATCGCCTGCGCCTGCTGCGTATATCTCTGGTCGGCATCGGAACCCAGATGCATGGGATCTTTATCCATCAAATAGTTCTTGATCGCTAGCGAACTGGCATTGTTCAGATCGGTCTTTCCCGCTGGGGCATCGGTCTCGAGCGCATTGACGATCTGGGTCTTGCCGTGATCGAGCGCCTGCTCGCTGGTCTCCTGCACATCCAGATCGATTAGCACTTCGTTGTTCGAGGGAACGTCGTAGCGCTGAATCTTGGCGTTGTGCAGGCCTGCGTGATCCATCGCCGCGCGCAGAGCGTTATCATTCGGTGGGTGGGAAAACTTCACATACACCAGGGTCCCGCCGCGGAAATCCACGCCATAGGGAATACCATGCCAGAACAGCATGGAGAACACCCCCGCCACACTGAACACCAGCGAAAAGGCCAAAAAGTACCACTTCTTGCCGAGAAAATCGATATTAGTATTGCGAAAGAACTCCACCGAGATAGCCCCTTTTTTGCTTATGAATTCCTGCGAACGCGTGAGTTGCGATTCGTAATTTATGATTTAAAACCCGTCGCCCTGGGCTTAAATCGCAGATTACAAATCACAACCCACAAATTCCTTTATATGCTCAGCGCTTCACCGCGCTGTTTGCGGCTCAGAACCCAGTCGAAGATCACGCGCGAAACGAATACCGCCGTGAATAAATTCGCCAGCAGACCGAAGGTGAGGGTAACCGCAAATCCCTTCACCGGCCCGGTTCCAAACAAGAACAGAATCGCCGCCGAAACAATGGTCGTGACGTGGGTGTCAACAATCGTAATCCAGGCGTGCCGAAATCCTTGATCCACCGCCGAGGCCGCAGTCTTGCCATTGCGGACCTCTTCGCGAATGCGCTCAAAAATAAGCACATTAGAATCCACGCCCATACCAACCGTCAGAATGACTCCCGCGATGCCCGGCAACGTCAATACCGCTTCAAAGTAGCCCATAAACCCGAGCAGAATAACCAGGTTCAGCAGCAGGGCGATGTCCGCATTGATCCCCGCCGCGCGGTAGTAAATCAACATGAAGATCAACACCGCGAGCATGCCGATCACCGCCGCGGTCACACCGTGACGGATCGAATCCGCTCCCAGCGATGGTCCCACCGTTCGCTCTTCCAGGTATTTAATTCCCGCCGGCAGAGCCCCCGAGCGCAGGATCATCGACAGATCCTTTGCCTGCTGCTGGTTCATGCTGCCACCGCTGATGGTGCCAGTATCGCGGATGGCTTCTTTAATGTTCGCCACTTCCTGAACTTTATTGTCCAGAACCACCGCCAGACTGTCGCCGACGTGGTTGGAAGTAAAGTTATAGAAGCGCTGTCCACCCTCGCCCGTCAGATTGAATTGCACACTCGGCTGGCCGTTCTGGTCGGTACTGGGCTGCGCGTCACGCAAATCCTTGCCTCGGACCGCCGAAACACGTGACACAAAATACCAGGCCTGGTCGCCTTGAGCCGCTCCAGGTGCCCCATGCCCCTGCATCAGTACGGCATCCGCCGGCATCACCCCGCCTTTATCCTGCATTGCCGCCTGCTCGCTGGGGTATGGGCCGCCCATCACCTGCTTGATCTCAAGCATGGCAGTGGACTGCATAATGTCCTTCACCCGAGCCGGATCGTCGATATTCGGCAGCTGCACCAGAATTTGATATTGGCCCGGGCCGCCGTGCTCTTCAATCGTAGGTTCACTCACGCCCAACGAATCGATTCGATTGCGAATGGTTTCGATTGCCTGCGCCACCGCCTTGTTCTTCAAATCGCTGAGGATCTGCGGCTTCATGGTCAGGGTCCACGCGTTATCCGATCCCGAGTTCACGTTGTATTCCGGCAGGCGATCGTTCGCGATATCGAGCAAATCCTTGCGTGCGTCTGCCGAAACACCCTTCAGCACGATCCTGTCTGGATTGTTCTGCACATCGGGTTGAGCGATATCCCCAAAAGCGATCTTGCGCTTATTCAGCTGCTCCTTAAGAGTTTCGATCGCATTCTGCGCATCCACATTGATTGCATCGTTCACCTGCACTTGCAGAATCAAGTGGGTTCCGCCGCGCAAGTCCAGCCCGAGGTGAATGCGATTCGTCATGGCGGTAAGCAATCCGCCACCCGAAAGGCTTTGCGGAATGCCGAAGATCCCAAACAGGAAGACCAGCAGAACGCCGAGGATGAGAACCAACTGCCAAAGTAGATTTCTATTCATAAAAACCCAAAGCCTTAAAAATATAAGTATGCCGCGATCACTTGGTCTTGGTTTCTTCCTCCGTCGTAACCTGCGTTACGGAGGCCTTCGTCACTTCCACCACAAGATTATTCGGAGGAACGCGCAGATGAATGGAATCATCCTTCAGCGCCATGATGGTTCCACGCAAGCCGCCACTGGTGGTCACCTTGTCGCCAGTCTTGAGCGAATCCAGCATCGCGGTCCATTTCTTTTGCCGCCGCTGCTGCGGCATGATCAAAAGAAAATAAAAGATAGCGAAAATAAATATGAGCGGAGCGACGCTCAACCACCCCATCCCGCCCGCCGCTTGCATCGCAAATAGAAATTGCATAGTCGTTAGAATTTAAGCACTGCCGCGCACTTCTTCTAAGCCATGGACGCTTTGCCGAAACCCAACGCCACGAACGTCGTTTCCGCGAAGCATCGCCCGTTGCCAGCTTCCACAGCCCTTGAAACCTTAGAAGTCTTTCCAGGAAGGTCACAGCCTCGGTCGAGGCTAGACGCTAATGAAAACTGGACTACTCCCCAAGTCGAATAGAATGACGCACCCGTCGCATAGTGTCAAGGTAGAAACTCAGGTTATGCAGAGTATTTAAGACTTGCGCCAAAACTTCATTGGACGCATAAAGATGCCGAAGGTAGGCGCGCGAATAGCGCTGGCACACGCGGCAATCACAATTCGGGTCGAGCGGGCCGGCATCCTGAGCATAGCGCGCCTGCTTGATCGAAACTTTTCCCTCTGAGGTGAATAGCAGCCCATGTCGCGCCGCCCGCGTCGGCAGAACGCAATCCATCATGTCCACGCCCATGCGCGCGTACTCGACAATCTCTTCCGGCGTACCCACGCCCATCACATATCGCGGCTTGTCCTGGGGAAGATATTCCAGCGTCGCCTCGATCACTTCCCGCGTCCGCTCGCGCGGCTCGCCCACGCTAAGGCCGCCAATCGCATATCCAGGAAATCCTATCTCTACCGTCCGCTCCGCGGATTCCTTCCGCAGCGCAAAATCCATCCCTCCCTGAACAATCCCGAACAAAGACTGCGTCTCGCCTTCAAACCTGTCATTCCGAACGCTGCCCGAGACAGGGTGAGGAATTTGCTCGCGGTCTCGACCATACGCGGAACTCTGAGAACCACGAACCGAGTACTGAGAATTTCCCCACGGAACCTCCTCCTTATGCCCTTCAAAGTACCGCTTGCTGCGCTCCGCCCAGCGCAAAGTCATTTCCATGGAAGCTCTGGTTCGTGCGGCATCCGCCGGATACTCCGTGCATTCGTCAAACGCCATGACAATATCGGCGCCCAGCCCAATCTGCGCATCCATGGCGCTTTCCGGGCTAAAGAAATGTGACGACCCATCCAGATGCGAGCGGAACGTTACTCCCTCCTCGCTCACCTTCCGCAGCTCGTTCAAACTGAAGACCTGGAATCCTCCAGAATCGGTTAGGATCGCCCTCGGCCAAGCCATGAATCCATGCAGCCCTCCAAAACGCCGAACCGTCTCCACTCCAGGTCGCAGATACAAATGATAGGTGTTGCCTAGGAGGATTTGCACGCCCAGCTCTTCCAGCACATCCTGCGGCACGGATTTCACCGTCGCCGCCGTGCCCACGGGCATAAATACCGGAGTCTCGACCTCCCCGTGAACGGTGACCAGCCGTCCGCCCCGAGCCGGCCCAGCATCTGCTTCAATGTGGAATTCCATCGACATTCAGGTTGGAAGCTTCCGACTGGCGATTGTAGCAACCCCAATGCAGAACGCGGCATTTCCCAAACCACGCGCTATTCTCCGCCTATACCCTCCCGCCCAATCCTGCATCCAAACTTTACAAATAATTACTATGAAAACCCTAAAAGCTTCGTTGTTTCCCCTCCTTGCAGCCGCAGCCCTGGCATTCACGTTGCTCCTTACGGATTGCAACAAGAATCAGGCTCCCCCACCCGATAACAGTGCCCAGCAGCCGGCGGCAACCGATCAGTCACAGACTGACCAGTCCCAAGATCCCGCCGCTTCAGCCAATCTGGTCCCAGCCGTCAATACCACCACCCAGTCGACCGGCCAGCAGGGCTACAGTCAGGATCAGGGTCAATCCAGCGACTCCGACTCCGAGGACGCCGACTCAGACTATGGCCAGCCCGCGCTCCAGGCTTCCGATCCGCCGCCGTCGTTGCCGGAATACTCTCAACCCGAATGCCCCGGAGAAGGCTACCTCTGGACTCCCGGCTATTGGAGCTACGCTCCTCAGGGCTATTTCTGGGTTCCTGGCGCTTGGGCGCGTCCACCCGAGGCCGGCTATTTATGGACCCCGGGCTATTGGGGATACGTCAGCGGAAGATACCGCTACCACTATGGTTTTTGGGGGCGGCACATCGGTTACTACGGCGGAATCAACTACGGCTTCGGCTATGTCGGAGTCGGCTATCAGGGCGGCTACTGGAACGGAGATCGTTTCGACTACAACCGCTCCGTCAATAACGTGAACGTCAACAACGTTACCGTCTACAACCGCACGATCACGAATACCGTCATCATCAACAACCAGACCATTAACATCACCAACACTCGCACCAGCTACAACGGTCCCGGAGGCGTCACCCGCCAGCCCCTGCCGACTGAAGTCGCGGCCACCCGCGAACAACGCATTCCTCCCATGACCACTCAAGTGCAGGCCAGGCAGGAAGCGGCGCAGAACCGGCAACAGTTTGCCTCCGTGAATCACGGGCGCCCAGCATTGGTAGCAGCGGCAAAGCCGATTCCCGAGGGTAAGCCTATCGCGGCAGTGGTTCCGGCGCGAACGGCTGCGGCCGCCCGGCCCGCGCCTGGCGCAGAGCCAAACCGGGCTCAACCGGGTCCCCCGCCTTCACGGGCCGCAGCTCCTACTGCAGCAAGGGCGGCCGAATCGCCGAGGAAGGTGCCAGAAGCTCCTCGCGCTCCCACTGAGCGGCGAACTCAACCGCCAACCCGTGCAGCTCATCCCGAGCCAGCCGTGCCGGCTGCTCATCCCGCTCCAGCGCATAATCGGTCGGCCGCAAAGCCAGAACCCAAACCAACTCCTAAACCGCCCGCCCAGAAGGCGCCGCCGGCTAAACCAAAGAATCCACCGCCTCCCGCCAAGAAGGAGCCGCCAAGAGATAAACAGAAGCCCGAATGAGCTGCTCGCGGCACGGCTGTGAACTCTCCCGTCAGCCAGAGTCACAGCCGTGCTGATTTCGCCAATTTCCGGATTTCGCCAAAATACCTTGTTTGGGGGATTCCGACCTTCCAGTCGCAGCCGCATTCTCATACTGCGTTACTTGCGCAGGAGAATGCGAAATGTCTACGAAATCTAACGCCCGCCGGTTGCGAGCTTCTTCCGAATTCACTTGCTCCCACTGTGGCGGCCACGAGGCCTACACTTGCCACGGTCAAAGCACCATCGAGCACTACTTGTTAAGCGCTCTGATGGTCCAATCCGCGCGCTGCTGCGATTGTGACAATCTTTGTTACGCCTTTCCTGTGCGCCTGAGCAGCCCCATCCTCAGCGGTTCCGAGAGAACAGCGCTGGCCCGCCAGCCACACTGGACAGAACCACGGACGCGTCCCGCACTTCGCAAGCGGCCGACGCGGACCACCGGCGGCTTTCCCACCGCACAGAGAGACTTCCGCAGCGGCACTGCAGGCTGGGCAGTCGGCGCGTAAGCGCTACCTCAGTCGGACTGGGAGACCGATTACTCTTCCGGCGCAAGCTCGATCATCTCGCCACTCACGCGGCCGCCCTCGATCACCAACCTGCCAACACTCACCGGCAGTTTGAACCTCCTGGGACCAGCGCTACCGGGATTGAAATACAGAACCCCATCCCGCGTCTCCTGCTTCGCCCGATGGCTGTGCCCGCTGATCACCGCAGCGAATCCCGCCGCTTGCGGCTTCAAATCCAACTGCGCCAGGTCATGCAGCACGTAAATGGATACTCCACCCACCTCCAGCACTTCCGTCAAAGGAAGCACAAGCGACCAATCTTCTCTATCGATGTTGCCCCGCACCACCGTCAGCGGCGCGATCGCCGTAAGACTCTTTAGGATTTCCGGCGCGCCAACGTCCCCGGCATGAATAATATGGTCGGCTCCGCGTAAAGCCTGCACTGCCTTGGGCCGCAGCAAACCATGCGTATCAGAAATAACGCCGATCACAGTTGTAGGCATCCTGATGGCAGTGCGCAAGGTCAGCGGCTCGAAGGCGTGGGGTGTTTCGGCTGGTAGACGCCAATCGCTCCGCCGCCGGGAAGCGAAAACGTCGCCAACCTTCCCCAGCGTTCGTCCTTCACCTTCGAAACCTTAACGTTCCTTGACTTCAGATCATTCAGCGTGGCCGCGATGTCGTCGCACATGAAATAGAGCTCGTGCTTATCGTTGTTCCCGCTGTCATGGAATGCCGCTTCAGTCGGCGGCATGGCAAAAATTAGCCAGCCGTGGCCCGCGTCCACGCTGGGAAACTTGAGTACATCGCGGAAGAAGGCGCGATCACCTTCGGCATCTTTGCTGTAGATCACAACATGTGCCCCGTTGATCATTAGGAACTCCTTGCTATGGATTTTTCGCCCGGGTCCCGCCCTGATTATTCAACTTTTTCACAAATTTTCCCATGCTCACCACGGCGCGCCCAACTGTGCCGCTGCCAATCTCCTGAACCCCATCCCATGCGGCAACACGCATCGTGTAAAACCGGCCATCAAAGGACTCGAGCTCAGCTTCCGCCCGAATCCGCGCCCCCACCCCGCTGGGAGCGCGATGTTGCACGTTGATCGACGTTCCCACCGTGATCTCGTCGCCTTCACAAAACCGGTGCAGCGCATGGAATGCCGCAGTCTCCATCAACCGGATCATGTCAGGAGTGGAATAGACCGGCGGCAGGTCGGGATGATGCGCCGTTAGCGTATGCCTGAACTCCACCGACTCTTCGGCCTCGCCTCGCGCACCCATCGGAATCTCTTTCGCCATCCCAAATCCTCCGCGTACAAAATGAAAAGCCAACGGCTCGCGAAACATTCCGCAAGCCATCGGCTTCTCTCATACTCCAAACGTCAATCTAGGCCGCGTAACTCATCCGCGCCGCTTCGATCCCATCCAGCGCCCGCCACAACATCTTCGCGGTATTTTCCGCTGCGTTCAGCGCGGCCTGTGCCTCTTCCGGATTCGCCGCCAGCCGCTTCTCCAGTTGAGCGCGCCACACATTGGAGTGATAAACGTCTGCCGTGGCATGCAGCTCGAAGTAGCCGCAAGTCTTATCGTCGGCGCCGTACATCTCCCGTAATCCGCGCTCTTTTTCCTTCGCTACTCGCGGCACCTGCGACTCGTAAACGTAAAACGCCGCCAAAGCTTCTTCCGGCGTTCCTTCACTGGACACTTGATGAAAGTGCCGCGTCAGCTGCCGCACTTCTTCAACCGGCTGGTGCCAGCGCATATCCCGGCGCGCCCCCATGCCTTCGGCAAAATCGAGCCATAGCTCGGAATGGGGTACGGATTGCTTTCCGGAACCGGCAGCCGCGCCCTTTTCATCGCAGCCTTTTTCGTCACGCATGTTTGCCAGCACCGCGCGCCGCAGTTCGCCCTCATCCAGTCGCAGCGCCAATTCGGCAAGATAGGAAGGAAACGCTTCCACGTGATGATAGTAGTGGCGCGCATACTCGCGCAGATCGCCGCGCGTTAACTCGCCCGCTGCCCATGCCTTGTAGAACGGATGACAAAGCAAATCGTACTTCGCAATCGACGCTTCCAACTGTTCGAAGAACTGAGTGCTGTTCATATAGGCCCTCGTGTGCTGGCTCGTGTGCTGGTATGACAGACTACTATACGAGCGACCGGGGGTGCGGGCAAGTGATTCGGGTCACTGACCCCACCGCAATCCATCCACGAGTCTTCCTTCTCACCCCGCTCTTCTCTTCACCATCGTAAAACTTCGTGATATATAAGTTATCTCCCATGACCACAGGAAAATCTTATCTCCTCGCCGCCGTCGCCCTGTTCACAACCCTCTCCGCAGCCGCCCAGAGTGGCGTGCCTCCGCTTCCAACCGTAGTCTCGGTCACCTCGCTGGGTACGGTTCAACAAAATCCCGTCATCTATGGTCGCGACGGTACCTTCAGCGCCCTCATCAACGGCGAGTCCGTGTGGACGTTCGGCGATACCCCCATGTCCGTGCCCGGAGTTCTGGGCAATTATTGGGACGACAACTCGCTCTCCTGGACCACCAATCTTGACGCCTCCCAGGGCATCAACCTCAATCACGATTTGCTCGACGTCACCGGAGCCCCAGCCGAATATTTGCCCTATCTGCCCTGGGAGCGGAAATTTAACTACGAGCACGATAAAAACCACTGCACCGTGAATCCTTGCGGCACCGAATACGCCATGTGGGATGGCCCCGTCATCAATGACACCGGCCGCAATCGCGTCCTCTTCTATTACTACGAGCTGTATCGCGGGGCCCCCGGCATGCAAGGTTGGGACACCGTCGGTGCCGGCATCGCCGTGTACACGCCAGGAAAGGGCATCACCCGCCCCATCGAAAATCCCGGCAGTCAAACTCCCACCCTCATGTGGGGAACCACCGCTCAGGAATATAACTCCGGCGCTCTCGTGGTCGATGACATTCTCTACTCCTATGGTTGCGCCAGCGGATTCCTCGTCGACAACTGCATGGTCGCGCAAGTTCCACTGGCCGACGCTCTCGACATTACTCAGTGGACCTACTACGCCGGGAACAATACCTGGAGCGCCAATCCCGCCGACGCCGTAACGATATTTCAGGGCGGAGACGCTGCCAATCAGGTTTTCTACAACGCCTACCTAGGCCTCTACATGAACATCTACAACCCCGCGCTCGATAACGATATGTATTTCATGGTTTCCTACACGCCGTGGGGACCATGGTCCAACGGCGCACTCCTCTTCAAAGGCGAAACCCCTTACTCCGGCAGCACCAACTACACCGGCCAGGTCCATACCGAGTTCAACCAAGGCGCAGGACAAACCGTCTACGTCACCTATGCGCACCCCACGGGCTTTCTCCGCGAAGACTTACCCTTGACTCAGGTCGTTTTCGGAAAATAAATGCACGCAGGAACAGCCTCGTCTCTTCCTGTCATTCCGACCGCAGCCTTCCATTCCCGCTAGGGAATGGAAGCGAAGTGAGGAATCTGCTTTTTGGTCGTAAGCACGCAGGCGGTGTTTGATCGGCCGCGGCCGAACCGCATGAGCCCTCACCGCTCCGCGATAGCATCTCGCAACTTCAGCACCCTGTCCGCATTCCCGTGGCTAAGCTTCTCAAGATCCCCCGCACTGAGCACTCCCGCTAGACTATCCAGAAATGCTCGCCCGTTCGTGTTCGGGCTAAACGGATAATCCACGGAAAACATCATTCGATCGATGCCAATCACCTCCATCGCGCACCGCAATGGCGGCTGCGTGAAATACCCGCTGGTAGTGATATGAATGTTCGTCTGGAAATAAGCCGCAACCGGCTGCCGCAGATGCGGCGTTGCACGCGAAAGAATCCCGCTGGATCGAGCCATGGCATAAGGCAAACCCTCGCCCATGTGCCCAATCATCAACTGCAAATTCGGAAACCGGTCAAACAATCCGGAGACAATCAGCCGCAGCGTATGCAATCCGGTCTCGGCGTGCCATCCCCACCCTGCAATCGAGAGCAGCATCCCCAGCTCGCCCGGCAGTCCGGAATAATAAACTTCGCGAACCCTCTCCGGCGGCGGCGCGGGGTGCAAATAAACCGGAATCCTCAACGATGCCGCAGCCTCCCACACCGGAAGAAAGCTCGGATCGTCAAGAAACAGCCCTCCTGTCGTGCCATCCAGCAAGAGCCCGCAGAAGCCGTGGCGCGTGATGCAGCGCTCCAACTCCTTCGCCGCCGCCTTCGGGTCTCGCAACGCCAGCGCAGCGAACCCTCCCAAACGCGTGGGATTCGCCTTCACCGCCTCGGCCAGTTCTTCATTTATATCGCGGACCAAAGGCGTAGCCACATCCGCCGCCAGCGCATCCAGCCCCATCGAGGCAAGCGACAGAACCTGATAGTCGATCGACGCCTCGTCCATCGCCGCAATTCTTCCCGCACCCAAATCGAGAAGCTTCGGTCGAAGCTGCGCGATCGGCGCGGGCACGCTATGCCCAGGAATCTCGGTCGCCTTCACAAACGACTCAGTAACAAAGTGTTCTTCCAACGTGATCGTACGCATGGGGGTTGGATGCGGAAGTCTGGCCCGGTGCACCCGGTAAGAGTGAAGGCAGGATTGACCAACATCCCTACCCCTTCGGAGAACGCGAAAAACGTTTCGGCGACTCCGTGCCTTATCGCGGGCGCTTCGGGCTAGAGTGAGGCTTAATAACTGGGGGTTTGTTGGTGAGCTGGCGATGGACGCTTTGGGCATCTTCGTATTTGAGCCAGCGGTAGAAGTGCCAAGCGCTCAGGGGCAGAATCGAGAAGGCAATCTGTGGGGTAACGTCGCGGATGTGCAGAGCCACAAATAATAAGCGATCCCACGCTCGTTCCCACAGGCTCGGTTTGGTGGCCGCCGTTTCGGAGAACCGCTCGCTTAGAAGCCATTTGTCGCCGTACTTCGACCTCCAGAGCGTGCGGTAGCGATTGATTTTATCGGCGAGCGGCGGCGGAAGCGGTTGGTGGCGATCTTTGGTGGAGACAATATCGCCGCTTCGGGCAAGAGTGTGATGTTCGCCTTTGTAGACGGCGGAGCGGTCGGCCTGGTCAAGAACGGTAACCGATGGATCGAATGGAACGGCGAGGAACTCGCAAACGCTCTGCATGGTTTTCGCGGTGTCGTTGACCAGATCGCGATAATGCATTTGGTGGACCGAAGCGCCCATGCGCAGCAGCTTTTGCACTTGTTTCTGCAAAGTCTTGGAGGCGAGCACCGACCGGTGGTTGGTGCCACGGCGGGCAAACCAACTCCCAGAAAACCCGGAGCGGGCGGCGGCATGGATCACGCTGCGGCAGATCTCTTCGGGATCGCGCCAGACCACGATAAAGCGCGCACCGGGAAATTCCTTAGCGAGATAGTCGAGCCGGTCATAATAGGTGGGCGACTTGCATCCCCAGATTTTTTTGCCTTTTTGGCCGGCGTACTCACGACCGGCCAATGTGAACGCCTCGGCCAGCGAAGTTACTGGCGCAGCAAGGCGCGCCGGATCAAGGTCATGGCGGCTAACGCTGGCATTCCAGTATTCCCACCTTTCCACCCAAGACCGGCGTGTCCAGGGCAGTCGAAACATCGGCCACAGCACAGGAAGGTCGGATTCAAAGAACAGGCGAATATCCGGGTGCTGATTCAGCAATAAATACAACAGGGTCGAGCCGCAACGCCATACGCCCACCACGAAAATGGGCGGGACGCCGGCTGGCGCCGCGTCAATCGGCTGAGCTTTTGTGGATGGCACGGCGAGTGACTTAGTGTGGCTGCTTTCCTTATTTTCTGTTCTGTTCTCCGGTTCTTGTAACGTAGCCACCATAGTCATCGATTCACCGCGTCTTCTCTCATCTTCACCTCATCTGGACCAAAATTCAATGAGCCAGACTTGCGATTAAGCCCGAAGTAACGTGTCGAGGAGCGGGTTTGGCGCTTCAGAGCGCACAGCGGCTTCGGCGTTGAGTTCAGAGAAACGCGGGTATCCTAGGCGCGCCATGGCATCGCCAGCATGCTTTTCGATGAAAAGGGCCTGCGCCGGGGTGAGCTTGGAAAGCCAGCCTCGCACCGCGCCCTCGCGGACGAACCGTCCACGAATCGAAGATCGTACGGGTTCCTTGTCCTCTTTCTCCCGCATCCTTTGGATGGTATTGTTTTCCACTGCCGCGCGAACTTTGTCCAACTTCACATCGACGCCGAGAAAATCGACCATCCGGGCAAAGCCTTCCACGGGATCCTTCCGGAGATCTTCAAAGCGGAGCAGCAACATATTCTCGGTTCCTGCAATCGGCGAATCTAACCAGCTTGAGATGTGGTGTTGCCACGGTCCCCATCCGTGGACCATGACGGAACTGATGGCAATTTTGATGAACTCGTCCAGGCTGACGTGGTATAAGTCGAGCGCTGTAAGAAACGCATACTCCGCCAAAACAATGTCGCGCGGATCGCGCACAATGTAGATGGCCTTGCCATACTGCTTTTGATAATCCTCGTGGGTGGCTAGGAGACGGCCTCCGCCAGGGAGCAACCGCAGCGCCTGGCGGTGGAGACCCACGCCCCCCATCTGCGTATTTGTCTTCCGGAAGCCGGCGGACATGCCGGTAAGGATTTCGAACAGCACGAACCGTGACCAGGTACTGCCGGATTTGGGATAGGCCGCGAAGTATACGTCGGCGGGCTCCAGGCCGCGATGGCAATACCAGACAAGTGCGGTTCTGAGTCTGGTCTTGGCAAATTTCCGGCGTAACTTTTTAAGCGCTGAGGTCGGCTTTTTTTGTTTCCCGCTGTTGTTTTTCTGAACTTTTTCGATGCCATTTTGTTCGATCATTATTGGGCTCCTTGCGCTGCTTCTCAGATTCAAAAATGCACGTCACTGCGAATCTCCCGGCTTCCCTTCTTGGCGGGGAAGTCCGGAATTGTCTTTACAGCTGGCTTCGCCGAGACAGTATGCCGGGCGTCCCTACGCTGCCGCGATGGGTTGGAGGGCTGCCAAATCTTGCGGCTGGGGAGAGTCCATTAGATTGGCGGGGGAGCCGGTATACATGGTCCAAATGCCACAAATTTTTTCGACTACCATGAGGGAGCCGGTATGCGGACCTCCTTTTACCGGCACTTTGTCCTTATTGCCGCCCAGAATAATGTTGGTACTGGCAAGAAGGTTGCGGACGTGGGTTACGACCGCGATGCTGTGGACAGAGTTTTCGGCTTCCGCCAGTAAAGCGCTTAACCGGTGGGAATACCTGCCATAAAACTGGTAAAAGGATTCCCCGCTGGGAGCGGCGAGCTCTGGGTGCTGATTCAGCAGCGTGAGGAATGGAATGATTTCACGCACGCGCTGGCCGCAGAAGACACCCAGATTCCACGGGCGCAAATCGCCGGTGTAGGTTATGGTCGCTCCGGTCTTGCGGCTTATTACCTCGCCAGTCTGGCGGGCCCGCCGAAGATCCGAGCAGTAAACGGAATCCACTTCGTGATTTTGCCGGATGAAGTCCGCAGTCTCAGCCGCTTCGGCGAGCCCTTCCTGATCGAGCGGAACGTCGAGCCAGCCGCGCAGGCGCTCGTCTTTTCCGGGTAGATTGAGGGATGTATGTCCATGCCGAATAATCAACAGTTTTCCCACTGTTCCTCCGCGATTCTCTTGATTTCACCTGGCGATACCGACAACGATTGAGGCGCTAGCGAGGGCTAGGGACTGCATGCTTTCACGGTTTACTCGGCGCTGGGAGAGGGCCTGATTGCCGCTTGGCAATCCGTGAAGCAGTGAAAGAGAGAATAGCTAATTAACGCGATCATGTCAATCGAAATGATAGAGATACTTGGAACGGGACGTGTGGGACGGGCGCCACTCTTGCCCGCTGCCTTTGACCTTGCCTCTGAATCATCTCGGGAAGGGCACGACCTTATAGCCGCGCCGCCAGAGCAGAAAACAAACCTTGTCATTCCGACTAAGCTTCACCTTCCGTCAGGAAGGGGAAGGGCCGGGAGGAATCTGCTGTTTCAGGTGGCAACCTGTGAAGCGTGCGCGACAGTTTGTCCATTGCCCCCGCCGTCGAGCGAAACAAAAACGAATATCTCGCCAAAAGTGCAGTACTATAAAAAGTACACGGCACCCTTGTCAAGTCTACTTTAGTAGCCATCCAGTACCCTCGAAAGTAGACGTTCCATCCACAGCCCAACCCCTTGATTCTATTGCTGCGCGAAATCGCCCACACGAAGAATCAACCACTTGCAAATTTGCCTTTTGCTAATTCTCAATGTTCCACGTGGAACACTCGTGTGATTTGCAACCATCCCCGCCAGCCGCATGCCTTCACTTGCTAGAATGAAGCATCGAGCGGCTTTCTTCCTCATGCACTTCACAGAACAATTCGACGTCGTCATAGTTGGCGCAGGCCACGCCGGATGCGAAGCCGCCATGGCTGCTTCGCGCATGGGATTGAAGACTGCCCTCTACACGTTGAACGTCGACCTGATCGCGCAGATGTCCTGCAATCCCGCCATCGGCGGCATTGCCAAGGGACACTTGGTTCGCGAGGTCGACGCGCTCGGCGGCATCATGGGCGAGATCACAGACGCAGTCGGTATTCAGTTTCGTCTGCTCAATACTTCGCGCGGCCCAGCGGTGTGGTCTCCGCGCGCGCAGTGCGACAAGCAAGCCTATCGCCTGAAGATGCGCGAGGTGCTCGAGTCGCAAGCGAATCTAAAAATCAAGCAGGCCGAAGTGGCCAGTCTGATCGTCGAAGACGATGAGACGGGCCATCTTCATTCTGGGCGCAGCGAAGGATCTCGTGTCGTGCGTGGCATCAACCTGCGTGATGGCCGCACAGTTGGCGCGCAAGCGGTCATCATAACGACCGGAACTTTTCTGAATGGGCTGATCCATTGCGGCGAGCAGCAATATCCGGCTGGACGCTCTGGCGAGCCGAATGCGGTTTTACTGGGCGAGTCCTTGAAGGGTTTGGGTTTGCGCGGC
>Ga0182015_10002390_pt1 | contig 22759 bp, 29 predicted proteins | sample 712P3MmetaG_FD_120478 | JGI IMG/M metagenome (GOLD analysis project Ga0182015, IMG submission 120478) | Permafrost microbial communities from Stordalen Mire, Sweden - 712P3M metaG | ecosystem: Environmental > Terrestrial > Soil > Wetlands > Permafrost | place: Sweden: Stordalen | collected...
TGACCTTCATCGCTGAGTTCCGGACGCCACACGCGCCGGTAAGTGAGATCGAAGACCCCTGTCGAGCGAGATCCGCAGGGCGACTGGATGCGCCGGATTGTGTAATACGTTTCGGGTGTCATATCGCACCACCTTTCACTGCTTCTGGCGAAATGCGCGTTTAATGGAGGAGCGTCGAGACTGTCCCCACTGTCATTATGTCGCCTGTGCTCGGCGGAGCGCCGTGATCAGCATCACGGTCTGATGTGTTCCGGGGAATTGGGAGCAGACTCCCGAAACGAAGCAGAGTTCCAGTACAGGAGGATACCCGCGCCGATTCTTTAAGAGAGTGCTCACAGAAACGACGCATCACTCTCGCTTCGCACTCGAGATCGGCACGCCAGACGTGAACCTCATTCTCGGCGATCTCACACCCTTCCGGGCACAGACACCAAGAGTTCGAGTCGGACGTAGAGTGGTCCTTCTGCATTCAAGATCTCTTCTATTCCTAAACTAATCTTGTGAGGGATACCGTTGCTCGCGACCGCGTTTATCCTATCCTTGAAAAGCGTTATTGTCTGCCTTAAGACCGTTGACCGACCGTTTCGTGCGGTGGGCGAGGTCTCCCTCAATGTCCGAGACGCGATTCATTTTCTTAGTAGCTCGCCCTTCCGCTGAGACAGTCTCAAGCGCGACCAAGGGGAGATGGGCGCCCATCCAGCGGGTTCGCGGAATGACGCTGCCCAACATTAGGGAAGACTAGCCCGTTAACCAGGAGCGATCAGTCGCCGGGGACTAATCCAACTGCGTTGCGCTCGCACGCTCACGTGGAATAGGGGTGATTAGCCCGAAGTCTGAAGTGGGCACCCCACCCCATCCAGCGCTGCTGCGACTTCTCAGGGAAGGTCCACATCCAGCGCGTAGATGTCCTGGGTGCTCGCGTCGCGCACAAAAAGCCGCGAGTCGTCCGGCGCCTGGCCGTTCCACGATCCCCATATTCCGAAATACTGGCGCAGGCCACTCAAACTGTAGAGATCCTCGGGGCGATTTTCTCCAACCTTAATCCGATGGCACTGGGGATTCTCTGTTGCGAAGTTATCGTAGTAAACGTAGCGGCTGTCCGATGACCAATACGGATAATTAATGTTGTTGGTGTTTGCAATCCATACCGACCATTTTTGCGCGCGGAAATCATAAAGCATGAGCTGATGTGAGCCCTCGGCATTGGTCGCTGCCAAATAGCGGCCATCAGGAGACCAGCGCGGCGAAAACAAGCCCTTGGACCCAGGAAACGTAGAAGTCTGGCGGGTTTTCATATCGACCAGCTGAATATCAATGGTTCCGGTGTTCAGGGACGAAATGCGTCCGAAGGCAAGCTGGGTGCCGTCCGGCGACCAGGCCGCATCTATTTCTCCAAGATTTTCCGGTAATAGCTCCTGAGGCGAGCCGCCCTGTGCGGAAACCAGAAAGATCTTCCACGGTTTTCCGACTTGACCGGAGATGTAGGCGATCTGCGTTCCGTCTGGAGACCATGCGGGAAGCGAAGCTACCGCGGGTGGATAAGTAAGCTGCAACCGCTCGCTGCTATCCAGGCGGCTTCGCCAAAGAATACCGTCGGGTATCGTGGTGTACGCAGCCCACTTGCCATCCCGCGAAAAGGCCACGTCGCTGGCCGATATTCCTCCGAGGAAAGGGACAAATTGCTTTATTGCGGCGTCGTAGCGCACGAGCTCTCCGCGCGGCTGAGTGCCCTGCACAAATAGCTTGTGGCCGTTGAGGTCCGGCAGAACGGTTGAGTACAAGATGGGGCCAGTCGTCAGTTGAATAGGCAGTGCGGAAGCCTTGCGGAAAATGCTGGTGGAGTCCGCGAGAGCAAAGATATCGTTGGCCTGGCCGACGCCGCTTTCGAAGAGGTAGTAGCGTCCATCCTGTGTCCAGCGTCCACAGCATTCGCGCGGTGGAGTGTGCCATCCCTTCAGCAGTTGATGCAGATTGGATCCGTCGGTACGGACCTCCCACAATGAATTAGTGTTGGCCTGGTCATGAAGAGCGAAGCGAATGCGGCTTCCATCGGGAGAGAAAACGGCGCCGAAGGGGGAACCAGGCGCCGACACCAGACGGTGCGAACCGGTTCCATCGGCGTTCGCAAGATACAAATCGGAAGCCTTGACGAACACGAGTTGCCGCCCGTCAGGCGACCAATTCCCGTCGCGGCCCGCGAGGTCACCCAGCCGACGGGGAGAACCGGCGGGAAAGGGCACGAGCCAGAAAGGCGTTTCTCTGCTCCCCGTGGCCTCCGTCATGTTGACCAGCAGTTGAGAGTGGTCGGGGGAGATGTCGTCGATCCACATGTTCTTGATCGGCAACGGAATGGAAGAGGTCTCGCCGCCAGTGGTGGAAACCTGCTCCAATACCAGACCTTCGGGACGCCACTGCGTGACATAGATACGCGCCCCATCGGTCAGCATGTTTCCCATAGGAAAGCCGTCATGGGTGATCTGCGTAAAGCCGAGAACCTTAGGCGGGCTGGCCGGAACGAAGTACCAGATGAGGACCGCTGCCACTGCCAGCCCTGCTGCTACCGTCGCCGCGACCCAAGGCCAGCGACGCTTGGATGTTGCAGCTAGCGTGGCAGTGGAGACGGCAACACTCACTTTGCCTGAGGTGCTGTCGCGCTTCAGGCCCTTCAAGTCTGCACGGATTTCCGCGGCGCTCTGGTAGCGGATCTCGCGGTCTCTTTCCAGGGCCTTGCGAATGATGCGTCCCAGTTCCGGCGGAAGATTGGGGTTGAGCTGCAACGGTGACGCCGACTCCTTGTTGAGGATGGAATCGAAGATCGCGGCTGTGGTATCTCCGCGAAAGGGCAATGTTCCGGTCGCCATCTCGTAGAGCACTACGCCGAAAGAAAACACATCGGTGCGGGCGTCGAGGTCCTTGCCCAGCGCCTGCTCCGGAGACATGTAGGCCACAGTCCCAAGAGTGCTGCCCGGACTGGTGAGATGCGGATCGGCGGCGCTGGCGAGGGTGGCCCCGTCTGGGGTTTCCGACACGCGGGTTTTCGCCAGGCCGAAATCAAGAATCTTTGCGTGTCCGCGCTCGGCCACGAACAGGTTCGCCGGCTTGATGTCGCGATGAACGATTCCTTTGGAGTGCGCGGCATCGAGTGCATCGGCAATCTCGATTCCCAGGTCCAGCAGTGTTTCCAGTTCCATCGGCCTCGTTCCAATGCGATGCTTCAGGGTTACTCCATCCAGAAATTCCATGGCGATGAACGAATGACCATCATGCTTGCCGACCTCGTAGATTGTGCAGATGTTCGGATGGTTCAGAGCAGAAGCCGCACGTGCTTCGCGACGGAAACGTTCCAATGCCTGCTGATCTTGCGCCACATCTTCGGGGAGAAATTTCAGCGCGACGAAGCGCCCAAGCTCGGTGTCCTCGGCCTTGTACACAACGCCCATGCCGCCGCCGCCGAGTTTCTCGACAATTCGGTAGTGTGAGATGGTTTGGCCGATCATCAGAAGATGGTTGGCTTTTCGGGTGGCCTTATCTTACGGATGCGGCATTCGCTAGTCAACGAACGAAGGCTGAGGCACGAGTGCCCGGCCTATGAAAACTCAAGCGGGCGTGAGGCGCTGTAACTTGGGACTTATGGAGTCTTAGTGAGTTTCTTCAAGAGTCCCTTGAATTTTTGGAGCATCCCCGGACCGGGGTTAGCACCAACAGCGCCGCCAGGGTGCGAGCGGGCATATTCGTCCACATCACTCCTCTTCAAATTAAACCAAGTCTGGCCGGGACCACCACTCATTGGTTTGGCGATCTTTCCCAGAGACACCTTTGCAGAGCTCGCGACCGGATGGTTGCCCGACTGACTTGGCTTGGCAGTTTTGCTTTGAGGATCGAACGGCGGCTTCTCGGGCGGCGACATGGCAGACCTCCTCCGTAAGACCCGGGCCGAACCTCATAGGCGGGAAGAGAAACCTCGTCGTTGCCGAGCTTCCGATGCCGTAAGGTGATGTGAATTATGTCACGATCATGGAAGATGTCAAACGGGAATCCCCTCCAAGGTGGTTGAGCGGGGAAGCCTACCTCATGCTCTACGCGCGGGCGTTACCGATGGCGCCGCCGTAGCCGAATCGTGCGCCATTGCCGCTGATGGTGCTGTTGTTGATCGTCAGCGTGCCGGCGGTGGTTGAGCGGTAGCTTCTGATACAGGCGTTTACACTTACCCCCCGCGGCCGGGTCGATGAGTTTAGTAGCGGCACTTGACCGGGCGGCGATTTTCTACGCACTAGAGCAGACGGCAAGATGGAGCGCGGTGTTGGCACCGCGCCCTCATCGTCCGAAAGAGTACGAGTATTAGGCGCCAGTGCTTACCAGGTGTTACACGGGCGTTAATTCTCGGTGAAATCACCTTCAGATTGGTAACCTTCTGCACTGCGAAAACTTTCACTCCGAAAACTGGACACGAAAGAAGAGCGCAGCGTGAAGCCGCGCTCTTCTTTGACGGTTGACTGCCGATGACCGCCGTGTCCTTGCGGCAAGGGCAGGTGTCGACGTTTCTAGAAAACCTTTGGCAGCACCTCCGGCCTTCCTGCTGTACCGACAACCGAGCTTGCGGACGCCCCCGAAGGAGCGTCCGCTTAAGTTAAACCGAGCCCTACGGACTGGTTAGAATTGAACCGCCGGCAGGACGGGAGTTCCCTCCGCCAGCACCGCATCCAGGGCGTTAGGATTGATACCCAAAGCGTGAAGAATGGTAGGCGCCACTTGGGCAGTACCCACTACGGTTTTCAGTGTCATAGGTTGGAAGCTGGGGTTAGACAGCAGAAGGACGACATTCGTGTCGTCATGGGAGAACCCGCCGTGTTCAGCCTGTTTCGCGGTGCTGCCGGAATAAGTAACGCCGACATTCGGGGTCACGATGATATCCGGCGTGCGGGGGTCTACGGTTGGGTCGTTGAAATTAAGGAAGAGCGAAGGACCATAGTAGATCTGCCCCAGCCCGATTCCGGTAGTAGTGGAAGGGTTCGCTTCGAGGATCGAGACGGCGTCGTTCGTATCGAAGGAGCTCTTCAGCCAAACAAGCGAGACGTCATCTTCGGTCGGTCCAATTCCGGTGGGATTGTTGGTGGATTCCGAAAATGGAATGAAGCCCGCGTTGGAGAGAAGGGTAACGGGCGAAGTGCCTTTAATAGTCTGACCGACGTAGCGGCTGGGATCGATTGGCGACTGGCCGTGCTTGGCAGTGATCACGATCAGGGTCGAATCAAAGAGCCCTTGTTTCTTCAGCTCGCTGACGAATGCCCCAATCGAGGCGTCGACGAACTGGAATTCGTTGATCAACGCCGTGCTCGGCGTGCCAGCGGCATCCAGATATCCGCCCGTCACATGGTTGCTCGCTTCAATGAGCTTTTGGCCCACGCTAAGCGCCTGGAAGTTCATGCCAAAGATGGTTGGAACCTTGGTCGTCTTGGTGCCGAGGTGGTTCTTTCCATCGATCTCGTGGAGGATCGCGTCGACCTTCAAAGTGTCGTAGCACTGAATGTTCTGGAAGCTGTTCGTCCAGGCCGTCAGATCGGAGCCTTTATCGAGGATTGAGGCGCAGGAGATACCTGTGGGAGTTGTGACTCCGGGAAGACCGATGACGGTGGAGTTGATTTCAGGCCCGTAGAAGTCGTCGAGCGCACTCGGTCCGAGGCCGGCGGCGACGGCGGAGTACGCAGGGTGCTTATCGGACCATGCCGCGTAGCCGCCAGCGGCGTGAATCACGCTGAAGATGGTATTGGCGCGGACGAAGTCCCATGGGAGAACGGGCGCGCAGCCTTTACTGGGGTCGCGAACCAGTCTCTTGGTATCGATGGAAGCGATGCCGCCGTCAGTCAGCGCCGCGCCGGGTGCGCCGCCGTTCACCTTCGTCTTGTCGATGTCGATGCCTTCTTCATACTCAGTGGTTGTACCCGTTGGCGGCCCATAGGGGGTGCAGGGGCCAGCCCCAAGGCCGTTTCCGGTGGTTTGCGCTGGGGCGTCCAAATCCCTGGAATAAGCGACGTCGTAATAGATGCCGGTTAGGGCCGGGCTTCCACCCGTCACGATGGCCATCAGACCGGGGAAGGAATCAGAGGGTTTTGACGTGCTGGCGGAGACGTAGTTGATCCCAGTATTTCCTAGGGCAGCAATTGCCGGGCAAAACGGCTGGCCGTTGTTGGCGGTGCTGATGCCATTGGCGCAATTCAAGAGATCGACTGCGTGCATTCCATCGACGCTGATAAGCAGCACATGCTGGATCTGGGTTTGACTCTTGCTCTTGCTGGGAGCTTGAGCGAATGCCACCGAGGCTGCGAGTAACAACGCCAGCAATGGCGTGCTGATGCGAAGTCTACGAGACAAATTCATGGGTTTCCTCCAGGGGATTGAGAAAGCTCTCCAGAAGTACCAGAAGAGGATGAACGTAGGGTGACAGAAAGATTAAACCAATATGAAAACGGGGACTAAGGCGTTTTACCGACTAGGCTGGACGACCAGGATCATGCCGGGCCGGAGTGTGGCGAGGTTGCCGTTGTTGCGCTTGAGAGCGGCGACAGTGGTTTTGTAGGCGGTCGCGATGGGATAAAGAGTCTCGCCAGGGCAAGGGCTACGCCCTCGGGCGGTGCTGCTCAAGGCTGGCGCTGATGTGCTTGCAAAGAACGATGATGCAGTGTGCCGTCCAAGAATGAACGCTACTTTGCCCCTGGCAGCAAAAATGTTGGGTTTGGCCAACGGCACTAAACCCCTCAAGGTTTTAAGAACGGCACTACCCGAGATCGGGTAGTGCCACTCGTTGCATTGCACCAAGCTCTACTTTGCAAGTTGCGTCGCGACTTCAACGAGCGCCGATGTTCGCTCGATCTTGACCGCATCGAGCGCTGTCGGATTCAGCCCCAACGCCTCGACCATGGTCGCCGCCACCTGTATGGTTTGCGCTTCGGCCGAGACTGTTTGTGGAGTGATGCTGGGATTCGTAACCAGCAGCATCACGTTGGTATCGTCATGCGCGAACCCTCCGTGGTCTCCAATCATCGCGGTGCTGCTCGAATAAGTCACGCCCACATTCGGCGTCACGATAATGTCCGGCGACCGCGAATCTTCGCCCGGTTCGAGACCGCCGACGTTGTAGTTCAACGCCAGGCTCGGGCCATAGTAAATCTCTCCTAGTCCGATCTCGGCTGCAGCGGTTTCAAGCAGATCCACTGCGGCGGTCACGCTTGCGCCCTTTTTCAACCAGAGCACAGACACATCATCTTCTGTTGCGCCGATGCCAGTCGTGTTCAGTGGCGACTCGGAGAAGGGAATGGCGGGGCCGAGCAGCGTTGCAGGGGTGTTGGTGCCGTCGGCAACGTACCGAGTCGGATCGATCGGCGACTCGCCATGCTTCGCCGTGATAATGATTAGTGTGTCCTTATAGATGCCCGCAGTCTTGAGTGCGCTAACGATTTCGCCGATCGCGGTGTCAACATATTCGATCTCTTGCAGCAACTCCGCGCTGGGCAAGGCCGCCGCGTCCTTGTAGCCGCCTACGGCCACGCCTGCTTCATTCACAGACTGCCCGACGTACACAGATTGGAAATTCATGCCGAAGACTGCCGGAACGACTGCTGGCGCGCCCGAATGAGTCTTGCCGGCAATCTCTTTTAGCAATGCGTACACCTTGATCGCGTCATAGCACTGGATATTCTCAAAGCTGGCATTCCACGCTGATACGCCAACTGGATCGCGGATTGGATCGCACGGAGCGCCGTCCAAGGTCTTTACTCCTGGTAGCGGCACCACAGTCGAGTTTACTTCCGGTGAATAATAATCATCTAATCCCTTGCCGCCAGGCCCTCCTACAAAGGAGTACGACGGGTGCTTGTCGATCCACGCCGTGTATCCCCCCGCCGCGTGGATCACACCGAAAGCAGTATTTACTCGAATGAAGTTCCACGGATAAACTGGCGCGCAACCATTCTGGGGGTCTCGCTCCAGCTTCTTCGGATCGATCGAGGCAGTTCCACCTTCTGTTAGGCCCGCTCCGGGCGCGCCGCCGTTCAGCTTGGTGTCGTCAATATCAATGCCTTGGTCGTTGTCGGTAGTTGTGCCGGTCGGGGTGGTGTAGGGCGTGCACGTTCCTCCCGCCAAACCAGTGCCGGTTGTCGTTGCCGGAGGATCAAGCGCCCGGTCGTACGCCACGTCATAGTAAAGGCCGGTCGATTTTGGGGTGCCACCAGAGGCCAATGCCGCCATTCCCGGAAAGGAGTCCGAAGGCTTTGACGATACCGCGTTCACATACTCAATCCCTGTCTGGCTCAGCGCTGCCATGTTCGGGCAATATGGTCCCCCACCGTTCGCGCCCGCAATCCCATGCGTGCAGTTATAGAAATCCACGGCATGCATGCCATCAATGCTCAATAGCAGCACATGCTTTATTTTTCCCGATCCCACAGCATTCGTTTGAGCCGATATTCGATGCGTCGAAAGCGCCAGTAGGCTTACAAGCGCAACTCCGGCCAATACTACTAGTTTCTTCGCTCTCATGTGTAGCCTCCAAGAGGGTAACAGTAGTAGGGTCTACATGACCTCAGTGTTAATTCTCTGTGAAAATCTCATTCAGCTCTGGCAGCAGCTTGCGGCGCGTCAAAAGTAGCAGCCGGTCTGGGGGACTTATTCATCAAAAATTAATCTGAGTCTCAAGCCGCGGGGCGAGTAACATGCAATGCAATGGGACAATCTGGGAGGGTTCCGGATAATCTCTCTTAGGAGAGAAGAGAAATCCGGGACCCTTTGCCTTTTCCGATCAGCGACGGGACATTCACGGAAGGAGGAGGGGGACCCGGAGATTCGGTAAATTCCATCGCAGCCAAGGCATGTGGCTATCTAAATAGATAACAGTTCAGCGAATCATGGCTTGAAATAGCTTAAGCAGTTATGCACCGAAAAGCCATCCCGTTGCAGATCGCCAAGAAAGAGGGGCGAAGTTTGGCCCAAATTTGCGTACTGCTTCTGAGAGGAGGGATTCACGAGTACGAGAGAGAAGGATCGAGATACCTTCAACGTCTTGTAGCGCGGCCAAAGGAGAAGGACAGGTGAGCGCCCCATTGTTTCCTGCCCCCACTGCCTGAACTCGCCAACCGGTTGGCACCACTCACTGAATCCGCAGAGACTTTCTGCTGGAGAAATCTCTTTCTGGGGCAGCCAAGAAAGCGCAGAACGACCAGCCAGGGGACAAGGGCAGTCCCGGGAAATCCTAAGCAGTAGCTACACGCGGTGGCGCGAAGCTTCAGCTTCCCTCCCCGCGGATGCACGGCAACTTTATCGCGCCATGGCAACGACAGCGCAGGGGCGAAACGGTGCCGCCTCCGCTGAGCATCCATTTAGGCAGAGGGAGATAACGGTTTTACCAAACAAAGCCAAGAAGTGCTTTATTATCAACAGAAGCAGCGAAAGACTGAAGTGGCTTCTTAGGCGAGAAAGCGCCCGAACGGATGTTCGGGCGGATTAACGAAGGATGATGCGGGTCGGCGCTGGCGAGCTCTCGCCGGCCTGCTTCCCACTGCCCGAACTCGCCAACCGGTTGGCACCACTCACTGGTCTGGCGACGAAGTTCGGAAAAAGTCTTGATTGGATTGTTAGAGGCAATCGCGACTAGAACCCAGCTCTTGAAATCAGTCCCGAGCATTTGCGCTAAGCTATTTTGCCGGCATTGGTTCCGGTTTACCTGCAGGTATGAATAGCCATTCTTCCCCCAAGTTGAGCCCTTGACGGGCCGATGTGATCCGTTCTGCTGAGAAATAACTCGTTCTGATCGTGCAGCCATTACAATTTCATTACACCCTTGGGCGCCATGTGCGCATGCGTAAGGTGCCGGCCCGAACCAGAAGAGAGGGCAGTAGGGATGGAATGATGGAATTGAAGGAAATATGGAAAGAAAACAAGTCCAAAGTCAAAGCAGCGAGCACCTTGCTCCGGTCCGAACTCATGAAAAAGTCCGACTTAACGTTAGCTGACCAGATTGAAAGGACCGGTCATGCTCCGACGTCAGATGAGCTCGTGCACATCTTGGCAGTATCGAGAATCGCGATTTTTTGACTCGATGGGGAGTGGATTCTCCTGAGTGGCGCATGAAGGAACTTGCCGCCAATGACGACTTCGAAGGGTTCCAGGCCGGCGTAGCGAAGTATGCCGCCTACCTCGAGACGCCCGAGGGCCGGCTGCGCCTCGATCTCGCCTTCGCCAACTTGCGGGACTTTCTGCCACAGGCTACACAGTCATTGCACGCTCTGGATCTTGGGGGCGGTACCGGCGCCATCGCGGTGCGACTGGCGCGGCTTGGCCTTCATGTCACGTTGCTGGATGCGTCCCTACCGATGCTCGATTTCGCCAAGCGCACCGCGCGGGAAGCCGGAGTTACGGAGAGGATTGCGCTGAAACATGGCGACGCCGCGCAATTGGCAACCTTGTTCGACGCTGGATCGTTCGATCTAGTTCTTTGCCACAACATCCTGGAATATGTCGAAGACCCGAGTGCTGTGTTGCGCAGAGCAGCTCGCACGTTGCGAGATCTGTCTGGCATACTCTCGGTCTTGGTGCGTAACCAGGCGGGTGAGGTGTTAAAGGCCGCAATACAAGACGGCGACTTGGCCGCGAGCGAGCATAATCTCACCGCTGAGTGGGGGCATGAGTCCCTCTACGGAAGAGAGGTGCGGTTATTTACGCCTGAGAGCCTGCAAGCCATGCTGCTGGAATCGTCGCTCGCGGTAACTGCGAGGCGTGGCGTACGGGTTATGTCGGATTACTTGCCGCCGAGCGTTTCCCGAAGTGATGAGTACGCGCGGATTCTGGCGCTCGAGTCCAAGCTGGGCAGGCGACCGGAGTTTGCCGCAGTTGCCCGCTATACGCAGTGCCTGGCACATCGCGCAGGTCCGGTGATGAAGGACATTACATGAACAACGTCACAGCCCAGCCTTCGTCGTCCGGAGCTCGCATGATGAACCCTGACGACGGTATTTCGGTCGGGCTCGGGCTCACCAACGAGTGCAATCTCACCTGCGCCTTCTGCTACCGCGATCCGACTCGCACGGATCGTCTCTCCCTGGATCAAGTGAAGTTAGTTATAGAACGACTTCCCGTCCGCTCGGTGAATCTCGGCACTGGCGAGAACGGCCTGCATCCAGACTTTAAAGCGATTCTGGGTTACCTACAAACCCAACCGATCAAACTCACCATCACTTCTAACGGCCACAGCGTCGCAGCTCTGGAAGACGACGAACTGCGCGCCTTTCATGACATCGAATTTTCTCTCGATTATCCGACGCAAGTGGAACAAGATGCGCAGCGCGGAAACGGCAATTGGGAACTGATCCACCAGCAGGCGGAGCGTTGTGTGAGGCTCGGCGTTCCTGTGACCATCATCGCGGTGATGATGAAGGCCAACTACTTGCGTCTGGCCGACGTCGCGAGAGTCGCCAAGAAATTCGGTGCGCCTTTACGAGTGAATGTCTACCAAGCCGTGCGATCGGACGTTTATGCCCTCAGCTACGAAGAATATTGGGAAGGTTTCCGGCGGCTGTTTGCGGAAACGGATGTGATCGCCATTGGCGAGCCGCTGGTTCGAGCGATGGCGGGGCTGCCGGCGCTTAGGGGAGGGTGCGGTGTAAGCACCGTGAGGGTTACGCCGCGCGCCACGACGCAGCCTTGTGTTTATTGGCCGGGAGCAGGGGAACCGCTGTCGGATTTGATATCGATGGGAATCGATGTTCTAGATTCTGCGCCTTTCAAGCAAGCCCGCACCCTACCGGAAGCTTGCCAGTCTTGCGAGTTCCGCGACTCGTGCCACGGTGGCTGCGCGGGCCGTCGACGCCTCCAGGGCGCGTTGCTCGAGCCCGACTATTACTGTCCAATCGTTCGCGGCGAACGCCGCAGCCTGCCGATCCGCATAGCGGCGACCCGCGATCTGCCCAAGCTGAACAGTTCCTGTACGACCGTAGTGGTAGCCAGAGAAAGTCGTTCGTGAACGGCGCGAACCGCCAGAACGAGTTGCCGGTTTATTGCGCGTTAATCCAAGAATCCGAGCCTGTCAGCTTCACTGCCACATCAGAAATAAAGATGTGCAGAGGCTTGCCGTCGGCGGTGCCGCGATGCTCGGTTGAGAACAGAATTGGACCTGCCTTTTTGTAGCCTGCCCACGTTGCGAAGACGCGGCTCGGCGGCTTGGCCCCGCCGCGGTGGTAGACAAAGTAGACGACGCGATTATCTTTCCCAACGTAGAGATCCCAAACGTCGCCGGGCGTGTACCCGCCATCCACGGGATACTTCACCGGGACGAGCTCAGCCATGCCGGGGCCAACTGGCAGGTTAAACTTGCCCTGATCGATCGCGCTGGCGCTCTTGTCCCAGTAAGCATGGAAAGGGAACAGAGTCCAATAATTGTCGTTGACGAAACTCGGGTCGACTTGGTTCTTCACGTCGTCAGATTGGTTATTGAGGTCGGTGCGCAGGTAGGAAACCTTGACCGGCTTGCCGTCTTTGTCCACGCCTTCAAAGGTAACCTTGCCGGTCTTAGGCTCCCACTCCCACTTGTGAGCAGCTTTGAAAAGTCCCGTAATTTCTCCATTCCAGGTATAACGGATGGTCTCAACTTTATCCCACGAGTCGACACCGAAGGTTTTGGCGACTTGATCGAGAATTGGCGCGCGCGTCTGCGCCCAGGAAGTTGCAGAAAGGGCTAATACTCCGAAAGCCAGGAGACGGATCATCGTTGCACGGCTTGAATTTGTCATGGAGTTCGCTCCTCAGTGAATCACCCGATTGCCCTTGGATGTCGGGCGCAAGACTTCGGATACAGGGAATGCATCTAGTCTTTTGAGTATGGAGTTGCCGCCGGTCGTTTGAACCGGCGAAACCCGATTACTGCACCGGATAGCGCCACGGCTCCGTATTCCAGCGGCATAATCCAGCCCGGAAGTATCCACAGGCCACCCTGTGCGCGCAAATACCAGACGTAGTACGTTGGGATGATGCTGACGGTCCAGATGATGATCGGTACCGTCGAGGCCGACCACGCGAACGGCAGCATCCAGAGAAGGTACCACGGATATACCACCGGTGCACACAAAAGCGACGCTGCCACGGGCCACGCAAATGCATCTGGACACAATGCCGAGGCCTTGCATCTCATCCAGATTGCGGTAAGAAATCCGACGAGCACTGCCAGGCCGGCGACAAGCTGCGGAGAGGCGACTTGTTCGAGCGTTGCAAACACTGGACCGTTAAAGCGAAAACTGTGCACATACGTACCCAACGAGCCGAGAGGAATGCGGCCGTGGTCGAGGAATGGTAAGTATAGAAGTCCAACCACAACTGCCGCCAGCGCCGCGTCGCGAATGCGAACGCGCTTCCAGTAGAGTGGCAGGAGCACGACCGGCAGGAACTTCACGGCAACAGCCAGCCCGAATGCCACGGCTGCGACCGCGCGCCAGCGCCGCGCCAGCGCGGCGACAGACATCAACAGCAATAGCACGCCGACAATATCGATGTGACCGCTGCCCGCCACTTCTATCGCGACCAACGGGTTCCACGCATAAGCCAGAACCCAGTGCGCTCCTTGCCCGCTGCTACGCAAGATAGCGAGTAACACGAAAACAATGGCGAACTCGCAAACCACGAATGCCACTTTCAGCGTAAAGACGGACTCATGAATCGCGGTTACAGCGCGGAAGAAAAGTTCGGCGCCCGCTGGATATGGGCTTGGCAAGTACGCATTGTTCAGCGTGCGCGTTTCGGGTGTGTGCAGGCCAGCCAGGGCCGGGTCGTTGGGAACGGCAATATAAGGGTTATAGCCGAGGCGCTGCACGCGGCCATCCCAAAGATAGCGATGAATGTCATCATCGCTGCCCGCAGGCTGTCGAAGAAATTCAACGTGCCACACAGCCGCCAATACGAGCCCAATGACGACAACGCGTCGGGAAAATCTCGGCGTCGCGAAAAACTCACGGATCGCCAAGAGGTACACGATGCCTGCGAGCGTCAAGGAGGCCATGAAGTACGGCCCACCCCGATCGCCGAAGTGGCGTGAGCAGATCGCTAGCGCCACGCACAACGTGGCGCCGAGTAGGTACACTCTGCACTCGGGGGTGATCTTCACTATTACAATTCTCCAGTGCCCGTCCGAGAGCTTGTCCGAGAATGTTCCGTCGCAAGCTCCCACTCTCGAAGCCACCGCGCCGTGCGAGGCGCCCTCGCCGGAGCCAGACGCAACTCCTCTGCCAAGCGAGTCAGGTCGTCCGCTACATCGATGTCGTAAAAAGGATCTGCGTAACCTACGGATAGCTCAAGAGCTCGTGTGCGCGCCAGAAGTCTCTCCAGCGCACTGCTGGTGCCCATTCCGTCGCCTGCGAAAAGCGTGGGATGAGAAGCCTTTGCCCCTACGAGATAGTAGCCTCCATCGTGCGTTGGTCCCACGACTACGTCATGTGCGGCCAGCGTTTCGAACGCGGCTTCGAGAACAGAACGCGGCAGGTGTGGGCTGTCGCTGTTGAAGGCGATAATGCGTCGTTGACGTGCGTCCCTTTGATGATCTTCCTTTTGATGATCGGGCGCGAAGTGTGCAAACACCGAAGTGAGGCCTGCAGCAAGACCTTCACCTTTCTGGGCAACTACGCTCACCTCGCTGCCCGCCAATTGCGCCAGCTCGTTTACGTCGGTGTCCGGGCACATGATGGCAACTTCCACATCCCTCAATGACCGCGCCAGCGTCAGCGTGTCTTCCAGGAGACAGCAATAGAAAGCTGTTACAGCCGCGGAAGAAAGGCTGGGTGCCAAGCGAGTTTTCACCGTGCCTGGCCTTGGTGCTTTCGCCATGATTACCAGCACACGGTCACTACCTGGCGAACGCACCACCGTCTCGCTAGAAGATTTCATAAAAGTTTGACGCAGACTACGTTGGCGATGATGTCCCGGCTCTTCGGCGCCGGAAATAGTAACGCACGATCAGGCTGAGAATGAACCAGCCGGCGCCGAGCGTGCCCTTCAGCGTGCCGCTGATCTTCGATTTGCCGATGCGTGGGTAGTAGCTCACCGGGACTTCTACAACGCGGAATCCAGCCAGTGCGCCTTTGAGGATCATCTCAACCGCCCAGCCGTAGGTGGTTTCTTCCAAGGCGAGGGCGCGTAGTACATTTGCGCGGCCAGCGCGAAACGGACCGAGATCACTGATGTCTAATCCATACAGAAGCCTGATCAGCGTGGCGGCGAGACGATTCCCAAACACTTGATGCCAAGGCAACGCCCCAGAATGCCGCCCCTGCAGGCGGGAACCAAGAGTGATGTCCGCACGCCCTTCAATAATTGGCGCTAAAAGAATCGGCAGTTCAGAGGGCCGATCGCTATAGTCGCCATCGAGGAACGCAACCACGTCCGGGGAATTTGCAGTGGCCAGGCCCGTAAGGCACGCTCGTCCATAGCCGCGGCGCGGTTCCTGCACGACCCGGGCTCCCATTCTTGCGGCGATCTCGGGCGTCCCATCATTTGAGTCGCTGTCGACAACGATGACCTCCGTCGTGAGATCGGAGGGGAGATCCGCTAAGACGCGCTCAATCGCCTGCGCTTCATTATGCGTGGGGATGATGACGGACACTCGCACGTGAGCGTGATCCGATCACCACCACGGCGAAGATGGCCACCGTTGCGACAGCCACGCGTCAACGCCCCATCTCCGGCCAGAACGTCCGATAGCGAGCCCCAGCGATGCGAGCACCGGAACCAGCAGTTCCCATATCCAGGCGGTGCCCCACTCCGAAATCCAAAGGCTGCCGAGATACAGAAAAGCCACAAACGCGGCCGGTCGAGTAAGCAGACCGATGACGAGCAGGATGCCAAGAGAGATCTCGGTCATGGCCTGCACAGGAGCCGCCATCGCAGCGTGGCTTGCGGCCAGCGCCATGACAGACTTCCATATGGCCGGCGAATGACCGTTCTTGATGTAGTAATTGATCAGGCCCGCGTAACCCGCCGGTGTGTAGAGGCCTTTCCCCAGATTCTCGAAAAAAACCCACACGAACATCGCGCCGATCGTCACTCGCACGATTGCCAGACCGTTTGCTGCTTGCGGTTGGGGGGTCCCTGGGGCTACGTCGTTTCGCGGTGAGGTTGCGCTCGTCGTCATGGTGCACCTCGTGCAGTGATGCTACACCAGATTGAAAAGATTCGGCTGGTGCTCAAATCTTGCCTGGGCGAAGCTCAGGGTACGAATTATCGCAAAGGCCGCGAGCCGTTGCGTCACGGTGGACGCGGCTAGCTTTCTCTCGCGGAACAGATACGCTTGGTACTCGCGGATGTGCTCAGGAGTGAGCTGATCCGGAGGGCGTCGAAAGTGACCAACGCAAGCACTTGTCAACTGGCCGACACTGTACATGGCTTTTGTCCAGGCCCAAAAGGCAGTTGCTACTCCGAACATTGATCAAATCTGGTTGGCAAGGACCGACGACAGATATTCTTGGATTCGCTGCTTCTACGCATCAGAGGAAGTCATGGCGACAGAGAAATTTGAGGCGGAGATGAATGTAATGTGTCCAGTCCATGGATTCCGTCGGCTGGGCATGTTACTCATAATCAGATACGCCGGGCAGGTGATTCCCCAAGAGGCCAAGCTGGATGAGCTGTTGAATACATACAACCCGGCGAGAAAAACTGCTCGAATGAGAACGCGACCCAAAGGAAGGCTAATCAAGCCGTATCATCGAACCAGTGACATCATTTATCTCAATGCTAAGGCACTTGGGTGGGATTGGGGTGTTCATTCTTGCCGCCCTCGATAGCTCTGTGCTACCCACTCTCGGTGGAGTCGACGCGCTCACAATAGTCTTGGCCTCTCTCCACCCAGAGCGATGGCCCTATTACGCTATGTGCAGCACGGCAGGCTCGGTCTGCGGGGCTTCAGCTGCTTACCGCCTGTCGCGTCTTGGAATCCTGCATCGACGTATTAAGGGAGAGGTATTCGACAGAGTCACGGCATTCTTACATCGTTTTGGAAGCCTTTCTCTGTCGCTTGCCGCACTCCTTCCGCCACCATTTCCGACTTCCGCTTTTGTAATTGGTGCTGGTGTAACACGCTATCCCTTCATTCCATTTGTGCTGTCTTTCGGCGTGGGACGGGTGTGCCGCTTTGCTCTACTGGCTTACCTCGCATCCGTGTTCGGCAGGCGGTTCGTGACAAGCATGTGGTCGGCGCACACGCTGGTACTTGTAGCGGCTTTTGGTGGTGTGCTGTTGTGTGTCGGACTGCTGGGGTGGCTCGTATTCAGGAAATCGGAACCGCATACGCCTTTCGATTTGTAGCTCTATTTACGACAAGGCTACGACTGCACAATCAACTAGAGGCACTGCTGGAAGAAGCCCATATCAAGTTGTCCAGTTTGGTTTCGGATCTGCTCGGCGCAAGTGCACGGCGGATGCTGCAGGCGTTGGCAGAGGGAGAAACTGATCCGGCGGCTTTGGCCGCCTTGGCCGACCAGCGCTTGCGCGCCACGTCGGCGCAGTGGCGCGATGCATTGGGTGCGTGCACGGAGCTCAACCCGGTCTACCGCCGGCTGGTGAAGATGGCGCTCGAGGAGTTGCAATTGATCGAGCAGCGGATCGGCCAACTGGACCAGGAGATGGCAAGTCTGCTCCGGCAGCATCAGGATGCAGTCCAGCGCCTGGCCGAAGTCCCCGGTCTCGGGGTGGATTCGGCGCAACAGATCATTGCCGAAGTGGGCGCCCAGGCGGCGACCTTCGCTTCAGCCAAGAATCTCTCCTCGTGGGTGGGGGCATGCCCGGGAGAGGAAGAGAGCGCGGGAGTGAATTACAGCCCACGCTCGTCGAAGGGTAACCGGCACATGCGCCGCCTTCTCAATCAGGCGGCCAATGCTGCAGCTAAGCATAAAGGAAGCATCTTCGAGATCGTCTACCGTCGTCTCGTTCCGCGCCTCGGCCACAACAAAACCATCGGGGCAATTGCGCATCCCATCTGTCAGCTGATTTGGATGATTCTGAATAAAGGCGTTCGCTATGAGGAACGGGGCCCGGCGGTTTCGGAAAACTCCAGACGAGCCCGCACTTCCCGAATGATCCGGACACTCCGGAAGCTTGGCTACCGAGTCGAACTTCTAGGGGTTCCGGCATGAGCAGCGCGATTTTCGACCCTGATTTCACTCACAACCGGAATCTTCTGCCGAGGTCCTAGCCAGAATGAGGCGTGCCCCTAATCCAGCTTCGCAGTGAAGATCAGAAAATAATCCATGCCGTCGGCTTTCACGAAATCCTGCGAGTCGCGCAATTCGTATCCGGCTTGGGCGGCTTCGCGAACGACCACGTCTTTACTCACGCCATGATTTTCTCCGTTGCCATTGCGATCAATGATGCCAATCTTGGCTCCTGGTTTAATCGATGAGCGAAGGTTCCTGAGTAGCACAACAGGATGGGCTACCTCGTGGTAGGTCTTGAGCAGCAGCACAGCGTCGATGCTGTCGGCTGGGACCTGTGGATCGTCGGGTTTGCTGAGGATCGTCTTTACGTTCTGGAGTTGCTCTTTTTTCATGCGCTGGTCAATGTAACGAACTGCCTCCGGGTTGATGTCCACAGCATAAACCGTGCCCGAACCCGTGACGCGGCGAGCGGCGCGCACCGTGAACCAGCCCGATCCGGCACCGATGTCGGCAACGTTCTTGCCGGGCTCAATGCCAAGCATATCCATGACGCGGTTGATCTGCAGGCGCTCATCGCGCCCCGGAGCATCGAAAATGGACAGATCGCCAGTGTAAGGGCTGCTAGTCTTGCGTTGTGTCGACGGCGCTGCGGAACCGGCCTGGGCGCGAACCGGCGCCGGCCCCCACAGACCCGCCAGCAACACCGGGATCAGCCCGATCCATCTGAGCGCTCTGCCAAAAGATTTCCAGTTCATTCTTTCACGGAGTGCATGCGCCGAACCATTAATGATATTGGGATTCTACGCCAACTATCCAATTAGGGTTTCGAGGCTGGCTCATATGGAAGGTGGGTATCATTTTTATTTTGGGAATCTAAGTTCGTGTTCCTTTAAGGGCAAACGTCGCCGATCCCCGTGACCGATGCCATAACTGCGAAATCTGTGGTCAAGAAGTTCCGAGAGAAGTACGGCGCGAAAGATGTGAGGAAGTGCTATTCGAAGTTCGATGTGGCGGTGGTTGAACTGGTGCACTCAACGTTCAGAGCGCGGGAAATGCTTCAGTGGTCATTTGGAAGCATCTCGCTCCACAACACAAGCCGTTAGATATCGGAAGGAGTTGAAGGGAGTTTTAGCCACGCACGGACATCGCAATTCACCAGTGCACAATCCTCAATTTCCCATTTCCCATGAAGCCGACACCCAATCGCTCTTTTAAGCTCATCGGAATTCGGGTTACGGCAGATAAGAACACACTCGTGACCATTAAATGGAAGTCTGTCTCTCACGGAAACCCACGACAAAGCGACGCCTGTTTTCTCTGCAACTAGCATCTGACATCCCCGTCATCTTTCCTGCTTCTGACTTCTGACGATCAAGGCCTCGCTGACTTCGAGAATCGGGGTCACACTTCATTTCTATAAGAGAGACTTGCCACACTCCAAGCAACATGCCCTGAATCGAGATGTGATCAAGCCGCAAGCTGGGCACATCCTTTGTGATCCGTATCGGGCGATCTGTGGATTCAGCCTGCGCGTCCTGTAGAGCAGCAGGATCGTGAATAGTGCAATCAGGAGACCGAAAGAAATGCTAATCGCGCTCATAAGGTGCTCCTGCTCGGCTGCCGCCCACGGTTTAATCGGCAGGTCGCGTCGGCAACCGCGACCGAGTTACTTGACTTGCTGTGTGAACACCGTTCGAAAAGTAGATGTGGCGCAGCGAGTGGATGAGCTAAGCTTTTCCTGTATACGAACATACGGCTGCGCCACCAGAGGAACAAAGTTCCTTCACATCTGGCGATAGATTACAACGGTGGCCTATTTGGTGACTGCTCAAGATTGCTCAGGTTTCGGAATATAGGTTTACTGAGAAGGAAGGCGCGCGCGGGAGCGTGCCTTTCGGGTGAATGAGGAGTTGCGCCGCGCTACGCTGCCGCGGCGAGCGGTTGGATGTGCCCGAGTTGAGTTAAGAGCGTGTATTGGTCGTAGTAGCAACCGCCCGACACCATCCGCCCCTGTTTGTCGAAGTGGCAGATCTCGCAGAAGGGCAGAGACATCTTGCGCCCGGTCGGCTTCAGTGAAGCAAATGGCCCGTCGTTGGTTCCTTCGCATGTGAACTCGGCGACGACAATGTCTCCCGCGTCAATGTAATGGGGATCGGTGATGCGGCCATCCGAGAAGCCTTTGGCCCATCCTTCAGTCCACTCCCTGAACTTCTCCCGGCTGTTTAGCGGGATTTTCCGGCCGTGATCGGTATACGCAAGGCCTTCGGCGGCGGCGCGGACGAGGCCGGCGAAGTCGCGCTTATTCCAGCTCTCGTGCGCCGCACGGAGCGTTTTCACGTTTTTCGCGCTTATCGTAAGTGTCTCCTTTCTCAAAAAGCGCAAGGTCGGGCGGGCCACGTGCGGACCCGCCCTCGTGCGCGGTGCGTTGTTTTGGGCGGCTTTCTCTGCAGCGACTTTGTGGGCAGTGGAGGTATGGACATCAAAGGTCCGAACCACGGGCGCAGTTTCGAGCAAGTGCTGTACGGTCTTCTGCACCGTGTCGAATTGTTCGCGCTCGTAGCGTTGGGCATCTTCTCGCGTATGCCAGAAGCTGAGCGCAAGGACACGATTCGGCTCCGTGTCGGAGTTGTGAGTCCTCGCCTTTGAGATAGTGGAATCCGGGAACCGAGGATGACTCATGGAGCCTTTGCGATTTTCAGGATCAATCACACCAAACTATGAGGAATTTCTCGGAGAGCACAGATGCCTTCTAGAACAAGCCGTCGAGAAGGTAGTGCGAGTTGCCCAGCGGGTGGGCGTAACCCCCGAGGAGATCGTGTCATTGCTTGATTCCGGGATCAGTATCCCCGACTTGCTGGCATTCCTAGCCTCGAAAACTTCAGGAGTTGCTTAGATGGGCACAGCTACAGCCACCACACTCACTGTCGTTCGAGGGACCATCCCTCAACGGCGGTTCAGGCATCCAACTCGGTCAATATCCGGATGGATGTGCCGAGGAGGACTGAATGAGCGCCAATGCCCCAGAAGAGATGATGCGTCTGTTGCAGGAGTTAGTGCTGTTGAAGAAATTGGATGCGGCGGATGGTGGGTCGGTAGTTCAATCCGTTGAATCTCAGGAACGCCAAAAACGGCGCGACGAAATAGGGGATCAAATCAAGGCTCTCGGCGAAACAGCAGGCTAATAATCTCAACCGGCAGGCGGTCGCCCGGGCCTGGCAAGGTTCGCAGCTGCAGTCCCAGTCTCTGGAAACCGTCTGACGGGCAACGGCAGACCATTTTCGATCCAGTCCGCGGCCTCGGCGAGCAAAGGAATCACAAGATGGAGCGCCTCGATCTCTCTCCGGACGCGCTCAATGTCCGTCTTCTTTTGCTCCAGAACCTGGTATGGATCCTTCATGGTGAGGCTCGATATCCAGACTAGCACGTTGCCGCACTGTTGACTTGTATTCATAATCCTCCCTTGTTTCGCTTGGCAGGCCGGTTCTGAAAGCGTGTCGAATTTCTCCCGAATGCTTGCGCAGGAACAGCCAACAACATCGTCTCTCCAACCATTTAGATACGATGGCGCCGGTGATCCCTACTGGGAAGTGACTCGTGCTCGCCACTGCAGTAGAGCTTAGGGCGAGCTTCATTGACAATCAGGGCGCGCCCGCCGTGGACCGAACCGTTCAGGGTACGAATAGCATCTCGCGCCTCCCCAGCATTAGTCATCTCGACAAACGCAAAATCCTCGTGGTTGACCTGTGTCGCGATCCGTGACGGCCGTGACTGTTTTAACGGCTCCGTACGCACTGAGTTTTGTCGGAACCATGGTCTGAGCTATGTAGAATAGGGTGGGGATAGTGGCTGGAAACTGTAGTGCGTCCCCCGGCAGCATTCAACCCCTGCGGTCTCGATAGCCCGCTTAATGACTGGCGTCTGGCTCTGATACAGTTTGAAATAGATAATCTCCCACGGTTCCGTTTCCTTTCCCGTCAGTTCCCTTTCGACTTCCTGCTTGAACTGCTCCTTGGGCATTTCCCGTGCCCGGTGCAACCAGGTTGCACAATCGAAGCGCTGCCGGTCCCGCCTGGCCAGCTTGGCTAGCTCCAATCCCTTAGCCCAGCCCACTTCCTGCTCAAATAACTTCCTTTGCCGACGTTCCAGAAATTAGCGCGGTCACAAGGGCGTTTGTCGGTACGAATCCCGAAAACGCAGCCAACTTCTGTATTGCCCGTCGCTCGGGAGGAATCTCAGCGATTGTCAGCAGCAGACTTCCCAGAAGAGGACTTCCGGCCCGGAACAATTTGCGGTTAGCCCGTCATGCGGGCACCTGACTCCCTCCCGTTGTGCATCATTCGGGACAGGGTGCCCGTCCGGCGGTAGCAGGAATTTCTCCGCGTGCACAGTCAGGGTGGTCTAGATCGGGTAAGCCGTGCGATTCCCGCAACCAGCGCTCGTATTGGCAGAGTCGCGTTCTAATCTCCGAATCAACTTGCTTTCTACGCGGCAGATCGTCGCCGTAGCGCTTCAGGAAATAATCAATGGTCTCAACCCGAATCTTGATGGAGGTGGCAGGCTTGTTCTCGTCCAGATCCTTGAAA
>Ga0182015_10002391_pt1 | contig 22745 bp, 21 predicted proteins | sample 712P3MmetaG_FD_120478 | JGI IMG/M metagenome (GOLD analysis project Ga0182015, IMG submission 120478) | Permafrost microbial communities from Stordalen Mire, Sweden - 712P3M metaG | ecosystem: Environmental > Terrestrial > Soil > Wetlands > Permafrost | place: Sweden: Stordalen | collected...
CGGTATCAGCCGCGCCCTGCAACTTGAATCGCTGGCTGGCCGCGGTTGCCTCGGCAGCCTGCCGCGCGGCCGCGAGATCTTCGCTGTCAATGGTGGCAATCAGTTCCCCGGCGCGCACGTCGTCGCCTTCGTCGACGGCAAGGGTCTGAATCCTGCCCGCAATGCGCGAGCTCACAATGACTTCATTCGCGTCTACCGTGCCGATCAACTGCAGATCGTCGGAGCGCTTGGTAGAAAAGAAGTACCAGCAAAGCGCAATGACCAGCAGAATGCCAAGCAACATAAAGATGCGGTTCCGTGAGTTCATAAATTCTTTCTCCAAATGCGTGTGTTCTTCACCTTGGGCATGGGCATGTCGGCAAGCACACGCCTGGCCAGACTCGCTCCATGAGCGCGGTCGACAAACAGTGCGTTGGCGAGAAATTGCATCGCGGCCTTGCGCCGGGATGCCAGTGCGGTGTAGTCCATCGGATCGTGGGGCAACACCAAACGCATCATGGGCGCACTCAGAAAATAGAAGACGTTCGCCCCCAGCGCCGAATAGACCACCTGCAGCCAATCGATGGGGCACAGCTCGCCGCTCTCGATGCCTTCGCGAATAGCTTCCTCTAATTTGCCCAGCAGGGGTTGAAAGACCCGCTTCATCAGCGACGGCGGCGAGTCAGTCTGGCCACACCGGAGCCGGACCATTTCCTGTTGTAAGAGGCTTTGAAAATCGCGCTGGGTGAGCACCCGGTCGAAGTGGGTCAAGGCCGTGCGCAGCACTCGGTCGCCGGCACTGCGACCGGGCTCAAAGACCGCCATCGCACGCTCGACCGCGGCAGCCGAAACTTCTTCGAGCGCAGCGGCGTAGAGACCGCGTTTGCTCTTGAAGTAGTAGTAGATGAGTGCCTTGTTGACCTTGGCCGATTCTGCAATGGCATCGGTGCGCGCGCCCGCCAGGCCGTGCGCGCTGAACTCGCGAATGGCCGCGCGAAGAATCGCCTTTTGGGTGCGGTCGGCACGTCGATTCTGGGGGCCGATTCCGGCTTTTAATTGATTAACCATTTAGTTAAAATAGTATACGCTGGATGGCAGAGCGTGGGCAGCAGACCGCTCACCCGCGACAGATGCTGGGAAGTGTTTTTAGCGGGGACCGGCGGCTTTTAGGGGTTGCGGCTTTTGCCGGGACTTGGGTATCTTGCCAATTCTCGGATCCCGGGCCCCGATCAGTTCGCAGGCGTGAACCGCCGCTTCTTCGAAATCCGGCGCATCCGCCGGTAGAACCTGCCAGCCCGTGAGTGCTTTCCCCCGTCCTCGAATCGATCGCATGCACCGGAATTCGCGCTGCAGACTCCTGTGGTGCTCGACGGTGGTCGCGAGCCATACACCGTTGTCCGCGGAATCGTCGCGCTTGTAGCGGAGTATGCACACTATCTTGTCTCCCAGGTAGACGGCGAGACTGCCGAATATCGGGCGGGTTTCGATCGGGAGGTGAGCGATGGCGTCGAGCACGAACGCATACGGAATGGGTTTGCGCTGGCTTAGCGGGGCGATCTCATCCGGCGGCAGAAAGGCCTTCTTGCGAGGAGGTTTTCGCATCGCGCTCATGATAGCGGAAATTTCCTGGCCGGCCCACTCTGCGGATCACACTTGCGCCGCCTGGAAATCCTTGATCGTGGGCAACGCCTGGATCGCTGTACCTGACCTCTGTTTTGCCAGCCTGATCTCGTAAAGGCTTTGCAGGTTAAGCCAAAACTCGGCGCTGGTGCCAAAGAAATGGGCCAGCCGCAAAGCCGTGTCTCCCGTAATGGACCGGCGGCCATTGAGGATCTGGGTGACACGATTTGTTGGCACGCTGATTTGGCGGGAAAACTCGGCAGCACTCATGCCCATTGCTTCCAACTCCTCGGCCAGATGTTCGCCTGGATGTATCGCCTTTATCATTTTTCCTCTCAGTGGTAGTCCACGATCTCCAGCTTTGACGGACCTTTAGCTCCTTCCGGCCACTCAAAACAAAGCCGCCATTGATCATTGATCCGTATGCTGTACTGACCTTTCCGGTTCCCTTTCAGTCTCTCCAGCCGATTGCCCGGCAGCGACGCAATATCCTTCAACGAAGTCGCAGCCTCCATCCGATCGAGCTTCAACCGGGCGGCACGCTCGAAGCCGGAGAAAGCCTTTATGCTCTTCCCGGCCGCGAAGTCCCTCGTTCGCTTGTCCCGGTAGCTGGCAACCATTCGAGAAGATAGCACACTTTACGCTGTACGTCACGCGTACAGCGGATTTTACCAAAACTGCAAAACCTTATTGGCTGCCAGCGTCCCGCATATATTCTTGCCACATATAGCCACAGCGCATATAGTGTTGGCTATGGCCGACGACCGCATCACGTCCCTCCTTCCGCTGCAACCGACTACTTTGCATGTTCTGCTTTCTCTCACCGACGAAGACCGGCATGGCTACGCCATCATTCTTGAAGTCGCGAGGCGCACTCAGGGAGAACTGAAGCTGAGTGCCGGCACGCTCTACCGTTCGATTCAACGCATGCTGGAAGCGGGCATGGTGATTGAGACCCGCACCCGGCCTGCTCCTGAGATGGACGATGAACGGCGCAGATACTACCGCATCACTCCTTTTGGACGCGCGGTGGCAGAGGCCGAGGCTGGCCGTCTTCGCGATCTACTCAAAATGGCGCGCTTGTGCGGCGTCGCGCCCAGGACGACCTAAATGAACCTCTATCGCTTGCTTCTCCACCTTTATCCTTCCTCATTCCGAGCCGAATATGGCCACGAGATGAGCGCCATCTTCGCTGTGAAGCTTGGCCAAAGCAGCGGAATCGCATCCATATGCGGCCTCTGGCTCTCAACGTTTATCGAAGTGTTTGGGAATGCAGCCGCGTTGCACTGGGAAATCGCCCGGCGGGACCTCTATTACTCTGCGCGTTCCCTCCTTCGCTCCCCGGGCTTCGCGGCGACCGCGATTCTGCTGGTCACCATCGGCATCGGCGCAAACGTAGCTATTTTTACTCTGGCGGATTTTGTGCTGGTAAGGCCGCTGCCCTTTCCTGAGCCGGAACGCCTGATGAAGGTTTGGGAAAAGCATCCCGGCTACTCGATGATGGAACTTTCTCCCGCCAGCTATCGCGACACGAAAGCAGCCAACACGTCGTTTGCCTCGCTGGCGGCGTACGACGAATTCAACTCGATGAACCTGGTAGGCGAGGGCGAGCCGCGCAGAATCGACGGGATCTCGGTGACGGCGAATCTCTTTCCCACATTAAGAAAGCCGGCCCTCATTGGACGCTATTTCCATGAGGAGGACGATCTAGCCGGCGCCCCGGGCACGGTGGTGCTGAGCTATGCGCTGTGGCAAACCCAGTTTGGAGGCGACCGCAACGTGTTGGGGAAAGCAGTGTCTCTCGACAATCAACCGTACACAGTGATTGGAGTGATGCCACCCGACTTCCGCTTTCCCACGCGGGAAACTCAGTTCTGGATACCCTTCCGCTTCAAGGAAGATGACTATCAGGATCGCAATAACAACTACCTGGTCGGTATTGGCCGCCTCAAGCCTGGGGTTTCGCTGGCCCAGGCGCGCAGCGAGCTGTTGCTGATTGCCGCACGGCTGCGGAAGCAATACCCAAAGGAAAACGAATCGGTCGATCTGTCCGTGATCGCTTTACGCGATGAACTCTCTCCGCAATCGCGCCTGTTGCTTAAAGGCCTGTGCGGGGCCGCGCTCTGTGTGTTGATCATCGCCTGCGCGAACCTGGCAAATCTTCTCTTGGCACGCTCGCTGGCTCGGCAACGAGAGCTCTCGATTCGCCTTTCGCTGGGCGCCAACCGGCGCACGCTTCTACGCCGCCTTCTTTCCGAGAGCCTCCTCCTGGGTTTGGCCGGAGGAGCCAGCGCAACCGCGGTGGCCGTAGCGGCCCTGCCGCTCCTCGGTCGATTGGTGCCGGACGGGCTCCCCATACAAAAGGTTCCTCCCGTAGACCTGCAGATGTTGCTGTTTGCCCTGGGTCTCACCCTGATCACCGTCATCGCATTTGGTGTCGCTCCCGCCCTGCGTGCTTCGAAGGCTGCGGGCTTGAGCGGGCTACGAGTGGGCGTGCGCACCGGAGGTTCCGGCAATCACCGGGCACGCTCCGCGCTGGTGATCGTAGAAGTCATGGCATCCGTTGTGCTGCTGGTTTCCTCCGGCTTGCTGATTCGCGCCTTGTGGAATGTGCAATCCACAGAACCGGGATTCCGGACCGATAACATTCTCGCCGTGCGTACAGAGCTGCCATTTGCGAAATACGACAAGGTTAGTCTTCGAGGCCAGTTCTACAGTAAGGTGCTGGCCGATATTCGCCGGCAGCCCGGCGTCACGGATGCGGCCTACACCACCGCGCTGCCCATGACGTGGGGCGGCGGTATCTGGGCAGTGCTGGTCGATGGAACCAGCCAGCTGCGCGCAGAAGGCCATGTGGCGAGCATGCGTTTTGTGACTCCTGGCCTGTTTTCGACACTGGGCATTCCCCTCCAGTTGGGTCGCGATGTCAGTGAAACCGACACCGCAGATCGGCCGTATGTTGCCGTGGTAAGCGAGTCCCTGGCCCGGCGGTACTGGCCAAATCAACAACCGCTTGGGCAACATTTCAGCTTTGCTCTTCACGATCGCGAAGTGGTCGGGGTGGTGGGCGACGTGCGCGTCCGGGGATTTGAGAGAACCAGCGAACCCCAGGTGTACCTCAGTTACAAGCAGGTTTCCGACGGTTGGTTTGAGGTCTACGCTCCCAAAGATCTGGTCATCCATTCGTCGCAGCCACCGGAACATTTGTTGCCGGCGATCCGGCAGATCATCCAATCGGCAGATTCGGAGCAGCCCATCTCGACCGTGCGCACGATGACCGACGTGGTTGCGGGGCAAACAGAATCGCGCACGCTACAGATGCGGGTGCTGGTTGTCTTTACGGCGGTCGCCATCCTGCTCGCTGGTTTAGGTATCTACGGACTGCTTTCGTTCGCGGTGGCCATGCGCCAGCAGGAGTTTGGTATTCGCATGGCTCTGGGCGCCCGCCACGGGGCAATTTTCAAAATGGTCCTGGGGCAGGGCGCTGCCCTGGCGTTGGCCGGCCTGCTGCCCGGACTCGCGGCCGCATACATCGCGGCACGATTCTTGCAAAGCCTGCTAGCGGGGGTGCGACCGGCCGACGGGTTGACCTTCATGGCCGCCGCAGCCATGTGCCTGGTCACTGCTCTTCTGGGAACCTTGGTGCCCGCGCTGCGAGCCGTCCAGGCCGATCCCGCAGCCATCATGCGGGCTGAATAGAAGCGATTGGCGCGAGCTTAAGAAAAATAGCTCGATTTTTATGCCGTCAAAACAGCGCGGTTGCTGCTACTATTCTGGCCAAGTCGCTCGCTCTTCTTCGGCCTGTCCCAAAGAGCATCTGTTCGAACACGCTTAGAGCCTTGCCTCGTTTGTCGACCCCATTTCCCAGGTTTCGCGGGCCAGGATTGAGCAGTTCCGTCATCGTTTTCCAACTTCGATCGACCGGCCGAGCAGAGCGAAACGACCCGGGCCCGTTGGATAGAAAGGAACAGTGACGATATGGTGCTTACGATATTTACTCTTTTTCACGTCGCGTTGAGCCTGTTCGGGATCGGCGCCGGGTTCATCGTGGTATTCGGACTGCTTGGGGGCAAGCTGCTGAAGGGATGGACCCCCTTGTTTCTCGTGACCACAGTTCTGACCAGCGTCACGGGTTTCTTATTCCCGGTTCACCATTTCTTACCTTCCCACGGCGTCGGCATCATCTCCCTGATTGTGCTGGCGGTGGCGATCTACGCACTCTACGCCAAGCATCTGGCGGGCGGGTGGAGCCGCATCTACGCCGTGAATGCAGTGATTGCGCTCTATCTGAACTTCTTTGTCCTCATCGTGCAGCTCTTCCTGAAAGTGCCGGCGCTCAAAGCACTGGCCCCGACGCAGACGGAGTTGCCTTTCAAGGCAACGCAGCTAGCAGCACTGACCGTCTTCCTGGTGCTGACCATCTTCGCGGCCATCAAGTTCCGCACGGATGCGATGCGGGCTGCGTAGGTGCCTGTTGTTCGAGTTGATGGAGTTCGTTTGTCCTGGCCGGACGGTGGAGCGACGAAATTTGCTAATTTCCCATATCTCCCCACAAAAAACGTGGGGAGATATGGGGCACCCGAATTCGTTGCTGGGAGGATTTCTGAAGATGGCTGGTAGAGGGAAATCGCGAAATTTGCTGTTCTTCGCCTTCAGGTAACTCGGCCAGTGTGCCTCGCATCTAGGTATGTAGGGGTAGAAGACATGGCAGATCTGAGCAATACCGAGAAACCTTCGACGATGGACAATTTCCATACTTCCAAGACGGGCGAAGATAACAAATTGGATCGCGCGGCTGAGGAAGCGGCTGAAAAATCGAGCAAAACGCAAAAACGGTACGACAAAGACCACGATATTTTCACGAAATAGCGGTGTTCCGCCTGGCGCCTGTGCTGTATGAAATCTGGCGAGGCGCTTAGGTGACAGTGGCGGCATCCACGGAGCACGGGTGCCGCCATTTTGCAGGCCCACCCATGATTTCTCGTCGTGTTCCCTCTCCGCCCTCTACAGGTCCGCCTCTGTTTACCCGCCCTGCCTATTAGCCTAGAATAACCACATGGCTAATCCTCAAACGCAGGGGCGTTCATGAATTTTCCGGAGCATGAGCTTCACTTCTTCCAGAAATTTGGACTCAGCGGACGCCTGATTGAACGATGCCTGGGCGAAGCGCTCTCCGCCGGTGGAGATTTCGCCGACCTCTATTTCGAATCCGTTTCCTCGACCGCGATCTCAGTGGACGAGTCGTTGGTCAAGTCGGCTAGCCAGGGCGTGAGTGCCGGCTGCGGCATTCGGGTGGTCTCGGGCGATCGAACGGGCTATGCCTACACCGATGACCTCTCCTCCGAGCGCCTTTTGCGTGCGGCACGCACTGCGGCTCTGATCGCCGACGGTCCCAGCAAGCAGACGGTCGCGGGTTTTCGCGAGACGCCTAAAGCGAGTTTGTATCCTGTCTCAGCCGTCGATGCGGATGCGGGCATTGCCCCCAAGCTGGAACTCGTCATGCGCGCCGACCGGGCTGCCCGCGCCTATGACCCGCGTATCGTACAGGTGCGTGCCGGGTTCAACGACGAACTTCGTCACATTCTCATCGCCGCTTCTGACGGCACCTTTGCCAGCGACACGCAGCCGCTTGGCCGGCTGAACTGCTACGTCATCGCCCGCGATGGTTCGAAGAACTCACGCGGCGGCTCAGGGGGCGGCGGCCGGGTGGAGTTGAGCTTTTTCGAAGGTGATAAGTCTCCCGAACATTTTGCGCGCGAGGCGGCCCGTCAAGCCATCCTGCAACTGAATGCCGTGGCTGCGCCGGCGGGCGATATGGAAGTGGTTTTGGGACCCGGCTGGCCGGGAGTGCTGTTGCATGAGGCGGTAGGCCATGGGCTCGAGGCCGACTTCAATCGTAAAAAGACCTCTGCTTTTGCCGGCCTGATCGGGCAGAAAGTCGCCAGCTCCAAGGTAACGGTGGTCGACAATGGGACCATGCCTTCGCGCCGCGGATCCCTGAATGTCGACGACGAAGGCTCGCCCACGAGAGAGACCGTGCTGATCGAAAACGGTATCCTCAAGGGCTACCTCAGCGACAAGCTTTCTGCCCGCCTCATGGGCATGGCTGACACGGGCAACGGACGCCGTGAAAGCTACCAGCACATTCCCATGCCCCGCATGACCAACACCTACATGCTCTCCGGCGAAGACAGCCCGGAGGATATTGTGCGCAGCGTGAAGAAGGGCCTCTTCGCAGTGAACTTCGGCGGAGGCCAGGTGGATATCACGAGCGGCAAATTTGTCTTCTCCGCCTCAGAGGCCTACCTGATCGAGGACGGCAAGATTACCGCGCCGGTGCGGGATGCAACGCTGATCGGCAACGGGCCGGAGGCGCTCAAGTATGTGTCCATGGTGGGCAATGATCTGGCCCTCGACGAAGGCATCGGCACCTGCGGCAAAGACGGACAGAGCGTGCCCGTCGGTGTGGGCATGCCGACCATCAAACTCGACCGCATGACCGTAGGCGGCACAGGCCGATAGGGGAACCGATGTCTGCAGCCACACCCATCTCCGCGGTAGAAACCGGTCTGCGGCAGCTTGCGGCCGATGTAGTTGACCGCGCCTTGCGGGCCGGAGCAAGCGAAGCCGAAGTAGTGATCCGTGAAGGTGACGAATTCTCCACCCTGGTGCGGCTCGGCCAAGTGGAAACGCTCAAGGAATCGGGTGCGCGCGGCATTGGCCTGCGCGTGTTTATGGGTCCGAGCGGCGCCCAGCGTACGGCAAACACTTCTTCCAGCGATTTTTCTGAGGCCGGCCTTGCCCACCTGGTTGCGGGCGCCCTCGATCTCGCCCAGGTCACTTCGGAGGATCCCTTTACGGGTTTGCCGGAACGGAGCGCGATGGGCCAGCTCACAGAGGACCTCGGCCTTTACTACGACGACGTGTATTCTCTGCCCCCGGCACAGCGCATTGACTACGCGCGCCGTGCCGAGGCGGCGGCGCTGGCCGCCGATCCCCGCCTGCAGAACAGCGATGGCGGCAGCTTCGATGCGGCAACCGGACACAAAGTGATGGTCAATTCCCGCGGATTTGTGGGCGAGTACGCACGGTCGTACTGCTCGCTTTCTGCCATGCCCATCGCGCAGACTGAGCAAGGCGGCATGCAGCGGGACTACTGGTACTCCAGTGCACGCACCCTGGCCAAGCTCGATTCTCCAGAAAGCATCGGGGCCGAGGCGGCCCGGCGCACCCTGCGTCGCCTCAATGCGCGCCGGGTCGCGACCCAATCCGTGCCTGTGGTCTTCGCCCCGGAAATTGCCCGGTCGCTTATCGGCAACATGTTCGAAGCAGCGAATGGAGATAGTATCTATCGCGGTGCGTCGTTCTGGGCTCACCAGCTGGGGCAGCAGGTAGCCAGCGCGAACGTAACCGTCATTGATGACGGCACAATGCCCGGCCTCTTCGGCACCTCCCCTTTTGACGGAGAAGGTCTGCCCACCCGGCGCACGATCATCGTCGAAAAGGGCATTCTGAAGAACTACCTGCTCAACACGTATACAGCGCGCAAATTGAACATGCAGAGCACGGGGAACGCTTCGCGCGGGCTGGCCGGCACGCCGGGCATCGGCGCGGGCAACCTCTTTCTCGAACCTGGAACGGTCACGCCGCAACAACTCCTCGCCGACGTCAAGGCGGGCTTCTACGTAACGGAGCTGATGGGGTCCGGTGTAAACATGGTGACCGGTGACTACAGCCGCGGGGCAGCCGGCTTGTGGATCGAGAATGGCGAGTTGAGCTTCGCCGTGGAAGAAGTCACCATTGCCGGCAACTTGAAAGAGATGCTCAACAACATTGTGGCCATCGCCGACGACCTGGTATTCCGTGGATCGGTTACCTCACCCACCTTGCGCATTGATGGAATGACCATCGCCGGGGAATAATGATTCGCCGGGGAGTGAGCGACGCGGCGCGTTCGGGGTGATATGAGTGCCGGTTTAGCCAATTGCATCCCGTTCGATCCGGCCGACCCGCGCGCCAGCCTGGGCGGGCTGCCGGAGGCGCCGGGGATTTTCGCACTGTGCGCGGCCGATCCCGCGGCCGAGCCTTATCTCAGCAAGACACCGAATCTTCGCCGTCGCCTGATGCGCTTTCTGCGCGGACCTGCAGCGGGAGCAGGAAACCCGCCCACCCGCCGCCTGCAACTGGCGCACATGGTCGACCACATTGAGTACAGCGTGACCGGCTCGGAGTTCGAGTCTTCTTTGTGCCTGTACGAAGCTTCCCTGCGCGCGTTCGGCGAACGGGCCCGGAAGCGGCTGCGCCTGCGGCCTCCCGCCTTCTTGCGGATGTCGATCGACAATGCGTATCCGCGGGTGTATGTGACGACAAAACTCAGCAAGACGGCGGCCCGTGCGCTCTTTGGTCCGTTCCCTTCGCGCACAGCGGCTGAGCGCTATGCGGATGAGATGCTCAACCTGTTTCTGCTGCGACGCTGTTTTGAAGACCTGGACCCCGATCCGGCTTTTCCCGGGTGTGTCTATTCGGAGATGAAGATGTGCCTCGCACCCTGTTACAAGGGTTGCTCCGATGAGCGGTACAAAGAGGAGTCGGCGGCGGTTTTTGATTTTCTTTCGACCCGCGGCGGCTCCATGCTGGGCAAATTGGAAGCGGAGCGCAACGCTGCGTCAGAGGCAATGGAGTTCGAGCGCGCAGCCGCCATCCATCAGCGGATGCAGAAGGTCCAAGCAGTAGCCCATCTGGCCAGCGAGGCGGTTCATCCGCTGACTCAGTTGAGCGGCATCCTGGTGCAGCCGTCGGCCGAACCGGACCACGTCGCTCTCTTCGCGCTCTGCTGTGGAGTGTGGAGTGGGCCGGCGCCTTATTCCATTCTGGGTATGCGGTTGGCGAATGAGCGATCGGGGTCCAGTTCCCTGTTTGCTCATCCTTTCGCTGTGGAAGCTGTTCCTCTAGGACCGCCCGCCGGGGTGACCGCTAAAGATCTGCTGGAGGCGCGGCTGGAGCAAGCGTTGTCTGCGCTTGCGCAGTCAACGCCGAAGTCTGTGCCCGGGCAAACGCTATCCGATCACCTGGCGCTTTTCACGCAGTGGTTTTACCGGCCTGGAGCACGGTCGACGGGAGAAATGGTGTTTGCCGGTGTCGCGGGTGAAATGCCGCGTAAACCGCTCTTGCGCGCCATTTCTCGCGTCGCGGCGCGGGCCGTCAGCGCCGACCCGAACACGCTGGCCAAGCCGCCGATCCAGTGGCATGCGTAGCGTAGTGCGTCTCTGATAGAGCCGTGTATGGTTCTCGCCGCGAGAAAAACGTAGACCGACAGAAACCCACTCAAGCCAAAAAACGGCTTGAATGGGGCACCCTCCACTGCAGAATTGTCCGCCGACGGCGCCGTGGCCCAACCACTCCCGGTGCTACACTGAGGGCAAAGTTGAGGGGGAATTGTGGTCGAATTAGTGCCATCCATCCTCTCTGCCGACTTCTCGAAGCTGGCTCTGGAAATTGAGGCCGCCGAGCGAGGCGGCGGTTCCGCCATCCATATCGACATCATGGATGGCCATTTCGTTCCCAACCTCACCATGGGTCCCCCGGTCGTCAAGTCCCTGCGCAAGGTCACGCGCCTGCCGCTCGACTGTCACTTGATGATCGAGAATCCAGATGACTTTATCGCTGAGTTCGCGGCCGCCGGCGCCGACTGGATCAGCGTGCATTACGAGGCATGCCGCCACCTGCACCGCACCCTGGAGCTCATCTCTCAAAACAGCATGCAGGCCGCGGTGGTGATCAACCCCGCCACCCGGGTCGACTTTCTCATGGAAATCCTACCCATGGTTCACCACGTGCTGGTGATGAGCGTGAACCCGGGCTTCGGCGGGCAAAAGTTTATCCCTTTCACTCTGGACAAGATCCGGCGCCTGGCTGAGCTCCGCAGCGAACTGGGTCTGCACTACAGAATCGAGGTGGACGGGGGGGTGGCGCACGAAACCATCGCCTCGGTGGTAAGGGCGGGGGCGGACTTGCTGGTGGCCGGCAGCGCGGTTTTCGATTCCGGGCGGCCGGAAGAAGAGGCTCGGGCGCTGCTGCGGCTGGCGCGCGAGGCAGAAGAGCATTCCCAGGGGCAAAATTTCCCTGCCGCACAGGCCGCCGCCATTTAAGATTAAGGAGGCGGCGGTGGCGGGCACCACTGCCGGCCGCGACCCGTCTTCGTGGCGGAGCATCTGCCCATGAGGTGCTATGCAGCGTTTCTTATTCCGGCTCTCTACCCTGTGTCTACTTTGCGCGCTCCCCGCGACCGCTCAGTTTGGCATCTTCAAGCCTTCTAAACCATCGACGGTTCCGTCACCCAACAATCCGCTCGCCGGCCACGCTTCCAAGCAGCCGGATAAGGAGCTGTTCGATAAGGCTCTGATTGCCATGAAAAAGGGCAAGTTTGACGTGGCCCGGCTCGATTTGCAGACCCTGCTGAATACCTACCCGGAATCGGAATACCAAATGCGCGCCAAGCTTCTGGTGGGCGATAGCTGGTTCAAGGAAGGGGGCACCGCTGCCCTGACCCAGGCTGAGGCGGAATACAAGGACTTCATCACCTTTTTCCCCAACACTCCAGAAGCCGCCGAAGCACAGATGAAAGTCGCCGACATCTACTACAACCAGATGGAGAAGCCGGACCGCGACCCGAAGAATGTCGAACAAGCCGAGGCCGAATACAAGACCATGATCCAGCAGTTCCCGGATTCGGCGTTTGTGCCGCGAGCCAAGCAACGGCTACGGGAAGTGCAGGAGGTACAGGCCGAGCGCCAGTTCCAGATCGGCAGCTTCTACTCCACGCACGAGAACTGGGCGGCCACGATTGCCCGCCTGCAGACGGTTACCGATACCTACCCGCTTTATAGCCATAGCGACCTGGCGCTGATCGGCCTGGGAGACGCCTATGCCGCCGAGGCGCGGTACGTTCAGGGCCTCGCCCAAATCAGCCCCAAGGCGAAGCAGGAGTTGGAGAAGGCGTACGACGACCAGGCGGCGGATGCTTATGCCCGTGTGGTCACGCACTACTCCATGGCGCCGCATGTGGAAGATGCCCGGGAGCGCTTGATTGCGCTCAACCGCTCAGTGCCGGAACCCACCAAGGAAGAACTTGCTGACAGCGAGGCAGAAGAGCAGAGCCGCACGGGCATCACCTTCAAGGATCGTGCGCTCATCCTCATCAAACGTGGTCCGGTGACGGTAAACGCTGCGCGCATCGGCGAACCTACGCTGGTAGACCCGCCTGCGGTGACCGCGCCGGAAGTCCACAAGCGGGACACGGCGCTCTTCACTGCAGCTTTGGGCGATAAGCCGTTGCCACCTATGACGCCCGCTGGGCCCCCGACGACCGTGGCGAGTGCTGCCGTTGCGCCAGGGTCCGCGCCTGACTCCGGTGGAACGATGCAATTGGAAAATGTGCCAACGCAAGGCGGCGGTGCAGGCTCGGGCGGTGGATCGCAAATCGAAACCAGCATCATCGGTACGGGTGAAAACAGTTCTGGCACGCCGGCTCCCCAATCCGGGCCGCCCACTTCGGAGCCAAGGCCCAGTGGCGGATCGCAATATGCACCGGCGGGCCTGGTAGGGCCGGCGCCGACGGCGGAAGGCCAAGCCGCGGCCGCGGAAGCAGCCGGCGTTCCCGGCGCCCAGAACCCAGGTGGACTCACGGCAGTCCGCCCCAACAATGAGCCGTTGCCGGCGATCGAAAAGCCGGCCGAGGCCCCCACGCAGACAAACGATGTGCGGCCCGGCGCGGCTGCCCAGGTACAGACCGGCACGGATGCCGGCGCCACCAACGGCAAGAAGAAAAAGACGCCCGCGCCGAAATATGATTCGAGCGACGAATCCTCCAGTAAGCACAAGAAAAAGAAGGGGATCGACAAACTTAACCCGTTTTAACGCGGCGCGACTGAACAGCAGGTCCCTCCACTGCGCTTCGCTCCGGTCGGGATGACAATTCATTTTTCCCGCTTGCTTTTGCATCTGAGGCGCGTGTTCTAAATTTGTCATTCCGACCGGAGCGAAGCGCATTTCCTGCCTCGCAGCCCTCACCAAGTCCACGTGTGCGGCTTTCTTTGAGAGAAGCCGCATGAACCGCCCGCTGAGCCGCTTCTCAGGGACCGACGGTCGCCCTTACCAGCGTTGCCCCTTTGAACCTCCTCCCCAGCCAGGCTGGTGTTGAAAGAAGACGCCCAATCATGCCCCGCGTCCTCCCCAAAGCCTACGACCCTGCCGCCATCGAAGATCGCTGGGCCGCTTACTGGGTCGAAGAGAAGCTCTTCGACCAGCCTCATATCGGCGGTTCGTCTGCGCCCGTTTTCACCATGTTGCTGCCGCCGCCGAATGTTACCGGCCGGCTGCACATGGGGCACATGCTGGAACACACCGAGATGGATATCCTCACTCGCTGGCGCCGCATGTGCGGGGACCTGGCTTTGTGGATTCCAGGCACGGATCACGCCGGCATCGCCACCCAATTGATGGTCGAACGGCAGCTCGCCGAAGAGCACAAAACGCGGCAACAGCTGGGCCGCGAAGCATTCGTGGAGCGAGTCTGGCAATGGAAGCAGCACTACGGCGATGCCATCCTCGACCAGATGCGCAGGCTGGGCACCAGCGTGGACTGGTCGCGCGCCTATTTCACCATGGATGCTCCCCGCTCCCTGGCGGTGCGCGAAGCATTCGTCCGCCTCTACGAAGAGGGGCTGATCTATCGCGGGGCCTACATCGTGAACTGGTGCCCCCGCTGCCAAACCGCCATCTCCGATCTGGAGGTAGGGCACGAGGAGCAACAGGGCAAGCTGTGGGAGATTCGCTACCCGGTGGTGGGCGAGTCCGGCTTTGTAACGGTGGCAACGACTCGTCCTGAGACCATGCTGGGCGATGTCGCCGTCGCGGTTCACCCGGACGACGAGCGCTATACGCATCTGCATGGAAAAATGCTGCGCCTGCCGTTAAGCAAGCGCGAGATTCCCGTGGTGACCGACAGTTGGGTCAGCCTCGAGTTCGGCACCGGAGCGGTTAAAGTCACGCCGGCCCACGACCCAAACGATTTTGCTCTGGGCCAACGCCACGGCTTGCCCTCGATCAACGTGATGGACGAGACCGCCCACCTGAATGCTGCGGCCGGGGCGTACGCGGGTCTCGATCGCTACAAGGCGCGGCAGCAGGTGCTAGCGGACCTGGAGGCACAACAACTACTGGCTGGAGTGCGCGACCACGTCAACTCCATCGGCAAATGCGAACGCTGCAAGACGGTTGTCGAGCCCTTGCTTTCGACCCAATGGTTCATTCGGATCCAGCCGCTGGCCGACCCGGCGATTGCCGCCGTCGAACAAGGCTACATCCGCTTCACGCCCGAACAATACTCGAAGACCTACTTTGAGTGGATGCGGAACATCCACGACTGGTGTATCTCGCGCCAGTTATGGTGGGGCCATCGCATACCAGCTTGGCACTGCGCGCAATGCAACAAAATTACGGTCGCGCGCACCACACCCGAAACCTGCACCCACTGCGGTAGCGGTCGCCTCGAGCAGGAGAAGGATGTTCTGGACACCTGGTTCTCCTCCGGGCTTCTGCCCTGCTCCTCCTTAGGCTGGCCCGATCACCCGCCCGATCTCGATGCTTTTTACCCAACGCGGCTCCTGGTCACGGGCTTCGACATCCTGTTCTTCTGGGTCGCGCGCATGGTCATGCTGGGCATCCATTTCATGCTCGAGGAGCCGCTGGCGGATGGAAGCAAACGCACGCTCAAGGATGCGGTGCCCTTTCGCGACGTGCATATCCATGCCCTGGTGCGGGACGCGGATCGACAGAAGATGTCGAAAACCAAGGGAAACGTGATTGACCCCATCCAGATTGTGGAACGCTTCGGAACCGACGCCGTGCGCTTCACCCTGGCCGCCATGGCCTCGCCAGGCACCGATATTGCCTTCAGCGAAGAGCGGACGGACGGCTACCGGGCTTTCGCCAACAAGATCTGGAATGCCGCGCGCTTCATCTTCATGCAGATGGAGCGAGCTGCCGATGCCGGGATCGTCGTCGACCTGAGCCTGCTGGGCAAGGAACCCGTGGGGCTCAAGGACGCTCCCCTCGAAGCGCGGTGGATCCTTTCCCGCCTGCATCGCACGGCGGGCGAGATCAACCAGGCACTCGGCGAGTATCGCTTCCACGAGGCCGCCAACACGCTCTACAGTTTCTTCTGGGGCGCCTTCTGTGATTGGTACCTGGAAATGGTCAAGCTGCGCCTCGACTTCACTGGCCAGCCGACCCCTATACGTGCGGCGCTCACCACGCTACTGACCGTCTTCGAGTCGGCCCTGCGGTTGTTGTCTCCCTTCATGCCCTTTCTTTGCGAAGAGATCTGGCATGCGCTCTACGAGAATCATCCGCCGGCCAGGTCCATTGCGCTCACCCACTATCCGCAGCCTCAGGCCGATCTGATCGACAACGCGGCCGAGCAGCAAATGGGGCAAATGCAAGAGCTGATTGCTGCGGTACGTGACATGCGGCGCACGCTGGGCGTAGAGGAAAAGGCGGCGGTGCCAATCTTGCTCCGTGTCGCACCTGCGGAGCAGGTAGGCATCGAACAGAACCAGGACATCATCGGCCGGCTGGCCAGGGTTTCAGGCATTCAGTTTGTCGATGCGATGCCGGAAGGCGCCGGGGTCCGTTCAGCGCCGGGATTCGATGTAGCCGTAATCTATGAGCGTACGATCGATGTTGCGGTGGAGTGCGAGCGCCTGAAAAAGGACCTGGCACGTTTTGAGAAAGAAACATCCAACGCCGATCGCCAGTTAACAAATGAAGGGTTCCTGGCGAAGGCGCCAGCGAACGTGGTGGAAGGATTGCGCCGCCGCGCCGCCGAGTTGGGCGTGCTGATTCCCAAGACGCGGGCTGCGCTGGACAGCCTCAACTGCGAGAAGTAAGGGTCGGATCATCTAAGGAAGGCTCATGGATTGGAAGAGCAGGCGGGTTGAGGTCACCCTGGAACAAGCGCTGGTGGAAGACCGGGCAACCAACGACGTCACCACTGCCATGACCATCGAACCCGGGCTGCGCGCTTCAGGCACGGTGTTGGCCCGCGAGGATTGCGTCGTTTCCGGCTTGGGCTGTATCCCTCGTTTCCTGGAGATCTTCATCCGGCTGGACAAGAAAAATAGCAGCCGCTTCGAGGTGATCAACCATCCGGAGATGTTTGACGGCGTCCGGGTTAAGAAGGGCCAGGCGGTGGCAGTGATCCGCAGCAATGCGCGCGTGATTTTGGCCTGCGAACGCGTCATTCTGAACCTGATGCAGCGGATGAGCGGCATCTCCACCACCACCCGGGAATACGTGGAGGCGGTTGCGGGCACCAAGGTCAAGGTGCTGGACACGCGCAAGACCGTTCCCGGTCTTCGCCTGGTGGACAAGTACGCCGTTCGCTGTGGCGGGGGCGAGAGCCATCGCCTTGACTTGTCAGACGGCATTTTGATCAAGAGCAATCACATCGGGCTGGGCGGCGGTATTCCCAAGGTTCTTGCCCGGGCCTTTGCGGCCCGAACCCCCGGTCAGACCATCACCTGCGAAGTGCGCAGCCTGGTGGAGTTGGAGCAGGCACTCGAGGCCGGAGCGGAATCGCTGCTGCTGGACAACATGAGCCCCACCGAGACCAAAAAGGCTGTGGGGATCGTGCGCGCCCGCGGCCTTTCGATCCCACTCGAAGCCTCGGGCCCTATCACCCTGGAGAACATCCGCAAGTATGCACTGAGCGGAGTCGATTACATCTCGGTCGGTGCGCTGACGCAATCAGCCGTTTCCGTCGAGCTGAGCATGCGGGTCACCACGGATATTTTCTAGGGGACAATGGAACAGCAGGTCCCTCCACTGCGCTCTCCCGGATTTCCTGTTGATATTAGCGGCGCTGGCGAACTTCATGCGGCTCCCTCTGCGGAGAGCCGCATACGCGGACATGGTAGGTTTCGTGAAGTAGGAAATCCGGGTACGCTCCGGTCGGGATGACAATTCACTTTCGCTATTACTCTGATGCCTGAGACAAACTCCAGAAATTGTCATCCCGACCGAAGCGTAGCGTAGTGGAGGGATCTGCTTTTCCATTGTCCGTGCAACCAATTCCGAGAGAACACCCCATTGCTGAACCCTTCCGAAGAAGATGCGTATGATTTGCCGGCGATGGACATCGCCCTTGCCGGTACCCCCTTCGTGGGCAATATTCGCCACTTCCCTACCATCCACTCGACGAATGTGCTGGCCATGCGGGACGCCGACGAGGGTGCTCCGGAGGGCATGGTCTACGTTGCAGACGAGCAGACAGCCGGGCGCGGGCGAGGAGCCCACAGCTGGCACTCGGCTCGCGGCGCCGGCCTCTACGTCAGCATCCTGCTGCGCCCCAGAGTTGCACCGGCCGATATCCTCTGGCTCTCGCTGGCCGCGGGTCTTGCGGTGCGCGAGGCGGTGCACCGGGTCACTTCGCTCCAGGCCGATATCCGCTGGCCCAACGATCTGCTCTTCGGCAAGAAGAAATTCTGTGGCATTCTTACCGAGCTGAATGCCGAGGTCACGCGCGTGCGGCACGCGGTTGTGGGCATCGGCATCAACGTGCACCAGGAAAGCTTTCCTCCCGAACTAAAGCGCATTGCATCCTCGCTACGCAGTGAAACCGGCAGATCGTGGGCACGCCAGGATCTGCTGATCGCTTTGTTACAATCGCTGTACCGGGAAGCGCAAGCGCTCAGCGCGGAGACTACCGGGGCGGCCTTGAACATCCTCAAGAGAATCGAAGGCGCTTCCTCCTGGATTCGTGGCAAGCATGTGCGCGTGGACGAAGGTGCAGGCTATGCCGGCGTAACCGCAGGTCTCGACGCGCGCGGCTTTCTTCAGGTCCGCACACCACAGGGACTGCGCACCGTACTCTCCGGCGGCGTCCGGGAAGATGACTGAACACTCTATGCTGCTCACCCTCGACGTCGGCAACACCAACACTGTCCTCGGTCTTTACCGGCTGTCCTCTGACGAGTTGGTGACCCACTGGCGCATCAGCACGCTGCGAACGCAGACGGCAGACGAATACGGGGTGCTCTTCCTCAATCTTTTCACCATGCGCAAGATCGAAGCCGCCGAGGTCGACAGCGTCATCATCTCTTCCGTGGTGCCGCCGCTGGAGTCCACGCTCCGCCAGGTGTGCGAGCGATATTTCAACCTCAAACCCATGTTTGTGGAGCCCGGGATTAAGACCGGCATGCCCATCCTGGTGGATAACCCGGCGGAGTTGGGCGCCGACCGTCTGGTCAACGGAGTCGCGGCCTTCGCCCGTTATGGCGGTCCCTGCATCGTGGTCGATTTCGGCACCGCGACGACGTTCGACGTCATCACCGCCAAAGGCGAATATGTAGGCGGCGTCATTGCTCCCGGGCTTGCGATTTCCGCCGAGGCACTGTTTGCGCGGGCAGCGAGACTGTCTCGCGTGGATGTGAAGAAACCCGCCAAGGTAGTCGGCACGAATACCGTCGCCTGCATGCAAAGCGGTCTTTACTACGGCTACATCGGGTTGGTGGATGGCATCCTGGAACGGATCCTGAGCGAGACCCGCAACCCTGACTCGCCCGCGCCCAAAATCATTGCGACCGGTGGCCTGGCACGCCTCGTCGTCGAAGATTCACGGTTCATCGAGACCATCGATGACTTGCTTACGCTCGACGGGCTGCGCCTGATTTACGAGCGAAACCGCGTGGCCAAGCTCAAGCACGGCCACATTGAAGCCGCGGGAAAGCACGCCTGACGCGTTTTCGCAAAGGGTATAACCAAAGAAAAAGAACTCAACGCAGCCGTTCGCAAAAACGGCTGCACCGAACCAAGCCTTCCCAATCATCGTATTTGTGAAAATGCAAGGCATCTTCGTGCAAAATTACTTCAACTACTTTACAGAGATTGAAGAACACTTCCAGCGGCGGCGGGGCTCGCTGCTACTGCTTTCCACCATTGACTGGGCGCTGATCGAAACCTGGCGTGAGGCAGGCATCCCACTGGCCGCGGTGCTGCAAGGCATCGACGCAGCCTTCGACAAGTACGACGCGCGCAAGAACAAAGCACGCGTGCGGCGGGTGAACGGGCTGGCTTACTGTGCCCAGGAAGTGATCTCCGCCGTGGACGCGATGCAGGAAGCAGCCGTGGGCGCGGGCTCCGCCCCGGTCAGCCCAGCGAACCAGGTGGCGCAACAGGGCTTTGAGCAGGAACGGATTGCGGCCCATCTGGAAGCTGCGGCGCAGTCGCTCCGCAACGTGCCGGAGAGTGCATCGCTGGCAGAAATTTCTCAGCGCCTGCTGGCGCTCGCCGCCGAAGTAAGAAAAACGATGCCGCACCTTGAGGCGTTGGAGCAGTCGCTCACCGTGCTTGAAGAAAAGCTCTTCGCCATCATTCTCACCAGCACGCCAGAAACCGAGCTGCTGGCGCTGCGACAACAAGCCGCTGCCGAACTTGCGCCTTACCGCAGCCGCATGCCGGCCATGCAGATCCGCCAGGTGGAGCAACAATTCCTTCACAAGCGCCTGCTGGAAAAGTGCAACCTGCCCAGGCTCAGCCTCTTTTATATGAGCCAAGCATGAAGCTGCGGGTCGAGAAGGCAATCTATGGCGGCGCTGGATTGGCGCGTATCCCGTCGGATGCCGGAACCTCCCTCGCCGGTAAGACGGTCTTTGTTGGTTCTACCTTGCCCGGCGAAGTGGTCGAAGCCACTATTGCCGAGAACAAGCGCAGCTTTGCCACTGGGGAAGTCGACACGATTCTCGAACCATCTCCGGAGCGCATCGTACCCGGATGTGAATATGTTCCCCGCTGCGGCGGTTGCCAATACCAGCACGCAAACGCCGCTTTTCAGTTACAGATGAAGCTCGACATATTGAAGGAGACGCTGGCACGAGCGCACGTGGCCGTCGCTGGTGCGACGGGCACGTTGGCCGGACCAGCCTGGGGCTATCGCAATCGGATTCGCCTGCATGTGATGAAGGTCCCCGGCATGGCTCCCAATGTTGCGTTGGGCTACCGCCAGGGTGGATCGCACAACTTGTTGCCGGTAACCCATTGTCCGATTGCCGCTCCGCTGCTGGAGCGGGCCATCGCTGCCGTGACGCGCGTTGCGGGAGAAGCCGAAAGCCTTTGCGAGGAAGTTGAATTCTTTACCAATAGCGAACAGAACCAGTTGCTCGTCTCCCTTTGGCCGGGCACAGTGAAACCGCAACAGCCACGGGTGCGCGAGCGCAGGCTGGAGCAGTTTGCCGAGCGGCTGCGCGCGGAACTTCCCGAACTGACAGGCGTTGGGCTTTTCTCGGAAGGCGGGATGGCGTACTGGGGGGAACACTCGCTCACCTATACGGTGGCAGATCGGCCTTACCAGGCGAGCCTCGGCGGGTTTTTTCAAGTGAATCGCTTTCTGTTGCCTGACCTGCTACGCCTCGTGATCCATGATGGTGACGGCCGAACTCGACGTGGGCGCACGGCGTGGGATCTCTACTCCGGAGCCGGTCTTTTTGCGCAAGCTCTCGATTTCGAAAACGTAACCGCTGTGGAATCCGCAGGCTTTTCCGCGGACGATCTGAAATATAACCTGGCCGGCAAGGGGCACCGAATTGTCCGCTCCAGTACGCTCGACTTTCTGCGCAGCCAGACCCGCGGCCCGGCACAGACCAAACCGGATTTGATTGTGGTCGATCCGCCCCGGGCCGGCCTGGGCAAGGAGATCTGCACCCACCTGGGCACGATCGCTGCGCCTGAGATCGTGTCTATCTCCTGTGATCCGGCGACCCTTGCTCGTGATTTGCAGTCACTGTTACCGTTTGGATATACGGCAGAAAAGATCCACCTGGTGGATCTTTTCCCGCAGACTTTCCACATGGAAACTGTGACATTTCTAAAGCTTAATTAATGTGTTCTCTTTCCTAACGAAGATGGGGCGAGATGTATATTCGGCTCTTGAGCGGCCATGATTGCGGGGAGGGTCAACCGCAGGTCCCTCCACTACGCTACCCCGGATTTCCTGTTGATATTGGCGGCGTTGGCGAACTTCATGCGGCTTTCCTTAACGAAAGCCGCACACGTGGACGTTGGTGAGTGCTGCGTGGCAGAAAATCCGGGTACGCTCCGGTCGGGATGACAAATCTAAGCTTTGTGGGCATGCTCGACCGTAGTCTCCGATGTAGCGGCTCGGCCTTGGATACGCAACCCTTAGACTTGTCATCCCGACCGGAGCGTAGCGCAGTGGAGGGACCTGCGGTTCGCCCTAATTTCCCACAAAGGCAATTGCGCAGACCGCCGGGTGGCCCATTCAAGCCGTATTTTGGCTTGAGTGGGAAAGCCCACAAAGGCAGTGGCTAAGACCGAAGGAGCCGACATGGCCGTGCAGGCTCAAACACGGGTCCTCGAACGGCTTTCCTTCGCCACTGCACCTGCACTCTACGCCGCGCTGTGGCTTTGCGCCGGCATCGCGCTCGCGCCGTATTTATCGCAGCATGACTTCCTCGCCCCGGGCGTACTGATCGTCGCCACTTTCCTGCTCGTGATCCTGTCGCTGCTCGCTGCCCGGACGGCTCTGCGTATTGCCCTTCTGCCCGTGGCCTGTACCTGGCTGCTGCTCGGCGTCTTGCTCAGCGAGATTGAGCCCTCGCCCGACCCGCAGACACAACTGAGGCTGATAGCCGACGATGGTGGCGCTCCCGTAGTCGAGGGTGCAGTCACGCGGACCACGCCGATCCGTCTCACCGAATCCACCCTGCCTTTTGGCAACACGGTGCGAGTCGAGCAGAGCGAAAGTGTCGACCTGCGGATCACCTCCGTCGCCGGCCAACCCGTGGCTGGGGGCCTGCGAGCGACGCTCTACGGCCCTGCCGACCAACCATTCCCTGTGATCCATTGCGGAGATCAGATGCGCGCTGCAATCGCTCTGCATGTGCCCGAGCGCTATCTCGATCCGGGCGTGTGGGACGCCACTGCGTGGCTGCGTGAGCAAGGCATCGGCGTCGTAGGCTCGGTGAAAATCTCCGCGATGACATTGGCGCATAGCTCTGGGCGGGGCAGCTTCGCCTGCTGGCTACACTCGGTGCAGGAAGCCGGCAGCCAGCGCCTGATCGACTTCTCTA